>Ga0316208_1000563_pt1 | contig 43214 bp, 29 predicted proteins | sample 3monopyrite_MG_FD_204944 | JGI IMG/M metagenome (GOLD analysis project Ga0316208, IMG submission 204944) | Microbial mat bacterial communities from mineral coupon in-situ incubated in ocean water Damariscotta River, Maine, United States -... | ecosystem: Environmental > Aquatic > Marine >...
AGGGCCAGGAAGTATTGCCGCATTGGCCAACCGCAGCCGGACTGCAAAAGACCACTCGATGCCCGACTTCACAATCGACGCCGCTTCGGACGGCCCGCCCGTCAGCGCCGCCCGTGCGCCTCGACCCTCCCGCCGCCAGGCGGCCAAACGCCGCCACAGGGTCGCTTGTTTAAGGACTAGTTGGGGGATCGTGTTTCCTCGGCATGACAACCTGATACGACAAATCAAGCCGATCCATCAACCGTATGAAAATGTCGTGCAGCTCGGCGGGGTAGCGATCCCGCTCGGGTCGGTCCGGATCATCCCAGATTTCGCCCAGTCGGGAATGCGAAACGAGGCCGTTTTCTTCCCTTGCGACGTAATCTTCCAGTACGTAGCTGATGGCTTTGCTGATGAACTCTGGCTTGAGGATCATCGTGTCTTGCAGGATTTCGTCGGCCGCATAGTGAATCAGGTATCCCAGTTCGTTGAGGATTGCTGCGTAAGTGGTGCCGAGATCATCTTTGATCCCCAAGCCGCGACAAATAGCTTGAAACCGCACGTAGGAAATGCAGGGTTCTCCTTCGCTCCGCTTCTGCAGGGCATCGATAAGAGTCTTCCAGCTCTTGGGCACGGACCGGCCAACCGATGGGATGGCGCTGGCCGCGTGTGCGATGGCATTCTTGAGTTCGTCCAGACCGAAACCCGTCCGGCTGTCTACATGGTGGAAACCAACAATCAGGTCGCCGAACTCGTCACAAAGCAACTGCTCGTCAATATGCGAGGACCGTTCCTTAGGCCCGCCGTGCGTGGCAACGACCAGGATGCGCGGCCGATCGTCCGGTCGAGTCTCGTCGAACGCCCGTTGCCGAACCATTTTGATCCACTCATCGACGCAACATTGCTCCGGCCCGCGGCGAGGATTCCACACGGCGAGATACACGGCCGGAGCGGTAAAGAACAGTTGATGCGTATGCTTGTAGATTTTCTGCCCACCAAAGTCCCAGCCATTGAAACTAATCTTCTTCGGCGTTTGCCCCTCAATCGGCACGCCGGATGAGTTAGCTTCCGAGTTCCTAGTTTTCGTTCCCAGTCCTCGCGGAGATGACGGACCGGATACGGATGACTGAACAGGTACGGAGCTTGTTCCAGCCTACTTTACTTCCAGACGGATGTTTCGAAATGCTGCTTTGCAGCCTTTGCCGTGGTCCTGCAGCGCGATGAAGCCTTTGCCACGACGCATCTCCTTGTCTCGATCGGAGACTTTGGAGAAGACCACGCCGTTGATTCTCTGAGTCAGCGTGTCTCCTTCCGCGACGATCTCCATCGAGTTCCACGCGTGCTCGCTGAATCGCTGTTTGAGTGACTCGGCAATCCCCACCTGGTCAACAATTTTCAAACCGTCGCTGGCCAGGATCACTTCCTGGCCGGCGGTAGCCATCAGGTGACGAGCCTGTTTTCGAGGATGGTTGTCGTCCAGCAGCGAATGATGCCAGAGGCCCATCACGCTTTGCTTCGCAACTTCAACCTGGTAGCCATGCACCATCCAGTTGCCGAGATCGTCGCTGCGAACCTGCACGCCCGAGTTACCTTTGTCCCAACGAAACTCAAGTCGCAGCACAAAGTCCGACGGCTGCTGGCCTCGCCAGATGAGCCAATTCTTCTCCTCCGCCTGGCCCGTACACCAGATTTCGCCGTCATGCACCTTCCAGGCACCAGGCTTGCCATCCCACTCAGCGAGGTCATTGCCGTTGAAGATCGCCGTGAACCCTCCGTCCAGCTTGCCGACGGTCGACGTTGAGCCTCGAAGAGCATTCACAATGACGCTGGCAACATGCTTGCCGATGACCTCTTCGCCCACCTTTGAAAGATGAATCCCGTCGGATTCTCGCAGAATGTCTTCCGTGCCGACTCTGGTTGCGAGACCGTGAAGATCGTTAAATTCAACGCCGACTTCTTTCGCGATCTGAGCGGCTTTGGCGTTGTACTTAACGACGTCCGCCTCGCGTCGCACGACTCGTTTGTAGCCTTCTGAGGCCGCCTGGCGAGTCTCGATAACCGGCGTCGTTAAAGCGAAAATGATCTTTGCATCGGTCAACACCTTCAGCTTCGCGAAGATCGCTCGGAGGTTGGCTTCGTAGACTCCCAGACTGTGTCGAGGTTGCCCGGTCGACGAACTCAGAAACATGTCGTGCAGTCCGACGTTGATATGCACGACCGAGGCATCGCGTCCCTTCACCCACGTCTCAAGTTGCTCCAGCACGAACTCTGTATGCCGGCAGTTTTCCTTCGGAGACCAGACAGTCGCCTTCCCTTTCAACTCGTCCATTACCGTCTGTTGATAATTCATGCGGATGGAATCGCCCAGCAGGATCACAACCGGCAAAGAATCCGGCTTACTGTGCTGAGCCGTTTCGGAAAGCTGCCCGTCGCCCATCATCCACGCAACCAGATCCCGTGTGTGGTCTTCGGTCAGTTTGTCGAGCAGCCCGTCAGGCATCATCGACTGTTTTGACACTTTCACGACGTCGACATCGTCCGAGCTAACGCGAACGGACTCGGTCGCTGTTTGAATGGTCACTCCCGCTTCCGAGCGTTGAGAAATCGCCCCCGTGATCACTCGACCGTTGGTTGTAACAACCGTCGCCAGTCGAAAATCCACAGGAACAGCGGCACTGGGATCAACGACGTTTGAAATCAGATAATGAAGATTCCTGCGGTTGGCTCCGGTCAACTCCGGGCCGATGGTCCGACCGTCACCGAACAGTTTGTGGCACGACGAGCACGTCTTTCTGAAAACCTCGCGACCGTTCGCCAAATCTGCTTCGCCAATCCGCGATGGGTCCAGCTTTTTCTCCCAATCGTTGATCTGGCGGATTCTGTCCGCGGACGATTTCCGCACGGTTCCCCAGACCTTGTCCAAACGTTTTGCCAATGCGGCATCACCAAGAGTCGCAATCTGCCTCGCCTGAGCAGCGGACACATCCGCAGCGGCAATTTGTTTCTCCTCGATCGCTGAAACAAGAAGCTTCGCACTCGCCTTGCGAGCGACCAGAAAATCAATCACGGAGTTCCTGTCCGACTCGGTGAAGTTTCCGTAACGGCTGACGACTTTCGTCGCGAACGCCGGGTCCTTGATCGCCGCCGCCACCTGTAGAGCCGCAGACGTCAGTTGGCCGGCCTCGATTAACCGCTGCAGATCGTCACCCAAACCATCCGCCTTGCGTCGGGATAATCCTGACAGAGCTGCCAGCCGAGTCACTGAATCTTCCTGCCTGTCATGCAGCAAATTTCGAATCCGCTGAACCGTTGCTTGATCGCCGATCGCCGCCGCTGCCGTCACGGCCGCCCTTCGAACTATCACATCCGAGTGCCCGAGCAACCTGCCCGCCACCGCGCCGACAGATGCTGGGAGCTTGCCAATTTCCAATGAATCAAGTCCCTCGTTGAATCCTGCCAGTAGGTCGGCAACGACATCCGACGTTTCCAGCCGATCCAGTTCTTCAAACAGGATCTTGACGGCATCAACCGAGTGTTCGGTCAACCGTCGAGCTGTCCAGCGCCGGAGCTTTGGCGAAGTCTGTGTTGCAAGTGTCACGGCTCGACGAGGATTCTCGGAGATTTCCGGCTCGATCGCGTACCAGATCATCCGCTGAAGATTCGCATCACTGTCTGCGGAAACTTTTCTCGCAAGTTCCGAAGCGACTGGCCATCTATTCCCGACTGGCACGCGTTGCATCGCCGATGCCAGAGACATCTGAAGCAGCCACGACTCCTCGGACTCTGCCTTTGCTGCCAGATGTTTCAATGTCCCTTCGCTCTGTGCTTGCCCGTCGGTCAGCAACCGCACGGCCCATGACCGCACATGCTCGTTCTGATGATTCAGCAGGCTGACCAACCAGGACTCGTCGGATCCGCCGCTGACGTACAGAGCCCACAGGGCGCGCAACTTCCGAGTGACGTCGGGTGTGTCCTCAAACAGGCGTCGCAACTCTTCGTGTGCTGGTGTCATATCCTGCCCGGAAATCGATCGTTCCTGCAGCAGGCGTCGAGCATGGCGAACGTACCAGTCGTTGGCTTGCAACTGGTACTTAACGAGCTCCTCGTTGGATGCCGCTTGCAGATTGACGGACACCAGCCGTGGCTCGCCCCATGTGACTTTGTAGATGCGGCCGCTGGTTCGGTGGACACCCTCTCGGTCGTGGCATTCTCCGTTGTCCGACCAGTCTGTGACGTAGACATCTCCGTCCGGTCCGTACTCCATCGAGACGGCTCGAAACCACGGATCATTCGCGACCAGAAAGTCGTCGGCGTGCTCGCCCCGATAAACGCCGCTATGTCGGACAAGCCGGTCGCGGTTAATACGTCGGCCGTGAATGTTGCTGGTCAGAACCGTGCCACGGTATTCCGCCGGCCATCGATCGCCGAGATAGATCATCGCGTCGCAATGCGAATGTCCGCCGCCGTGATTCTGATTACCATCAGCCATCAGCCCCGCTTTGTTCCACGTTCCGCTCCCCCAGTGCAGATGGTCGCTCGTTGCGGACATCGCTTCGTAGACATACGGATCAGGATGGACTCCACGATCCTTCCAGCGTTCGTAGTGCGCACCCGGCACGAGATGCCAGAGATGTTCCACGACGCTCGTCGTCAGAAATCCTTGCCCGTGATCATCGAAATCGAGCCCCCACGGGTTGATCGTGCCATCAGCAACGACTTCAAACTCGTGCCGAGTCGGATGGTAACGCCAGATGCAACAGCTCAGCTCGACACGAGAATCTGCCGAATCTCCCGGCCGCCCGACATGCGATGGCCGCTTGATGCCGTGCCGACCGTAGAGCCAGCCGTCCGGTCCCCAAGTCACGCCATTGACACTGTTGTGTTCCGCTTTGAGCGACCAGCCATCCAGATGCACGACGGCGTCGCCATCCGGAACATCGTCGTGATTGCGATCAGGGATGTATGACAGATGCGGCGGAGCGGTAATCCAGACTCCGCCAAACCCGATTTCCAGCCCCGTCAGATGAGTCAGCCCGTCGCAAAAGACTTTCCGAGCGTCAAGCACACCGTCACCGTTTGTATCCTCGAAAATCAAAATTCGATCGTGCGGCTCGTCCGTGAACGTGCTGCCGTCATACGAGTAGCTCTCCGCCACCCACAGCCGGCCTCGATCGTCAAACGTGATTGCGATCGGCTGCCGAACATCCGGCTCAGCCGCAGCCAGCGTAATCTGAAATCCGTCGGGCACACGCAGCCGCTTGATCGCTTCCGCAGGCGACAGTGGTTCTTCACTCGCCGCCTGCGTGTTTACAGGAGTGAAGTCGTCAGCAATTACGGGCGCGAAGACTGCCGTCACAAGGATAAACCAGACAATCGCTAAGCGTCTAATGCAGGCAACCATGCTGAAAATTCTCTTGAGGAAGATTGGCGGTCATCCGCATTTTCAGCCTCAGCTATCGGCTCAGGAATGTTTCCAGTGCCGAATTGAGCCTCTGGCTTGGTCGCATGGCGGCTTCGGCCTTTTCTGGATTCGGATGGAAGTACCCGCCGATGTCGACCGGGCTTCCTTGAGCGTCATTCAGTTCGGCGACGATTGCGGCCTCGTTCTCAGCCAGCTCGCTCGCCAGAGTTGTGAACTGCTCCTGAAGGTCAGCATCGTCGGCTTGAGCGGCCAAGGCCTGAGCCCAGTACATGGCGAGGTAGAAATGGCTGCCTCGGTTGTCGAGTTCGTTGACCTTCCGTGACGGAGACTTGTTCTCGTCGAGGAATTTCCCAGTCGCCGCGTTCAAAGCCGATGCCAGAACGAGAGCTTTCTGATTTCCTGTCTGGTTTCCGAGTTCTTCCAGCGAAACGCCTAGAGCGAGGAACTCGCCAAGCGAATCCCAACGCAGGTGACCTTCTGCCACGAACTGCTGAACGTGCTTCGGTGCCGAGCCGCCAGCACCGGTTTCGAACAGTCCGCCGCCGGCCAGCAGCGGTACGATCGACAACATTTTCGCGCTCGTGCCGAGTTCCAGAATCGGGAACAGATCTGTCAAATAATCACGGAGCACGTTGCCTGTCACCGAAATCGTGTCTGCGCCGTTCTTCGCGCGGGCACAGGCGTGTTTCGTCGCATCGACGGGGGCCAGAATCTGAATGTCCAGGCCGTCGGTATCGTGATCGGGCAGGTAAGCGTTGACCTTTTCGATGAGTCTCGCATCGTGAGCGCGTTCGCTGTTGAGCCAGAAGATTGCCGGTGAACCAGTTGCTCGCGCACGGCTGACAGCAAGACGGACCCAGTCGCGAATAGGAGCGTCCTTCGTCTGGCACATTCGCCAGACGTCGCCTTCTCCGACGGAATGTTCCATCACTGCCTGCCCGCCTGCAGTCACCACTCGGACAGTTCCGGCTGCCGGGATCTCAAACGTTTTGTCGTGTGAGCCGTATTCTTCAGCCTTCTGAGCCATCAGCCCCACGTTCGACACGTTGCCCATCGTTGTTGGATCGAACGCGCCGTTCTCTCTGCAGAAGTCGATCGTTGCCTGATAAACGCCCGCGTACGAGCGGTCGGGGATGATCGCTTTCATGTCCTTGAGTTTTCCGTCCGGTCCCCACATCTGACCAGAAGTTCGAATCGCTGCCGGCATGGACGCGTCGATAATCACGTCGCTCGGCACGTGCAGATTGGTGATCCCTTTGTCCGAATCGACCATCGCCAAAGCCGGACCGGATGCAACGACGGCTTCGATGTCTGCCTTTATCTCCGCCTTCTGTTCGTCAGGCAAGTTCTCAATTCGAGCAAACAGGTCGCCAAGTCCGTTGTTCGGGTTGACGCCAATTTCGTCGAACGTGGCAGCGTGCTTTGTGAAGACATCCGCGAAGAACACACTGACGGCGTGACCGAAGATGATCGGGTCCGACACTTTCATCATCGTCGCTTTGAGATGCACCGAAAACAGAACATCGTTCGCTTTAGCATCCGCGATTTCTTTGGCAAGAAACTCCCGCAGCGCCTTCCGACTCATCACCGAAGAATCGATGACCTCGCCGGCCTGCAGTGCCAGCATGTCCTTAAGGACCGTGACGCCGCCGTCCTGTGCGACGAGTTCGATTCGGACGGCGTCCGCTTCGGCCATCACGTGCGACTGCTCGCTCCCGCAGAAATCGTTATCACTCATCGATGCGACGTGGGTTTTAGAATCGGCACTCCACGCTCCCATCGAATGCGGATGCTTCTTCGCGAAATCCTTGACCGGCCCGGCGACTCGGCGATCCGAGTTACCTTCCCGCAGCACCGGATTCACCGCGCTGCCCAGAACCTTTGCGTAGCGGGCTCGGACTTCCATTTCCTCATCCGTCGACGGTTCACCGGGGAAGTCGGGGATATCGAATCCGTGTTCCTGCAATTCCTGAATCGCTGACGTCAACTGAGGAATCGACGCGCTGATGTTCGGAAGTTTGATAATGTTGGCATTCGGAGTTTTGACCAGCTCGCCAAGTTCTGCCAGAGCATCGTCCTGCTTCTGCTCGTCCGTCAGTTTCTCAGAAAAACCGGCAAGAATCCGCCCGGCGAGAGAGATATCGCGAGTCTCCACCGCAATGCCCGCCGTCTTCGCAAACCCGCGAATAACCGGCAGCAACGAGTACGTCGCCAAGGCGGGAGCTTCGTCGGTGTGTGTATAAATGATCGTCGCAGACTGGTCAGACACGTCTATCCTCGGCAGGCAGATTGCAGGTCAAAAATTGTCAATTGTGAGCAGCCAGCACAAGCTCAAAGAAGGCAGACCGGGATAAAACATCCTTGCCTGATCCCATTCGCTCGTCCTGATGTCAGGTTTTTAACGGGATGATTAGAAAATCGCACGCCAACATGGACGCTCCACCGCCACTTCACAGCGGTGGTCCGCTTCGCAATGATCCCGCTTGGACGGCCAACTCGCACGAACAGAAATCGACAAGACATTCGCTATCGGAGACTAAAACTTGGCTTGGTATCAGCATGAGGTTCAGTTGCCAGCGGTTCGGCGTGGGTTTCACATTGTGACAGAACATGTGGAGCGGGCCGTTCCGGAGTTGGCTCGGATTCGAGTCGGGCTGATGCATGTTTTTATCATGCACACGTCGGCCTCGATTTCGATCAATGAGAACGCTGATCCCGATGTGCCGCTCGATCTGGAGCTGGCGTTTAACGAGATCGCTCGGGAAGATTTTGATTATCGACACACGCTGGAAGGTCCCGACGACATGCCGGCTCATGTGAAGAGTTCGATGATTGGCAGCTCCGTAACCATTCCGATCAGCGGAGGGCGGCTTTGCCTCGGAACCTGGCAGGGAATCTACCTTTGCGAGCATCGTAATCAGGGCGGGTCTCGGCGTCTGGTCGTCACGATTCAGGGCGACGACGGTTGATCGACTTTTCGCGACGCTCAGTAATCGATAAACAACGGCTCTACAGATTCAGGATGACTTTGAACGCAGAGGCCGCGGAGTTGAAAAACGCAGAGAAAACGAGGAGATGTCTCCTTACCCTCTGTGCGTCCTCGGCGGGCTCAGCGTTCTCATATTCACTAAGTAGAGCTACAAAAACGAAGCCACGGAGCGGTTGATGGACGAGTTTGAGAATGATGAGCGGCCTGAGGTTCGCGAGTTGTCGTCACGACAGCGGCGGGTACTGGGCGTGCTTATCGAAAAGGGATTGACGACGCCGGAGTATTACCCGTTGACGCTCAAAGCGGTCATGACGGGAAGTAACCAGAAGAGCAATCGGTCACCGGTCGTCGATTACGACGAAGATGTGATTGAGGAAACGCTGGACCAGTTGAAAGAGCTCGGCCTGGTCGGCGTCCTGCATCCGGACAGCGGACGATCACTCAGGTATCGGCACTACGTTCGGAAACGGTACGAATTCTCGGAACCGCAGATTGCGATCCTCGGCGAGTTGTTTTGTCGCGGAAGGCAAACACTTGGCGAGCTGCGAGGCCGTGCCAGCCGGATGGTTCCCATCGAGAATCTCGCATTATTGCGAAGTGAGCTGAACGACCTGCTCACGCGCGGCTATATCCAGGCCAGCGGTTCGCTGGAGCGTCGCGGTGTGGAAGTTGACCATGCGTTTCATCGAGCCAACGAAAATCGAGGCGTCATGCCAGCGATGCCCGCTGAAACCGCCTCGGCGTCAGCACCGGCCGCTGTTTCTGCGGCGGCACCTGCGATGGCTGCTTCCCACGGCGTTTCTCAGTCGATCGATAATGCCAAAGCGAACGCTCTTGAGAACCAGATTTCTGAATTGCGGAGTCAGAATCAGGAACTGAAGGACGAGGTTGAGCGGCTACGCACCACCGTTTACGGCCTTGAGTCAAAAGTCGACGACATCTGCCGCGACCTGGGAATCTGAAAACAATGTTTCTGACGTCAGCCGCGTAGGCTGGAACAAGTTCTGCGCAGTTCCGGCAATCAGATTCTGCTCAAGCTGCCGGAACTGAGTGTAGGGTGTGACCAGCGGGCCAAGCGTAAATTGCGGTGTGCCGGCACGGAGATCTGCGAGCAATCCTGGCGGATACCAACTTTGAAGGCTGCCCGCGCCGGCACACCAGATCCGCAATTCACTCCGCTTGTCACACCCTACACAAAAACGCGTAATTTCGAGGCTCAAAACAAAAAGGGCCCGGCAGGATGAATTCCTGCCGGGCCTTTTCTGGTGGTCATGTTCAGAAATTGAGCCGATCGCTCAGTGGTCTTCCATCAGCCACTCCATTGCGACGTCGTCGTCGGTTGTCGCTTTTGGCATCTCGATCGGTTCGGGAACGCGTTTTCTTCGGCCTTCGCCAGCGAGACCAGCTTTCTCCAGAAGACTTCTATCGAATGGGTTCTCTTCTTCGTTTTCTGGACGCTCGCCCAGAGCGTGGTAGCTCATTTCGTACCGGTGTTTGGCGACGGTCAACGTGTCGCCGGGGAACACCCATTTCTGGTCGCAGCGGGAATCGTTCACCTTGATGCCGTTGGCACTTCCGAGATCACGAACGAACCAGTAACCGTTGATCAGTTCGAGTTCGCAGTGGTGCGAAGAAACATTTGCAAATCTCAAGGTGATGTCGCAACTCGGGCGACGTCCGATCAGCAGCTTTCGCTTCAGCAGAGGTATCGGATCTCCACCTCCGCTGGGGGTCAACTCTCCGTAGAGCTTCGACTCATCCATTGTTGAAACCCTCTCTAACAGGCAGTCATGAAAAAGAAGAAAAAGAAAAAAGACAGGTAACCGTCAGCGAATGAGAAAACACTGACGGAAGAATCAGCTTGGTGTGACACGTCATCGCGAAGGAGTCGCAACGACCGTGACGACACTAAAAAACAATCTGGAACGTTTCCAGACGAGAATCATGCTAAACTCGAAGACGCAGCGGCTCAAGTTTGAACAACCAGAATTGCGGCAATTCGCACATGCGGTTGGCCGCTGACCGATTCCGGACAACTTCAACCTACCACCGCCAAGCGGGAATCTACAGAAGAGTCTGCCGGATGCGGCAAGTTCGATGGGCGGAAGACGTGGCAAAACCCGGTTTCACGACAGGCTATACCAGAACTTCGCCAACTCTTCACGGACTTACTCGCGAAACGAAAAAACTGGCCAGCGATCTACAGATCACAGGCCAGTTTCAATCGATCGTGCGGAATTCTCGGGAAGCCGCCAGTCCGGATGACCGTCAGGCTCCGAATTTTTCGAGTCGCCCGGCGTGTGCCATGGCGAAACCCATCAGGTATTTCGCCGGGAACTGACCGAGGCCGCCCATGATACATTCAGATTCGCCGAATTCCTGGCAGCGGTCCGGTCGGCACAGGTCTGACGACAGCAGAACCGGCACGGGGTGCCAGCTGTGCGACTTCATTTTCGCGGGCGTGCTGTGGTCGCCGGTGACGATCAGGACGTCCGGGTTGAGTTCCGTGATCCTCGGAATGATCGCATCCAGCTCTTCGGTTCGCTGAACTTTTGCCGGGAAGTTGCCGTCTTCCCCGGTTGAATCTGTGTATTTGAAATGGACGAAGAAGAAGTCGTAGTCGTCCCACGCCGCCTTCAGCCGGTCCATCTGATCGTCGAGCGTCTGGCCGGCATCGAGTATGTCCATGCTGACCAGCCGGGCGAGGCCGCGGTACATCGGGTAAACGGCGATCGCTCCGGCACGGAGACCGTACACCTCTTTATAAGTCGGTACGGATGGCATTTTGTCGATGCCGCGCATCGTGAGCAGGTTGGCTGGCAGATCGTCTTTCAGAATTTTTCCAGCTTGAACGAGGAACTGCTTTGCGATCTCCGCAGTTTTCTGGGATGGCTCGTCCGCACCGACCGGTTCCAGCGGTGGAACGCCCGTTCGCTGAGGATCGGTGTCGTTGACGTTGCCGCCCAAACCTTCACCGCGAAAGACGATCACGAGACGGTACTCTTTGACGTGCTGGACGAAGACTTCAACGTCGGGGATCTCGATCGTGTCGAGTTTCTCGCACAGCTTCGAAGCAATTTCAGAGCCGATACGACCAGCGCGACGATCGGTGATATTTCCGTCACCGTCGAGCGTGCAGAAGTTTCCGCGAATCGCAACGTCGTTCGGGCCGAGTTCGAAGTCGATCCCCAGAGCCTCCAGAACTCCTCGGCCGATCTGGTATTCGAGCGGGTCGTAACCGAATAGTCCAAGATGCCCCGGTCCGCTGCCTGGAGCGATACCCGGCAGGACGGGCGTGCTCAGTCCAAGCGTTCCGGCCTTGGCCAGAGCGTCCATGTTGGGAGTTTTCGCGGTTTCCAGTTCGGTCCCGCCGCCAGCTTCTATCGGCAATCCGCCGAGGCCGTCGGCGACAAGCATTACGATTTTCGAATCACTCTGACGCTGCAGTTTTCGCGTCAGGTCTTGAAGGTCACTCATGGTTTACTCAATCTTCTGCAATCAGGATTTCTGAGACTGTTACGCAGTTCTGCGAACGTTGGGGACCGGTGGCCGGGTGGATCAATCGTCCACCGCAGAAGTCCCCCGCGTCCGAAAGCGGGCGGTATTGTTGGGCAGCATCCTGGCAGTTGCAATCGTGTCCGAAAGCCGCGATGAAGGGTGCGTCGACCGCTGGCAATTCCGGAGCCAATCATGCAACGCCCTCTTTTCCTGGCCGGTCGTCTGATTTCAATCTTACGAGACTGATCCCAAATCACTTTTGCGTCTTCTGTGCTGTTTTGCGGCCAGGTTTCTCATGAAATCCTGATTAGCCGCAAGAAGGCACAGAAGTCGCAAAAACAACAAACTGGTAACAGGCACGCGTGATCTTCGATTGTCTTGCAGGCGACATCCCGAAGCGAAACACTTCCTTCGGCCTGAACTGGCTGTCCGAACCGATTTCCACGCAGGGCACCTTCCCACGACCAGACGATCCCCTGCTCTGCCTTCAATGAAAGTCCACGATGAAACTCCTTCTGACGACACTCTCTGCGTTGGTACTTTGCCTGGCAACTTCACAAGCCGTGCAGGCCGAAGACGCTCCGATCAAGATCCTGCTCGTCACTGGCGGCTGCTGCCACGATTACGACTTCCAGACAAAGGCCATGCAGAAGGCTCTCAAGGATCAGGGTATCGCCGCTGAGTGGAAAGTCGTCAACGAAGGCGGCAAAGGTACGAAGGCTGAAATCCCTCTCTACGAAAACCCCGAATGGGCCTACGGCTACGACGTCGTCGTTCACAACGAATGCTTCGCCAACACGTCCGATCCGGCTTACATCCGAAAAGTCACGGGGCCTCACATGGCTGGAGTCAACGCCGTTGTCATCCACTGCGCGATGCACACGTACCGGGCCGCCGACGTCGATGATTGGCGAGAATTTCTGGGCGTCACCAGCAAGCACCACGAGCACCAGAGCGAGTACCCGGTCAAAGTCGTCGCGAAGAATCACCCGATCATGAAAGGCTTTCCTGCCGACTACAAATCTGCAAAAGACGAGCTGTACATCATCGAGAAGGTCTGGCCGAACACCGAAATCCTTGCGACTTCGATCAGCGAAAAGACCGGAAAACTGAACCCCGTCTTCTGGACGAACCGCTACGGCAAGGCTCGTGTCTTTGGTACGACGTACGGTCACTCGGTCGCCACGTTTGAAGATGCCGTGTTTCTGAAAACGCTGGCTCGCGGCCTCAAGTGGGCCGCAGAAAACAAGAAGAAGTGATCACGCAGAATCTTGAACAGGAGAAACCAGAGGAAACAGAGTTGGACTTCGCTTCCTGTCTCTGCGCTCTCCGTTTTCTCCTGTTCCATTTCTTAATTTGGTCCGTAGGGTGGGCATTGCCCACCAAATCACGAATCACGCAGATTTTGCTGGTGGGCGGTGCCCACCCTACGGTCTTGCAGACCCTCCCGCCTTCAGAAACGTCCTGCCTTGTGAGTCGCCTTTACGATCGATCCTTCGCGTGTGCGTTTTTCAGTCAGATCGGTTTCGTTCTGGCGAACACGCTGATGGCACACTACGCGCGGTGGATCGATTTTCTGGGCGGTGATGTCGAGCAGGTCGGATTCATCATGGGAGCCGGCTCGGTCGTCGGGCTGTTCCTGCGTCCGTGGATTGGGCAGTGCATCGACCGAATCGGCGCTCGAAGCGTCTGGTTCCTTGGTTATGTGATCTTCGGAATCGGCGCGGCTGCCAATCTTGGAGTCACGGATCTTGGATTCGGCATTTACTTCTGCCGGTCGTTGCTGGTTCTCGGCGCGGCTTTCGTTTTTTCGAGCAGCCTCGCCTACATCACTCATCACGCTCCGCCGGCCCGCCGTACCGAGGCGATCGGTATTCTGGGCGTGGGCGGCTTTATCGGGATGATTCTAGGGCCGGTGCTGGGAGACCTGATTCTGGGTGAAACTCGCAACTACGAGAATTTTCAAACGCTGTTCTACGTGACCGAGGCGTCACTGGCGATTCCCGCTTTGCTGCTGTTTTTTCTCGAACCGCCCGTCGCCGAGACTCGGCAGTCGGCGGCTCGGTTGACTGACTTCTTTCGCACGATCCGTCGGTGCTGGCCGGGAGCGATCGTCCTGGTTGTGGCGACGTTCGGGCTGTGCATGGCCATCCCGTTCATTTTTCTTGCGAAGTACATCGATGAGGTCGGAATTTCCATTCCCGGCGTTTCAGAGATGGGGCTTTTCTTTATCTGCTACGCCGGATGGGGGCTGACGGTGCGGATCTCGTCGCGCAAGATTCCCGACCGACTGGGGCGACGTAAGATGCTGCTGGTCGGCTGCGCCGTCATGGGATCGGGAATGTTCCTGTTTCCGTGGGTCGACGCGGCACACCCCTGGAGACTCGCCGCCCCCGCCCTGCTCTGCGGGACCGGGCACGCACTGATGTTTCACACGGCGACGTCGCTGTTTCTCCATACGTTTCCTTCTGAAGTTCGCGGCGCGGGGTCTGCGTTATCGTTGATGGTTCTGGATGTTGGCTGCATCGCCGGAGCGCCGATTCTGGGCTACGTCGCATTTCATCGAGGCTATGACTCGTTGTTCCAATTGGTCGGAACGATGTGCTTCGTCTCTGGAATTGTGTACGGAGTTTCCAGCATCCCGGTCTGGAAAACTCGGGCTTTGGCAGCCGAAACTGACTGACGGAATGCTGAATTGGGTGGCCCGTCCAGAATGGGCGGGTGCCGAAGGCACAGGATGCCGCGCCCTCAGCTCTCGACAAACGCCGGACGTTGACTCAGGTCGCACGCTGATGATGAAGCATCTTGTCGCTGCGCGACCCAGCCATTCTGGCTGGGCCACCCGTCATTCTGGCTGGGCCACCCGTCGAACGATAACTGGCAGCCAACCCTCGGGTGGCCCGACCACTTGTGGTTGGGTGCCGAAGGCACAGGATGCCGCGTCCTCAGCTCTCGACAAACGCCGGACGTTGCCTCAGGTCGCACGCTGATGATGAAGCATCTTGTCGCTGCGCGACCCAGCCATTCTGGCTGGGCCACCCGTCGTCTCCGCGTCGAGTAAAGATGAACATAAGCTTGGGCGGAAATCGGCGACGGACTTGGGTAACCTTTCCGGCCACGTCTCACGATTCAGGCCGGTCGGTCTGACTCGTTCGCAAATTCAGCGAAACTCTCCCGGAGAACGCTCGTGCTCGGACTTGCTGCCAGAATCGATGAAGCCGCCGCCTCGATTCGCGAAACCTGGAAGGGCGAACCGCGTGTCGGGCTGATCCTTGGGACCGGACTCGGCGGACTCGCCAGCCAGATCGAGCAGGAAGCCGTCATCGCTTACGGCGACATTCCTCATTTCCCGACGTCGACCGTCGAGTCGCACGCCGGGCAACTCGTTTGCGGCAAGCTTGCCGACGTTCCGATCGTCGCGATGGAAGGCCGATTCCATTACTACGAAGGCTACTCGATGCAGCAGGTGACGTTTCCTGTTCGAGTCATGAAAGCGTTGGGGGTCGAAATTCTGATCGTCACCAACGCGGCCGGCGGCATGAATCCTCAGTACGAACTCGGCGATCTGATGATCATCGAGGATCAGATCAACCTGCTCGGTGACAACCCGCTGATCGGGGTGAACGATGACAACCTGGGAACTCGATTCCCGGATATGTGCGAGCCGTACGACCGTGGGCTGATCGGGCTGACCAGAGCGACTGCTTTGGAACTCGGCCTGCAGACTCAGCAGGGAGTGTTTGTCGCGGTTGCCGGGCCGAACCTGGAAACTCGCGCTGAATACCGCATGCTCAGACTGATCGGTGCAGATTGCGTAGGAATGTCGACAGTCCCGGAATGCATCGTCGCCAAACATGCGGGCCTGCGAACGCTGGGGATCTCCATCGTTACCGACATGTGTCTGCCGGATTCGCTGGAGCCAGTTGACCTTCCAAAGATTCTGAAAGTCGCTGCCATCGGCGGAGAGCGTTTGTCGCAGCTCATTCCAGCAGTGCTCAAAAAACTGAAATGACCCGACGGTCACAAAGGTTCGCCAGAACTCGCCGAAGCGTTTTCACGCGACCGAGTGGTGCCCGCCGTACTGGATGTTGCGGTCACGATTGCTGTAGCATTACGGGCTCCTCTGGCGGCACGACTTTGAGCCGCCGGCTGTTGAACTCTCACATGCTGCAGGACTCCGCATGGCCGACCAGACAAAGATTGTGCTGATCGAAGACGACCGCGAGATTTCGAACACGCTTCAGCGAGTGCTCGAAGCCGCTGGTTACACGCTATCGGTTGCCAACAACGGTCAGGACGGCCGCCGGCAGATCGAATCGTTCGGCCCGGACCTGGTCATCACCGACATGATGATGCCAAAGATGGGCGGCTTCCCGATTCTCGAGTTTCTGAAAGAAATGCCCGACGAAACTCGACCGAAAGTGATCATGGTCACAGCCAACGAGGGCGGGCGTCACAAAGCGTATGCCGAAATGCTTGGCGTCGACGACTACATCCGCAAGCCCTTCGCGATGGATGTCCTGCTGGACGCGATCGAGCGAATTCTCGGTAAACCCGCGCCGACACCTAAGAGAAAGCCGAAAGCTCCAGGTGGCCAGGGGCCGATTCAGCGACGAAGCAGCAACTAACTTGCGACCACAGCGAGCACGCTGGTCTACACCCCGCGCAGGGCGATTTCGATTTCTTCGCCGGCCAGGCTATAACCACGCGATCGAAACCCAATCTTCGCTACGGATTGCGATAAGGAGTTGGTCATGTTTGACGATAAGCACTCACACAAACTCAGTCCGCGACCGGTCTTCCACGCGGCGGGAGCGCGACCAAACCAGCGGTTATCCGTCGTGATCGCCGGACTGATCGCGAGTCTGATTGCCACAGACGTTGCGAATGCTCAAGCACCGATCGAATTCAAAGGGCACGAAGAAGTCGTCTACGATGCGAAGTTTCTGCCCAATGGAAAATCGCTGGTCACCGCGAGTTTCGATCAGACTTTGAAGCTGTGGGACGTGGCGACTCAGTCGACGTTGCGGACGATGGAAGGGCACACCGGAATTGTTCTGACCGTTGACGTGTCTGCCGACGGAAAGATGATCGCGTCGGGTTCGAGTGACCGCACAATTCGCCTCTGGGATGTGCCGAACAGCGATCCAATTTCGACGACCAAAATTCACGACACTGCGGTCACGTCGATGGCCACATCAAAAGATGGATCGCTGACAGCCACCGGCGACGACAAAGGGCTGATCCGAGTCTGGGCAAACGCCAGCGCCGACGATGCTGCCGGAACCCCGCCGACTCAACCCAAACCAACACGCGAGATCGCGATCGGGCGAGCAATCACAAGACTCGCGTGGAGAGCCGATAACAAGATGCTGGCGGCGGCGTGTGTCGATGGTTCCGTCGTCGTGGTGAGTCTCGCGGCGGATGGGTCTTCAGAAACCGTACGCCTGATCGCGCACGACGGTGAAGTGACGGGTGTCGGTTTTACACCGAACAATCGATACATTTTCAGTTGCGGCGCGGACGGCTATGTTCGCCGATGGCCTACCACGATTCCTCAGACATTGACGTTCGAAGGACTCGCGAAGGCAGCCACTGCCGTCGCACTTCATCCGAATGGTTCATTGATTGCAGCCGTCGGTCAGGACGGTGCAGCGAAGATTCTCAAACGAGCAGACGGCGCGGTCGTTCACACTCTCGAAGGACACGCTGGGGTCATCACCGGTGTCGCGTTTAACCGAGCCGGCAACCGGGTCGCCACTCTTGGCTCCGATCAGGTCGTGAGAGTTTTCGACGTGTCGACCGGCAAGGCGGTGCTCGCAACTGTTGCGGCCACGTCGCCGTTGTCGGCCATCATGTTTTCCGCCGACGGGAAGGACGTCATCGTCGGCACCGAAGGTGGCGACATTCTCGCGCATTCACTGGCCGAACCGCCCCGCTTCCGTTCTTTGAGCAAACGCTCGAAACCTGTCCGAGCCGTCGCGACGACATCCGATGGTACACGTCTCTTATTCGCGGGCGATGGTCAGCAGATCTGGATTCGTGACTCGGCGACAGAGAAGACCACGCGAGGTGTCGATTTCGATGCCCCCGTAACTGCGATTGCGATTTCCTCGAACAACGCAACCTTCGCTGTTGGACTCGTTTCCGGGGCGGTCATCACGGTTGATGCAACGAGCCTTGAACAGACAATACTACTCGCCGGCCACAAGTCACCAGTTCGAAAAGTTGCGTTCAACACATCCGGGACGCACCTGATTTCTTCGTCCGTCGACGGCGTCACTCGGCTGTGGGACCTGAAAGCTCAAGCGATCGCGCAATCGTTCCGCGACGAGAACAACTCGATCGTCGACGTCGCCATTCAAAACGACAACAAATCCATCGTCACCGCCCGCGCCGACGGGAAGGTGCTTGTCGAGACCATCGCCGCTCAGATTGTCCATCGAGCTGACGACGGTCGCGTGAACGATATCTCAATCGCCGCAAACGGATCTCAATATGCAACGGCAGGGGCCGACGGGACGGTCAAACTGTGGAACGCTTCAAACAGCTCGCCCACCCGCAGTTTCACCGGATTTGAAGGACCAGCTCTTTGCGTAAGCCTGAGTCCGGATAACCGACAGGTCGCCGCCGGCGGAAGCGACAAGACCGTTCGCACCTGGAACGTCGGCAACGCGTCTGGTCACTTTCGGCTGCACGTTCCGGTTGAGGCTCGAAGAGTCAGCTACAGCCCGGACTCATCGCGACTGATAGCCGCACTGGCCGACAAGACGCTTCAGTGTTTCGATCCGACGCCGCTGAATCCTCAGCCTGCCGAACCACCAGCCCGAGACGCGTCACAACTTCTGCGCGGACACACCGGACCAATCGGCGATATTGCCTGGGCACCTGACAGCCAAACGCTGCGAAGCTGCAGCGCTGACATGACGCTACGGGGCTGGTCCATCGCTTCGCCGAAGGAAAAGAAAAGACTCTCGGGGCACGCTCTGGATGTGTACTCGGTTGTGTTCAGTCCGGACGGCGAGACGCTGGCTTCTGCATCTGCAGATAAGACGGTCCGGATCTGGAGCCTTGAAACCGGTAAAGCGATCAAGACGCTGGCGACTTATCCCGCAGCCGTCTACGGACTGGATTTTTCGTCCGATGGCAAACAGATCGCCATCGCCGGCGCAGACAACACGGTTCGAATTCTGGACGTTGCCAACGGTCGCGAAATCAGACAATTCAATGGTCCGACGCACGCCGTCTACACGGTGGCCTTCAGTCCGGACGACGGTCAAATTGCGGCGGCGGGAATGGGACTGGGATCTGAAAGAAATATCTATCTATGGTCAACCGGCTCCAGCGATCCGACCTCGGTGCTGACCGGGCACGAGGACGATGTTTATCGGACTCAGTTTAATTCCACGGGTTCTCGGTTATTGTCAATCGGGTATTCTGGATCTCTGCGAATCTGGGATGTAGCGAGTGGCAAGTCGCTTCTCGAGAGTAATCAAGGAGTCGTCAGCTACTCCGTAAATTACTCGCCAGACGGATCGAAAGTTGTTGTCACGTCGAACGACCGAACAGCAAGGCTGATCGCCGTCCCTGATTCAGCGAAATAGCGAATTCGCTAAGTTTTCGCCGCTCACAAACAACGGATCAATTTCAACAATCGGCAGGATCGAGTCATGACGGGGTACACAGTCCACACCGGAACATCCAAAAAATTCACCAAAGGGTGGGACAACATTTTTGACAGTAAAAAATCGGCCGGCAAAACATCCGGAACGAAAAAGAAATCAGCCACGAAGTCGGCAACTGCAAAAGCGAAGACTGCCGTAAAGAAAAAGAAAAACAACAACGGCTGAGCGAATCAGCTCGCTTCAAGAGGCCAGGTAGATGTCGTCGTCTTCACCCCCGACAGGAGTCGCTCACAACGAGCTTGCGTGGCAGCTCCTGCAAGCGATGCCGGAAGCAGTCTTCCTGGTCGATGCCGACTCACTGTCAATCCTCGCCACTAATGCACAAGCGGAGCGACTGACAGGCCGCCCCAGCGCCGAACTGCTTGATCAACAAGTCTCGACCGTCATTGAGACTTTGGATGGAAGCAAACTATCCGTTGCCTGGCAGGACCTGCAGAAGTCGAACGCCGATCAATCATTGGGACAGGTTCACATTTTGACCGACAACGGTCATCGATCTGCACCGATGGCCGCTACATGCAGCCTGATCGAAGCCGACAGTCGCTTGAACGTGTTGCTCGTCATCAGGGACGACACGGAACTGGTTCGTCTCAGGGAAGTCGCGACAGAGCATCGGGATAACGTCGCCAAACTGGATCAGGTTTTTCATGCATTGGAGGGTTTTGCCTGGGAACATGATCCGACCACCGGCACGTTCACCTATGTCTCGCCGCGGGCCGAAGAGATTTTCGGATATCCGACATCTGCCTGGATCGGCAACCCGGACTTCTTTCCCAGCATAATCCACCCGGAAGATCGCGAGTCCGTCCTCAGCTTCTGCGCTTTTGAAACAGCGGCAGGATCTGACCATACCATGACCTATCGAATGTTGACTGCCGATGGCGATTTCAGATGGGTCCGGGATACCGTCTATCTGGCTCGCGACGACGCAGGTGTGGTGAGTCATCTTCGTGGGTTAATGATTGACGTCACAGGCGAACATCATCTTCGTCACCAGTTGATCCACAGCGAAGAACGATTCCGCCGTCTATTCGATGAGTCCCCGACTGCGCTGATCGAAATGGATTGGAGCGATGTGCGAAAGCGGCTTAATGACATTTCGAATTCCGGTGTCGACGATCTTCGAACCTGGTTGGAGGAGAATCCTGATGAAGTCATTCACCTAAGCACCCTTGGCCGCATCACAACGGTCAATCAAAGCGCTCTCACAATGTTCGAAGCTTCGACCATTGACGACTTTCAAGGTCACGTGCGAAGTATCATGCGAGAAGACTCGATGGCCGCGCTTTGCGAACACGTCCTGTTTCGCATTGCGGGCGGTCAAACTTTCGAGTCAGAAAATGTTAATTACACATTTTCCGGCAAGAGGATCAACGTTGCCTTCAGCGTTTCAGCGGCCGCCGGAGAGGAAGAGTCATGGTCCCGACTTTATTCTTCGCTTTCGAATATCACGCCGCAAAAACAAGCAATGCTTTTGCGGGACGGCCAGAGTCGCGTTCTGGAATCTCTCGCCGCCAGCCAACCCGTCGAGAACGTCATGGCTACGTTGACGGACGAACTTGAGCGTCAATCGGCACACATTCACGCGGCTGTATTCAGGACGACACCGTCCGCCAATGCACTGCAAAAACTGTCGAATGGAAGTACAGCCGAGGAAATCGTCACGCTTATCGACTCAGTTCGGATCGATGATCTTTTTGGAAATTCTGATCAGCACGCTGACATTCACTTAACTGCCGCAAGGCCAAGTAACGCGGGGAACGGACAGGAACGCATTCCACCGACCGTCGCAGAACTTGTTTCCCGTGCGATTAACGCCTGCAACTACCGATGCGGCATCATGAAGCCGGTCACTGATCAGAATGACCAACCACTTGGCCAATTGACGGTCTTTCATACGACATCCAGTAAATTCACGGCTCACGAGAAAGGAGCAGTCGCTGCATTTACCGATCTGACCGGACTCGTACTCCAACACGATCAGCACCACCGGGCACTTACCGATCGAACGAACGAGCTGCAGTCAGTCTTCGACAGTTACCCTGACGCTCTGCTGCGCATCTCCTCGCACGGAACGATCATCGCAAGCTACAGCGGCAATGAATTGACGGAACTTCTGAAACTCTCCGAAACGCCCTCCGACCAGATTCTCTGGCATCTTCTGCCTCCTGAAGTCTCGGGGCAGGTCCGAGCCGCTATCGCAAACGTAAAGGCTGGAAATCGACAGGAAACGATTCATTTCTCCGTTGAACAGAATTCACATCAGCGCGAGTTTGAAATTCGTCTCATCCCTCTGCCTTCCAGCTCTGAGCAGATTGTGATCCTGCGTGACGTCACGCGTCTGAAGCAGGCTGAGCTGAAACTCACGCACGCAAGTGAGCGGTTTCGTTATCTCTTTGACAACTCGCCCGATGGAATTTTTGTCGAATCGCCCGATGGCGTCGTGCTGGATGCAAATGAGGCCGCGTGCGAACTGCACAAGATTTCTCGCGAGCAACTGATTGGACAAGACGTCCTGTCACTTGTCCCCCCCCAGGACAGACCCGCCGCGAGCACTCGTTCCAGTTCATTAGTTTCCGGCGAAATCTCTGAATTCGAATCTAGAAGTCTGCAGAGCGATGGTCAGGTCGTGGACGTCGGAGTTCGAATCTCGCCAATCACCTATGACGGCGAACGGGCCGTGCTGCTTCACGTTCGGGACATCACACATCAGAAACAAGAAGAGGAGCGTCACCGCGAGCACGAAAAACAGCTCGCACACGTCTCTCGCCTGACGATGATGGGGCAGCTTGTCGCGGGCATTGCACACGAAATTCGACAACCGCTGTGGTCGCTTTCGACTTTTGCGGATGTTTGTGTGGAAGCGCTCGATCGACCTGACTTTGAAGAACGACTTCCGCAGATACGAAACGTCGCCAGCAAGGTTGTTTCAGAAGCTCGCCGAGTCAACGCGATTACCACCCGCATGTTTTCTTTTGCGCGAAAAGGAACGGCAGAACGAACATCCTGCAACATTGCCGACATTGCCAACGATGCCGTTCAGCTGACCGCCGGTCGCGCCCGGTCCAGCCGGATTAAAACGACACTTCATCTCGACGACGAATTGCCGGCGATCCAGTGCGATCGTGTCCTGATTGAGCAGACATTCGCAAACCTGCTGAACAATGCCTACGCAGCCATGTCGACTCATCCGTCCGACAGCCGACAAGTGAACGTCGAAATCATCCTCGATGCAGAAGACGACGATTACGTGTCCGCTTCCGTTAGAGACAATGGACCAGGTCTTCCCGATGGAGTTGTTCCCGAACAGCTATTCGAGGGGTTCTTCACAACGGGCCAAACCGGGTTGGGTATCGGACTGGCACTGAGCCGCTCATTTGTCGAAGATCACGGTGGCGTGATTCGGGCCGAACAGTCACCTGAAGGTGGAATGGAGTTTGTTTTTACCTTGCGAGTCGACGGGGGAAAACGCGCAGATGCAGACTGATCCGTTGCTTGACAAACAGACCGTCTTCGTCATCGATGATGATGAAGCGGTGCGGGAATCGATCGCCGCGCTGGTCGACATCCGAGGCCTGCCCGTTGAAACCTTTGCCAGTGGTGAAGATTTCCTCTCTTTTTATTCCGGCGTTGCCCCCGGTTGTGTGGTCACCGATCTGCGAATTGAACAAGGCATGACCGGTCTTGAGCTGCAGGTCGCGCTTCGTGAGCGTGGCTGCGAGATCCCAGTCATCGTCATCTCCGCTTACGCAAACGTCTCGAACGCCGTTCAGGCAATGCACAACGGTGCGATCACGCTTCTCGAGAAAAACTGCTCATCCGACGAACTCTGGAAAGCAATCATCGAAGCACTGGCCACCGACAGTGACCGTCGAGCGGCAAGCCAGCAGAACAGAACTCTGCTCGAACGCTTCGAACAGCTTAAGCCCGACGAGCTGATCGTCATGCAGGGAGTCATCGAGGGGCAGCTGAATAAGGGCATTGCGAAAGAACTTTCAATCAGCCTTCGGACTGTTGAAACTCGCCGACACAATGTACTGGAAAAAGTCGGTGTCTCGTCGGTTCCGGAACTCGTGCGACTTTTCGTCGAGCTCGAACAGGTGCTCGGGCAATCGCCCGGCAAGTATCTGATGGACCGAGCGAATTCTGAGCAGTAGTCAAAGTTCGCCGATCTCTAATCGCTGTGCCTTTTCCCGCCGTCGGATCGCCGTAACAATTCGCGGCATGAACCATTACACCGACCGCCTGCACGCCGCCATCGCCGACCGCAAGACACCCGCTCTGGTTGGGCTCGATCCGCGACTTGACCACCTCCCCGAATCAATCGTCACGGCGGCTCGCAACCGAACGTCGAGCGAAGCCGAAGCCGCGGCCAGCGCATTCGACGAGTTCTGTTCGCGAATTATCGACGTTGTTGCTCCGCTAGTACCGGCCGTCAAACCTCAGGCTGCGTTCTTCGAGCAGTTCGGACCGGCAGGCTGCCAGGCTCTACAGACGGTAATTCGCAAAGCTCGCAACGCAGGTTTGATCGTCATTTGCGATGCGAAACGCGGCGACATTGGATCGACGGCCGAAGCCTACGCCAATGCTTACCTGGCAGGTGCCGACCCTGACGCCGCCATCTGGGCGGCTGATGCTCTGACGGTGAACCCGTACCTCGGCAAAGATACGCTGGAACCATTTGTCCGAGTGGCCACCGAACGAGGTGCCGGCCTGTATGTTCTTGTTCGGACAAGCAACCCCGGCGCGTCAACGTTCCAGGATCGCGAAACCGACGGCCAGAAACTTTACCAGCGGGTTGCCGACGTTGTTGAGAGCTTCAACGTTGAGGCGGCAGGCGAATGCGGATACGGACCGATCGGAGCGGTGGTCGGAGCAACGTACCCGGCAGAATTGACTGAACTTCGTGAAGCGATGCCGAAGACCCCACTTCTCGTACCCGGATTCGGATCTCAGGGAGCGGGTGCCTCGGAAGTCGCCGGCGGGTTCGATGTCAGCGGCTTTGGCGCGTTGGTCAACAGCTCACGCGGCATCAATTTTGCCTACCGCAAAGCTCCCTACAGCGAACAGTTTGCCTCCGAAGAATGGGAGCAGGCTGTCGAAGCGGCGACGAAAGACATGATCAAAGAACTTGCCGAAAGCACTCCCGCCGGAGCGCTGCAGTCTTAACCCGTCAGGAAACTCGCACCATGTTTCGCGCACTCAAGATATCACTGATCGTCGGGCTGGTTGTGTTTTCCGGTTTCTGCTCATGCGGGGATTCACGAGCGGTGGCCGATGACTGGCCGCAGTGGGGAGGTCCTCAGCGAGACCTTGTCTGGCGTGAAACCGGCATCGTCGATCAGCTTCCCGATGCTGAAATGCTGCCTCGTGTCTGGTCCGCTCCAATCGGGGAAGGATACGGTGGCCCGTCGGTGGCAAACGGGCGTGTCTACGTGATGGACCGGCTCCGCGATGAGCAGCTGGAGCGAGTGTTGTGTCTCGATGCCGCAACCGGCGACGTCATCTGGCATCATGATTACCAGGCTCGATACTCGATCAGCTATCCGGCCGGCCCTCGGTGCACACCGGTTGTCGACGGCAAGCTTGTGTACGCCGTCGGAGCGATGGGGCACCTGTTCTGCCTCAAAGTCGACGATGGCAGCGTCGTCTGGAAACGGAACTTTGTTGACGAATTCGGGACGAAGTTGCCAACGTGGGGCATGGTCGCTTCTCCTCTTGTCGACGGAAACCACCTGATCACACTGGTCGGCGGCAGCGACAACAGCCTCGTCGTCAGTTTTGACAAGACCACCGGCAAGGAACTCTGGCGAGCTCTTCAGGATTCAGAGGTTGGCTACGCACCGCCGGTTATTTTCGAGTTTGGCGGCCGCCGTCAGCTGATCATGTGGCATCCGGAAGCTGTTTCATCGCTTGATCCAGCAAACGGATCCGTCATCTGGCAGGTGCCCTACCGCGTGCGAGCCGGTCTTTCGATCGCCACGCCCCGCAAATTCGAGAACAAGCTGTTCGTGGCCAGTTTCTACAACGGACCTCGCATGATCGAAGTCGCTGACGACGGAACCAGTGCTGCCGTCGCGTGGGCGGGCAAGAGCGACAACGAAATTCGAACCGACGGAGTGCATCCCATCATGTGCACGCCGTGGTTTGACGGGAAAAACATCTACTCGATCTGCAGCTACGGGCAGCTGCGATGCCTCGACGCGTCCAACGGAAATCGTCTCTGGGAAACCCTTGAAGCGACCGGCAAGGCCCGCTGGTGGAACGCTTTCATCATTCCGCACGATGACCGATTCTTTATTCATAACGAACAGGGTGATCTGATCATCGCCCGACTGTCGCCGTCCGGTTACGAAGAAGTCAGTCGAGCGAAACTGATCGAACCAACAAGAAAAGTGCAACGGCGGATGACAATCTGGTCGCATCCCGCATTCGCCATGAAAAGCGTCTTTGCGAGAAACGACAAAGAGATCGTCCGAGTGAACCTCGCCGCTGATTAACGGATCAAGGCCAACGGATTCCTCGAAACGATTTGTGCGTTAGACTGTGACTTCGATCACTGAAGCAACACTCCCGGTCGGGTTACAACAACTTCAGTTCCGGGCCACAGCCGGCAACTCGACTACAGCCAGCAACTCGAACACGCGAGTCGCGAGTCACCATCACGATAAGGAGCGTCCCTCATGCGAGAGGGTCTACGGTTTGCAAGGGATGAACGGCGTCAGCGAGCCCTTTGGGTTCTTGCGGCGATCGTTCTGCTGTCCGGTCTTTCGGGATCTCTCCGGGCAGGTTTCGTTCAGCGAGTCATCAAGGACGAGTCCGGCGAGCACAAGTACACTGTTTTTCTGCCAGAAGACTATTCGTCAGACAGAAAGTGGCCGGTCATCCTGTTTCTCCACGGCGCCGGCGAACGAGGAAACGAAGGAAAGCGTCAACTGACAATCGGCCTGGCACCGGCGATCGAAAAACGAAAGTCAACATTTCCGTTCGTCGCGGTGTTTCCGCAATGCGAAGACATCAGCGCGAGATACCTCGCCGGCTGGTTAGCGGACAGTCCTGATACCAAACGTGCGTTGAAGATTCTCGACGAGGTCGAACGAGACTATTCAATCGATACGTCTCGTCGCATCCTGACCGGCTGGTCGATGGGCGGTTATGGAACGTGGAGCGTCGCCGCGGCCACCCCCTCAAAATGGCAGGCGATTCTTCCTCTTGCTGGCGACGGTGCCGAACTTGCCGAGAAGCTTGTCGACATCCCCATCTGGGCGTTTCACGGTTCGGACGATGCAGCAATTCGCCCTTCGCAATCACGCCGAACCATTGCTGCTCTTCGGTCGGCCGGCGCCGAACCTCGTTACACCGAAATCTCCGGCGGTAAGCACGACATCACACACATCGTCTACGACACCGACGCCGTGATTCAGTGGATGCTCGACCCGAACGGGAACCATCCGCGAGCGCTGGCTCTGAGCGTGCCGATTGCCGATGCCACTGTCGATAACTCGCCGTTCATCCCGGCGTTGGAACTCGAAGGTGCCGCAACAATCAGGCTCGGCAACACGATGCTCGACGCATTGGCGATGGCGATTCCGGATCTTCTGCCCAAAGACCTGATGCGTGGATCGCTGGCCGACATTTACGACGGAACGGTCGTCGACGGTCGCCAGTTTCAGATCACGTTTGGCGGCATCTCCTACTCAGCGGATGTCTGGCGAGTTCGTTTGAACGCGTATCGCAAAGACCGGCTGAACGTGCAGATCGGCGTGCAGAATGCCGTGCTAAGAATCGGTGGCACATCGGTGATCGGCAGAGATCACTCAGCATCGACTGGACCGATCGACATCGTCATCGGTCATCGGGAACCTGTCTGGCTGAGTTTCGACGTCACACCCTACATCAAAGATCGTCAGCTGCGGCTTAAACAGGTCGGCACGCGTTTCGACATCCCCTACGACAACTGGTACGTCACGGCTCCGGCCGGTATCAGCGTGCGAGGCTTCGGAATGACGCGTGACAAAGTTTCGCGAGGACTCGTCGAAGGCCTCTACGGAAACAAAGCACGCATTGAACAGGAAGTTCGAGGCCTTGTGCCGGCGCTGGTTACGGCGATGGAAGAGAAACTTCAGCTTGATCAAGCCAATGGGATGGTCGGAAGCTTCTGGCCGTTGCCTGTTTACAGCCCCCGAGTTCGCATCTGGCCGCAGGACATCTCAACAGACGATGCGGGCATTTCAGTCGTGCTTGGTCTCACAGCCGCGGCAGTCACTCCCGAATCCGCTCCCGACAAACCCGCTCGCAAGGTCGTTACCGACGTGACCGCCGAAGCTGTCAACAGGACGACTGACCTCGAAGTTTCCGTCGCGCCCAACATGCTCCAGGGGCTGACAAGTCTCCTGGTTGCCGCCGACGTCGCGAAGATCAACGTGCTCGATATTCCTGATGCCTCGTTCGCCGGTCTTGCGGATCGCTCAGCACTCACTCGAGCATTTCCGGATCTGGCCAACTTCGAACCGGACGTCGAAATTTCATCGGTCCTGCACCTCGCTGATGCGATCGCGATTGGCAACAACCCGAAAGGCGACGGAATGCAGTTCCAGGCTCCGGGATTGCTGTTCATGGTTTCGACCCGTGCTGCCGACGGCGAGGGTGAGGGCGCCAGCGAATGGAAACCGTTTGCCAGTATTCGATACTCGGTGAATCAAGGGGCCATCACGAGTCTCGAACGGGTGTCCAACGAAGCTCGTGCCCTGCAGCTCAAATGGGAAGGCGAGACCGCTGTCACTGTCAAAGCTGAATTCGCCGAGGGGTACACTCCGACTGACGAAACAATCAACGAGGACGCGCTTGTCTCGCAATTCCAGAAATCATGGCAACGCTGGACCGCGCAGGGTCCGGCATCTCAGACAATCATTCCGGACTTCGACCTTGGCCTGACCCAACTTCGGCTATCGGATGTCTCCTGGAAGAGCCCATCATTGTCGGTCACGTTTTCCCCGCCGGGCGTCAAACTGACGAACAGCAGCCAGGAGAATCTGGTCTACGAAGCAAAAGGCCCGTTCAGCGGTTGGGGTGGGCCGTACACGTTGAAACCTGGAGAATCCCACGACTATCCCATCGCCTACCCTCTCATTTATCGACGACGCATCGACGGGCAATACGTCCAGTACGCACTCGCTCCCGGATCTCACTCTGAATTCCGCAAGCCTCAGGCTGGTGGCCCGCCGAGACTGTTCAAAGCAAGAGAGGGCCTCGACGTCGGCACCTTCGAAGCAACAACCAGCGAAGGTGACGACCCGGACAACAAGCAGGAACAGTAGGGCATGACAAGCGAAACGCCGGCATGCCAGGAGCCTGATCGTTTTCCGAGCCAGGAATTGAACTCCGTGCGAGAGTCAGCTACCCACAAGCTTCAAGCCGTCTTCGGCAGCGCATTGGTGTGCTGCATGCTGGCTTGCGTGGCACTTCTACTGACTGGATTCGATGCCTCGTTAAGTACCGTCTTGACTGGCGAGACGATGGGCACATCGTATCGGCTCGTGCTGTCAGACCTACTCACCAAATCCGAGTCCGCATCACTTCAGGCTGACGTTGATCAAGCGTTGAACCGGCTTGAAGACCAGATGTCGACATGGCGGCCCGAGTCCGAGCTCTCCCGCTTTAATTCTTCGACGTCGACAGACTGGTTTCCTGTTTCGCACGACACGGCGTTCGTGGTTTCACAAGCAAAGCGAATCTGGAAAATCAGTGACGGTGCGTTTGATCCGACCGTCGCGCCGCTTATCAAACTCTGGAATTTCGCAGAAGACCCCGGTGAGCAAAGCCTGCCATCAGACTCCGATGTTGAGCAAGCCAGGGCTGCTATCGGCTTCGCAGAAATTGATGTCCGACTTGATCCGCCTGCACTGTTGAAGAAGCGGCCCGAACTTCAACTGAATCTTTCTGCTATCGCGAAAGGGTACGCCGTCGACCTTGTATCGAAGCTTCTCATGGAGCGAGTTTCAGGCGGACATCTGATCGAAATCGGCGGTGAAATGCGCAGTTTCGGTCGTAAGGCCGATGGCAGTTCGTGGACAGCAGGCATCGAAACCCCCGATGCTTTTCCGCGACAGATTCATGCCGCGTTACGACTGGAAGATCAGTCACTCGCAACATCGGGCGACTATCGCAACTACTTCGAAGTCAACGGGAAGCGGTATTCGCACACGATTGATCCGGCGACTGGTCGGCCGGTCACGCATAACCTGACATCCGTTTCCGTCCTTGCTGAGGACTGCCTGACGGCCGACGCACTGGCGACAGCGATCGAAGTGCTCGGTCCAGCACGCGGAATGGATCTGGCGAAACGGGAAAACGTCGCGATCTATCAGATAGTACGAAACGGTTCCGGTTTCGATGTCCAGGTTTCGGACTCGTTTCCCTTATTAGAGATGGCAACTCCGCCGACCGATTCAGCTGGCGAAGAAAACCCGATCGTCGCAACCGTTCTGGCCGCTGTCGGCATCTTTGCACTCGCCATCGCCGGAATGGCCGTTGGAGTCATCTTCAGCAATCGAGCGATCAAAGGCAGCTGCGGCGGTCTCGCCAATATGCCTGGCCACGATGGCAAATCAATCTGTGAAGTGTGTACGGTTCCTGCCGAAGAATGCCGCGACGAGGAGATGAGAAAACTTCGTCAGCAGGCAGAAAGTTCCGAAAGCGGTTTTGAGGTCTAGAGTTTGAAGGCCAGAGTCAGCGTCTTTTCCTGAAGGTCTACCCATGCGATTATTGATGTTGCTTTGCGTTTGCTTGAGCCCGCTCTCGCAAGTTTCCGCTGCCGATGCTGTGCTGGTTGAAGCGGAGAGCTTCTCCGGTCACGGCGGCTGGAAGCTCGACACCCAGTTCATCGACAACATGGGGTCGCCCTATCTGTTGGCACACGGCCTCGGTCGTCCGGTGAAGGATGCCACCACGACTGCCGAAGTACCGTCGACCGGCAAGTACCGCGTCTTCGTTCGAACCATCAATTGGGTCGCCAGGTGGGATGCGAAAGGTCAACCGGGGCGATTTGAATTGTCGTTTAACGGCAAACGCCTCAAAGAGACGTTTGGAACAAAGTCTGCCGAGTGGACCTGGCATGACGGAGGCTCGGTAACGCTTGATAAGAAAGAGGTCGAGATCGGCTTGCACGACCTGACAGGTTTCGATGGTCGCTGCGACGCGATCCTGCTCACGAAAGGCGACAAGGCTCCGCCGAACGATTCGACAATTCTTGCTGACTGGCGGCGAGAATTACTTGGACTCGACAAGGCCTCGACGCCACGAGGCCCGTACGATCTCGTCGTGATCGGTGGCGGATATTCGGGAATGGGCGCTGCTCTTTCAGCCGCCAGAATGGGCTGCAAAGTGGCTCTCATTCAGAATCGCCCGGTCCTCGGTGGCAACGGTTCCAGTGAGGTCCGAGTTTGGGCCATGGGAAATATCCGTCGCGGCAAGTACCCCCGCATCGGCGAGATTATCGATGAGTTCTGCGATCACGCGACGAAGTCACCCGGCAAGTACGAGGAGTTCGGCGACGATAAGAAAGAAGCGATCGTCCGCGCGGAAAAGAACATTGACCTCTTCCTCAACCACCACGCCTACAAAGTGGACACCGAGGACGATCGGGTCACTGCGATTCACGCATTCGACACTCGGACAAGCGAGCATTCACGGTTCATCGGCAAACTATTCTCAGACTGCACGGGGCATGGCACGATTGGTTACCTCGCACGGGCCGACTGGGAAATGGAAGCGAAAGGCCGAATGGGCATGAGCAATATGTGGGCATGGGCCAATGCTGACGACTCTCGCTCTTACCCGAAAACGCCCTGGGCTCTGGACCTCGACATGAAGGACTTTCCTTACCCCCGCGACTTCCACGGCCAGTGGTTCTGGGAAAGCGGCTTCGACAAAAACCCACTCGGCGGTGCGGAATCAATCCGCGACTGGAATCTGCGAGCTGTCTACGGTGCCTTCAACGCGATGAAAAATCGCGATGGAGCCGCAGAACACAAGAACGCCTTTCTGACCTGGATCGCCTACGTCGGCGGCCCCCGGGAATCGCGGCGTCTGATGGGAGACGTCGTGCTGAGTCAGGACGAAATCGTTGCTAAGAAAGAATTCCCTGACGGCTGCGTTCCCAGTACCTGGTCGATCGACCTTCATTATCCGAAGCAACAATACGCCGAAAAGTTTAAAGACAACCCGTTTATTTCATACGCGGTTCACGATCGCCGAGTCGATCGCTCATACGGTTACGCCGTTCCGTACCGCTGCTTCTACTCACGAAACATCGACAACCTGCTCATGGCCGGCCGATGCATCAGCGTGACGCATCAGGCACTTGGAACCGTTCGCGTTATGAAGACCTGCGGAATGATGGGCGAAGTTGTCGGCAAGGCCGCTTCAATCTGCACTCTGCAAAGCTGCACGCCGCGCGACGTTTACGAACGATATCTTGATGAACTGAAAACGTTGCTCGAACTTCCCGGCAAGGCTCGACGCGAAACGGTCTCCAGCGAGATCACGATCCCAGCGGACGCTTTGCCACTCGCCGGCAAATTTGGCCCTCCAACAGGACTGCCCGCTCGGAAGCTGAAGGGGCTGGTCATCGACGATCTGCGAGCAAAGAAAGAAGGTAAGTGGGGCGACGGGACCGGACTGAAAGGCTACGTCGAGAATGGTTATCTCTACGCCGGTGCCAACAGCAAGTCGAAGATCACTTTCAGTTTCAAAGCACCGGCAACCGGCAGCTTCGACATTCGGGTCAGCGCACTTGCTCATGAAAACCGAGCGAGCAACGCGAAGGTCACCGTCGCGAAGAAGTCGGGCGCTACCGACGTCTCGGTCAACATGAAAGACAAAGCTCCTCTGGAGAACAACTTTGTCAGCCTCGGAAAGTTCAATCTGACGAAGGACGAGCCTGTCTCGGTGACTATCTCGACAGAAGGTGCCAACGGCACAGTGCACGCCGACGCCGTGCAGGTACTCGCTGTCGAATAGGTTCTCATGATCCCAGACAGACGGACGCGAAGGTCACAAAGACGCGGTTTCTTTGTCTTCGCTCACTTTGCGACCTTCTGTTCCGATTCACATGACTCCTCAAACGGGAAAAATTCTCGGCACACGGCGGGACGTCATGGACTCTGAAACCCCGCCGATACTGCTGCCGGTCGTTCGCGACCAACCTCTTCAACCGCGTATGAAGCGACCGGTTCGAGCTTTCGCCCTGCACTTCGTGCGGTTGGCAATCTTTGCGAGCGTGCTTCTCCTTCTGAGGAACGAGCATCAGGACTACCTCGCATTTGAAGCGGCAAAGGAGCAGGAACCAGTTTCTGTCGAAGTCCTTCGAAAGTTCTTTTCGGCTGCGTCGGCCGGTGGCTCGTTCGATCCGAAACGACGCACTCAGCAGGTTGTTGATGATTCCGGAAAGCCGTTGGGGTACGTCCTGCAAACGTCTCCCGCCTCCGATCACATCATCGGTTTCTCGGGGCCGACCAATCTGCTGCTCGCATTCACGCCGGAGGATCGCATCGCCGGCGTCCATGTTCTCTGGAGCCGCGACACACGCGACCATCTTGAACTCATCGAGCGTGACGAGTCGTTCCTTGAAACGTGGAACGGAAAGTCCTGGGAAGCAGCAGCGAGTTCGTCGCAGGTTGATGGAGTATCCGGCGCGACACTCACCAGTTTTGCCATCGCCGAAGCCATCACGACGCGTCTGGGAGGCAGTCCGCCGTCCCTGAAATTTCCGGACCGTCCTGGAGCCGATGACGTGCTGGAGTTGTTTCCGGACTTTCAAACGCTGCGGTCCGATCCGGTTCGTCCTGCCCTGCTTCGCGTGGCGGATTCAGACGGCAATCTGCTTGGCTACGTTTTCCGAAGTTCTCCGGCGGCGGATAATCTTGTCGGCTATCAGGGGCCGACCGACACGCTGGTCGCACTTGATCCGCAGGAACAGGTGATTGGCATTCGAATCCGAAAGAGCTTCGACAACGAACCGTACGTCCGATACGTCCGTGAGGAAGACTATTTTCTGAACCTGTTTAACAAGTACACGCTGACCCAACTGGCCGAGCTGAACGTATTCGAGGCGCGAGTCGAAGGAGTTTCCGGCGCGACCATGACCAGCATAACCGTTGCCGATGCCGTGGTTCTGGCGGCAAAGAAGGCGCAGACAAAAGTGGAGCCCGCATCTGCCAGTCAACCTCCGCCGCTGGTGAGTCAACGAGACCTCACGTCGATCGGTGTTGTTCTGTTTGGCCTGCTTATTGGGCTCACACAATTACGCAAGTACCGTCAGCTGCGGCTTGTTCTCCAGATCGTCGTTATCGCCGTGCTCGGAATCGTGAATGGGGACATGCTGTCTCAGGCCGTCGTCGTCGGGTGGGCTCAAAGCGGCGTCCCGTGGAAACTGGCCAGTGGCCTCGTCTTTGTCTCTGCGGTCGCCTTTGTCGTGCCGATGATTTCGAAACAGCAGACCTACTGTCATCAGCTTTGCCCTCACGGAGCAGTCCAGCAGCTCGTTAAGAAGCAGCTTCCGTGGCAGTGGAGAGTGCCCGACTGGTTACGCCGATTACTTTCCTTGCTGCCGTATGTGTTACTCGGCTGGTGCGTCCTCGTCGGGATGCTGCACCTGAATTTCAGCCTTGTCGACATCGAACCATTCGATGCGTGGGTCTATCAGGCGGCGGGCACGGCTACGATCACAATCGCGGTCTTCGGACTGGGAGCTTCGCTGTTCGTTCCGATGGCGTACTGTCGTTATGGGTGCCCGACCGGAGCCCTGCTCGGTTTTCTTCGCTTCAATTCGCGGAGTGACGTCTGGAACCGCAGCGACTGGTTGGCGACGGCTTTGCTGGTGATCACGCTGGCTCTGAGCTTCGCAGCTCCGAACGGGGCTATTCAACTCTCAGAGTTTCAAGAGTTCCGTGAGCCGGTCGAGGCATGGCTGGCAGGCAACAAAACAGTGCTGCGGTGGCTGACCGGGTTCTCGGTCGTCCTCTTTCTCGGATCACTGCTGGCAATTCCCTGGCTCGTTGCTCGAATTCCCACGGACTATTTCCTGCCGCGCTCGGAGGGAGGAAACGAGCTTCGCTTAAAACATCCGGTCGCCTCGCTGATCTGGCGACTCCTGAAGAATCTGCTCGGCGGAGTGCTGCTGCTGGCGGGTGTCCTGATGCTGATCCTGCCCGGCCAGGGGCTCCTCACGATCCTTCTGGGAATCATGCTGATAGACTTTCCCGGAAAGCAACGACTGGAACTTCTGATCATTCGCCGTCCGGCGATCTATCGAGTCATCAGCTGGATCCGCCGCCGATCCGGGCGCGATGAGTTGCAGTATCCAGAATCAATCTCCGAAACAAACACTCCCAAATAAGTCGAGACAGAGAATGAACCTCTTCGCGAAGTCAGAAGCGAGCAATCTCGACAAGGCGAAACCGCTGGCCGCGCGCATGCGGCCTCGCGACCTGGACGAGTTTGTCGGGCAGCAACATTTTGTCGGCGAAGGAAAACTGCTCCGACGGATTCTTGAAGCCGATCGACTGTCGTCGGTCATCTTTTACGGGCCGCCCGGATGCGGAAAAACTTCGTTGGCGGAAGTCATCGCTGGGCAGACGAAGTCCGTTTTCTCACGACTTAACGCGGCTTCGGCTGGTGTCAAAGAAGTGCGAACTTTGCTGGACCAGGCACGGGAACGATTGGCGACGGGCGGCAAGGCGACGCTGTTGTTCGTCGACGAGCTGCACCATTTCAACCGGACACAGCAGGACGTCCTGCTTCCCGACGTCGAGTCTGGCGTCGTTCGATTGATCGGGGCAACGACGGAGAATCCGTTCTTCTCGCTGGTGTCTCCGCTCGTCAGTCGAAGCCAGGTTTTCGAATTCAAACCTGTCGAGCCGGACGATGTTCGAGCGGTTCTTGAGCGGGCATTGACAGATTGCGAGCGGGGCCTGGGCGACCTGAATGTTTCCGCGACAGATGAAACGCTCAGTTTTCTTTCGGAGATCTCGGATGGCGATATTCGACGAGCATTGACAGCGCTCGAAATCAGCGCTCTATCAGTGCCGGGTGGAGAGATTGACCTCGCGACCGCTCAGGAGTCGATCCAGAAGAAAGCGATTCACTACGACGACGATGCCCATTATGACTCCGCAAGCGCTCTCATTAAGAGTATGCGCGGCAGCGATCCAGACGCCGCAGTCTACTGGTTGGCTCGAATGCTCGAAGCTGGCGAGGACCCGCGTTTTCTCGCCCGGCGAATCGTTATCGCCGCGTCTGAAGATGTGGGCAACGCCGACCCTCAGGCTCTGGTTATCGCCAATGCCGCCGCGCAGGCAACGCTGATGGTGGGAATGCCTGAGTGTCGGATCATGCTCTCTCAGGCGACGACTTACGTAGCATTGGCACCGAAATCAAACGCCGCCTATGCCGCGATCAACGAAGCGATGCAGGATGTTCGCGAACGGCGCGTTCTGCCGGTTCCAACTCATCTGAAAGATGCACACTACAAAGGGGCCGAACGACTCGGGCACGGCGAGGGTTACGAATACGCTCACAATTCCGACGAGGGGTGGATTGATCAGGACTATCTCGGAGTCGATCGATCTTACTACAGACCTGTCAATCGCGGTTTTGAGGCTGAGCTGCAGCAACGGATGGAGGCTATGAAGGAACGCAAGACTCACGAATCGACGTAGGCAGCTGATTCGATGGGGCCCTGACACGAGTTGACCCTGGGATGACAACCGCCGATCCGGCGTGATTTAGCTTGTTGAAGTCGGAAGCCAGGTTTCGTTGCAAAGATTGGGCTGCTTGCAGAATCTGGCGTCGGACAACTTCAGACTGTACGCTGCATTCATGTTTGCACGGCTGACTACGAAGAACGTTTCGAGGACTTAGATGCAGAATCGACGAAGCAAACGACCTGCAGAATCGATGCGTTCGGCAATTTGCCACCGGCGTGCTGGAGCGTCCACTCTTGATTATATTCTCGTTCTGGGAGTCATCCTGCCGCTCGTGGCTTTCGCCATTCCTGCCGGCAAACGGATCATTCAACTATCCTACGAAATGGTTTGCACACTCGTTGCATGGCCGATGATGTAATAACTCAGTCTCCGACCGGTTCAGGACAGAGACTCGACAACCGCTCAAAGACAATGGCAGCGACAAGGAACAGTCAGATGACTTCAAAGGTCACATTTCGCGATTTGCTCCGTAAAGTACACCGCGACGAACGCGGCGCCGTCAGCCTGGAAACGGTCCTCATTATCGGAGCGATCGCCATTCCAATTTTGATTTTTCTGATCAAGTTCGCCTGGCCAAAAATCCGCGATTTTTTCGATCAGGGGATCGACGAACTCCAGGAAGGCAGCAGCGACGCGGCCGGCGGTGGCGGACGAATCTGATCCTGGCAATGTTGCTTCACCAGATCTTGTTTCGAGAAGATTTGACCACGGAAGACACGGAATCTCACGGAAGACAGAGTGTTCTTTCCGTGTAATTCCGTGACTTCCGTGGTTTTATTTTTCATCGCTCACTCTCCGACAAAGTTCAGGACAGTCATGATCGCAGTCGGAATCCTGCTCGCGCTGCTTTGCGTTGCTGCCTGGACGGACTTTCGTTCGCACACGATCTACAACTGGAATTGCTACCCCGGAATCATCAGCGGACTGCTGCTGAACTCTGCAGGCCTTGGCATCACTGAACCGGGCTTTGACGGGCTCTGGTTTGCGACGGTGGGTTTTCTCAGCTGCGGGATGATCATGCTGACCGCGTTTGTCTTCTTTCAGATGGGTGGCGGCGATGTCAAACTGCTGGCGATGATCGGCAGCTTTCTCGGGCTGCAGTCCGGAATCGAAGCACTGCTCTGGACATTTTCGCTCGGATTCGTTTTTGGAATCTCGGCCATCATCTGGCGATACGGTGTCGTTGCACTTCTTCGGCGCGGCATTGAACACGCAGCGGCGGTGCTGAAAGCAAGAAGCTGGATTCCTCTGCACCGCGACGAGAAGAAACCGCTCGAACAAGGACTGTTTCTGGCACCTTCGGCTCTGATCGCTGTGTGCATTGTCGTTTGGCCGGAAGTCAGCGACGCTCTGAAGGCATTCGGTGACGTTTGAGGCTGACGTATCCTGTGGTCAATTCACGATTTCCATTCGTTTTGCGTTGATTGGTGCGGCGGACCTGCGTATCACCTGAATTAGGCGTTGCGCCGTTCGTTCGTTGCTCAAGAGAGTCTCGGAGACCTGGTTGTGAACCGTGCGGTTCTTCAAGCATTGCTGCCAGCACTCGCTGCCTTAACCGTGGCATTCGTCCTGCTGCGTCTGGTTGTTCGCGTGAGTGGTGCGCGATTGCAGGTCGCGCGAATCCGGCAACTGCACCGGTCGGAAGAGGGCGCTGTTCAATCACTGAGCTTCGTTCTGACACTGCCGCTGTTCATCATGATCGTGATGTTCATCGTCCAGGTCAGCCAGCTGATGATTGGTATCATGGGCGTGCATTATGCGGCCTTCGCCGCCGCTCGGGCAGCCATCGTCTGGACGCCGGCCCGCGTTGTCGGCGGCTCCAGCGCCGTCGCCGAAGAGATTGAGAATGAACTCCAGCTGCCGTTACAAGCTGACGTCCCACTCAATCTGACATTCACCGGCTCCGGCACTGACTTCCAGGGTTCCGCCGCCTACACGTCGTACAAGCTGGAAAAGATTCTGGGCGCCGCCGCGATGGCAACTGCTCCTGTCAGCCCATCACGGCAAATGGTCGAGCAGGTCCTTTGCTCGCAATGCGGGGTGCAACCCAGGGCGTTCCAAATGATGTATCAGCGGCTCGTGCCGGCGGCACAGAACAATTCAAGAATTCCAGGACGGCTACTCAACAAACTGTCGTACGCGTACTGGAACACGCGAGTCGAACTTGCTTTTTTCGATAAGGACACGCTCGAAGGTCCGACGTACAACCCGCGAGAACTCGTCCTGTTCGACGGGCTGCCACAACGCGACGACGAAGGAGAGTGGATTCGCGACTGGGTTCCTCACGAAGTCGGCTGGCAGGATCCCATTCGGCTGACTGTCACTCACGACTTTGCACTGCTGCCAGGTCCCGGTCGCTTTCTTGCAAAATTTATCGTACGAGCGGATGGCGAGCCCGACCGGGTTTCTTCACGAGTCGAGATCCGGGGTGGACCCGGCGACAGTGTCCCCTGGACGCGTCCGGCCTACACCGTTCCCATTTCCGCATCGGCCACTCTGACGAACGAGGGTTTCAAACCTCTTTTACCGTATGAACAGAACATTAATTGACATCCTCCAGCGGCTCGCGAGCACGGTCTCGCGATGCGTGAAAGAACTGCCTCGTCGAGTTCACACCGACGAGCGCGGATCGATCAGCATTGTGACCGTGTTCACGCTGCTGATGTTTACGATGATTCTGGTAATGATCGTCAACGTCGGCACGCACATCGACGACAAGCTCAAAATGCAGAACGCGTCCGATGCCGCAACTTACTCCGGTGGCGTTGTTCTGGCCCGCGGAATGAACGGACTGTCGTTCTCTAATCATCTTATTTCTGACGTCTTTGCCATGACGGCGTTCCTGCGGGAAGGTCGAGACCGCAACGCAGAAAGTCTGGTCCCGCAAGTTCTTGACGCATGGACGTTTGCTGGGGAGACGCTTGCCCGCTCACAGTTTCCGAAGTTCGCTGAACTCGGCGCCGCGATCATCGACAAGGTGCCAAAGGAGCAGGAAGCCGTCACGGCGTATGGTGAACTCACTGCCGCTGCCTCAGAACTCAGTCTTCCCGTCTTTGAGCACATTCTCGAAGCCCAGCTCATCGGCGAATTTCAACGCAGTCTGCTGGAAACGGTGCCACAGTTAGCTCAGTCGGTCGCCGACGAGGTTTCACGACGACACGGACTGCTCGGCCCGAGCAGCCAGGAAGGATCATCAACGCTCCAGACTGACTACGAACAGGAACGCGGCGGTCAGCGAGCGGTCCTCTGGAGAACCCGCGTCCTGCCCGTTGCGCTCGGTGACGAATCTGATCCGCTGTTGCGAACGCTGCCCGTCGTCGACCCGGACCCATATCAGAACGATTATCCGCAGTTGCTCGACGCAGAGACTTACCGGGATATCGCTCTGCAACAACGACAACGCCTCGCTGAAAAATTCCTCAACGACTGGAACTTCGACCGACTGCGATTGTTCAATCGCGACGCCAAGATGTCCGCGTACTTCCATCTGTGGAGAATGGCCACCTGCGGTCATCTGAAGCAGTTACTCAACATTGAGTACCCGAAGACCAACCTCCCAATGCAACTGCGTTTAACGAATCAGGACGTTCCAATGGAACGCCTGATCCGACGCGCCGAGAATCCGGACGAAAACACGCGTCTCACTCGGCGGCGAGATGATCACTTCCCGTGGGTCATGGACAATTTGCGAGGCCTCGTCGATCTGGATGAGTACATCGAGGACAACTTTCATTTCGTCGGCGTGACCTACCGGCGTCACCGTACAGAACTTGGACCGGGCCTGTTCACTAACCCGTTGAAGTCAGACGCTGACGCGCAGACGTTTTCCCAAATCTCGCTGTTCATCCCTCGGCCACGCAAACACTTGATCCATGTCGGCGATCCTGCGCTGGACGACGGAGACGGAGACGATGAAGTCGGTCTCGGTGGCACATTCGGGTTCACCAGTCAGCTTGAGGTCCCCAGAAATCGACCACCGGCTGCCACACCGCCCGACAACGATTCACTCGAACGAGTCCTGCGTGAGCGCTGGCTGCTCGAAAACTATCCGACACACTGGGACCTCTTAAATCAGAACTGGATGGTCCAACTGATCCCCGCGACCGCCAACCGCCTTCCAGAGATTCTTCAATCAAATCCCGGGGGCGACTTTGCAGACGTCCGACTTCCAAACTTCGGCGAAGACGAGAACAACGTACTGAAACGCGTAAATACTCACTGATTGCTTTCTTTGGCTAGACACGGCGCGAGCTAAGACTTATGCGAAACTACAGAAGACACAGCAATACTCGAGCAGAGACAACGGCGTCGAATCATCGACCGTCTTCCGTGTATTTCCGTGACTTCCGTGGTGCCCCTTTTTCTTCGGTCTTCAAAAACCCGATCCCTGCCACGCGATCAGGCCTCGCTCCGCTTGAGTTGACACTCGGTCTTCCAATCATGCTCTTCGTCATGGGGCTGATGATCATCGTCGGGACAACCGCATCGTGGAAAATCCGCACTGTCACCAATGCTCGACAGGCGGTCTGGAGAACGATCGATCCGCGTGACGGCGAAGACGATCCTCACAGTCGAGGCTGGCCGGCCGACGCTCGTATGGAAACCGAAGTGGGGAGCACGCCGATCGACTTCGACCCTTATGACGAACACGAGGTCGTTCGCGGTCAGCCGCTGTCGGCTCCGACTGGCGAACAGCTTCAAGTCCGAGAATCTCTCTTCAACATGCAGGCCGGTTTGGTCAACGGCGTTACCGAACTCGAAAGGCCGTTCCCCGTCATGGGCAACATGCCGCCGCGCCAAATCCATCTATTGCGTGAGCACCCTCTGCTTTCAGGCGTTTGGCAGTTTCGAGAAATGGGACTGCGGTCGAACGCTCAACGAAGGATTCTGTTTCTCTATCCCGCCGATTATGAAAGGTCGCTCAGCCGTTTCGTTAATCGCTATCACGAAGCCGCGTTAGCCATCGTCCAGAATCCGCTGAATCCGATTCTTGAAACACTCGACAACGACAACGAACTACGCAATCCCGTTCCGTCGGGTCTGACTTACAACCCACCCTACGGCATCGGCAGGGCACCGGACTATCACATGCCGGAACGTTCGCCGCGCGGCTTCCTGTTGAACCCCGATCGTGTGTGTTCCACAAATCGAGACACCCTGACGCAGAATGTGATCAACCCGCTCGTCTCCGAGACAAAACGTGTCCCGGCTCGTCTTGCGCGAGATTTCCTACGAATGTATCGCGGACATCTGGCGCACATCGAACGACTGCTTGAGATCTACCACAATCCGAGAACTCCTCGCACGATAAAAGCTCAGATCGCTCCGTATGTACCGGCCATGAACCGCGACAAGCCCGACCTTGAAGCTCGAATTGATCAACTCGAATCATTGCAGCAGTCGCTCTAATTACATCCGGAGCGAATCACCGTGCAGGAACAAAATCACGACGGGAATGTCGTAACAACGTCGGTCGAAGCCGCCGCTGCAGCAACCGGTGAGTCATCGCTGCGGAAGACTGCTCGCCACATTTCCAAACGCACGACAGATCTGATCGCCATATCAATTGTCGGCATCGGCGTCATGACCGTCAGTGGTCGCCTCGCCGAATGGTGGCAAACCGATCCGACGTCTGTCGCATCGCCCGCCGCATCTGCTCTTCAGTCTGCGGGCTCAGCAGTTCGATGGGGAGTCGGCGAATCCAACGTCAGCATACTGGCCGGCGAACAGTCAGTCCGTATGGAACGAAAGGTCATTTCTGGTAACCAGGATCGGGTCGACAACATCCTTCGCGATCGACTGATCCGCGGTCTCGAAGCTGAACAACCAAAGCCAGAAACGACTTCTGATTCGAAGTTTGCCGAGCAGGAGAAACGATTGCTCGGCCTTCTGAAAACGCTGACGCCGATTGAAAGTCGCGAGGGCCGATGGAGCATTTACCGGCTCGACCACATGGACAATCCTCTGCCCGGCAGTTTTCTGATCGCAACCCGCTTCGCTGAGAGGCCGTCGCCCCTGGAGTCGCTGGCCGCCTGGGCAATCGCCACGCCAAGCGGCCCGCAACAATGGACGTCTTTCGTGTTTACTCCGACAGGAGCAAGTCGCAAAACCAGTCAACACGCCGCGCCGGTCCCGACAGACGGACAACTTCTATTGTCACTGCGAACGGACTCGCATGATGAATTGTCCGTATTTCAACGACTGAATGCCGAGCGTTCTGATATGGTGCGATGGACTCGCGACATTGGCAGTCAGCTCACCAAAGCTGGTTGGCACGAGACCCGCTCATGGCAACAATCTGCGAACTCGGCAACCGCACGGTTCGAACGTCCGATGACTGCGAAGCATCATCCGCACCAGGCTATGGAATTGACCATCTCGTTCTCGGAGTCTGGAAAACTCACTGGCACCTCAAACGTCATCGCCATTCCTGAGATGGAGTTGGTGCCTTCCGACGCACCCCACGTTCAAGCACCTTAGACAGACAGTAGGATCCATGAAGGGCATTCCCGGACTCATCATTGCCGCGACGCTGGCAATCGCTGGCGGCATCTGCAACTGGCTGTACATCGCCAGACAAGCCGATCGTTACGAGCGTGAAAGCTTTGTTGTCGTACGGATCGACCAGATTCGGGCCGGCGAAACGTTTAAGCGTCAGGACTTTGACAAGGTCGAGATCCCAAAGAACAACCTTGGGAATCTCGAAAAGATTGCCGTTCGCTGGCAGGATCTCAGCACGGTCGTTGGGCAGTCTGCGGTCAAGGATTTCGTCCGTGACCAACTCATTCTGCAGGACGATCTCAAGACTCCTCCTCAGGAAAATCTCAACCGAAAGATTGGCCCGGACGAACGAGTCGTGTGGTTGCCGGTTGACC
>Ga0316208_1000566_pt1 | contig 43061 bp, 39 predicted proteins | sample 3monopyrite_MG_FD_204944 | JGI IMG/M metagenome (GOLD analysis project Ga0316208, IMG submission 204944) | Microbial mat bacterial communities from mineral coupon in-situ incubated in ocean water Damariscotta River, Maine, United States -... | ecosystem: Environmental > Aquatic > Marine >...
ATTAAATATGAAATACCAATCAATATTTACAAACAGGTAGCATGATAATTTATACTAACTTTAACCAAAAGCTGTCCTAAATATTGGGGTGTCTACAAATCAATACAATTTTGAGTTGAGACAACAAACGGAGAGGGTTGGCGAGCTAATTGAAAAATTGGATCAATTGATGTTGATTCAAAACACAAAAGCGGTCAATTTGTTAATTAAATCCAAAAAGCATTAAGTAAAATCTTTGATGCCTAACTTTGAAAAAAATTTAAAAAAATAGAATATGTATCCAGAAGAATTGGTCGCTCCGATGAAGGAAGAATTGACAACGGTAGGATTTGATGAACTCAGCACAGCAGCAGATGTAGATGCCGCCCTAACGCCCGATAGCGGAACCGTTTTGGTGATGGTAAATTCTGTTTGTGGCTGCGCAGCAGCCAATGCACGCCCAGCAGTCATTCATGCTTCTCAGCATGCGAAAACGCCCAAGCGTTTAACCACTGTTTTTGCAGGGGTAGATACTGAAGCAGTTGCTCAGGCTAGAAATTACATGTTGCCTTATCCTCCTTCCTCTCCTTCCATTGCTTTGTTTAAAGATGGAAAGTTGGTGCACTTTATCGAACGCCATCACATTGAAGGAAGACCTGCAGAAATGATTGCAGAAAACTTGACAGCTGCTTTTGACGAGCATTGCTAAACAGTAGAAGAATTCATACAAAAGGGAAAGCATTGCTTTCCCTTTTGTATTTATGGAAGATGGGCGCTTATTTTTTACCCTAAAACTGTTTGTAGGAAAGAAAATAAGTTCTAACTTCGCAGCCCCTTTTTTGGGGACTAATTTATACGTACAGAAAAAGCAGCATAAGCAGTGGATACATTAAGTTATAAAACAAAGTCAGCCAACAAAGCCAGCGTTGAGAAAGCATGGTTTGTAGTTGATGCAGAAAATGAAGCGCTAGGACGCTTGTCTTCTAAGGTAGCGAAAATCGTTCGTGGCAAGAACAAAGCCTATTTTACGCCTCATGTAGATTGTGGAGATCATGTCATTGTCATCAATGCAGAGAAAGTAAGGTTGACAGGAGACAAAATGAACCAGAAGACCTACATTTCATACAGTGAATATCCAGGTGGTCAAAAGTCCATCACCGCTGCTGATTTGTTGAAAAAGAAACCCACTGCCTTGGTAGAAAGAGCCGTAAGAGGCATGTTGCCAAAGAATAGATTGGGAAGAGCCTTGTTTGGCAATTTGCATGTGTTCGAAGGAACTGAGCATGGATTTGAAGCACAAAAGCCCAAAGCATTAAAATTGGATACAATAAAATAATATGGAAGTTATAAATACCCTAGGTAGAAGAAAAAAATCAATTGCTCGTGTGTATTTGAGCAAAGGAAAAGGCAAAATCACCATCAACGGTAGAGATGCCAAAGAGATTTTACCTACAGTTCATCTTCAGTACCGTTTGCAGCAGCCATTTGTGTTGACTGGCAATGAGGGAAAATACGATGTGAAAGCCAACACCAACGGTGGTGGCTTAACTGGTCAAGCGGAAGCCATACGATTGGCAGTATCTAGAGCCTTGGTAGAAATCGATGCGGACAACAAAGCGATCTTGAAAAAAGACGGTTTGATGACGCGTGACCCAAGAATGGTGGAAAGAAAGAAACCAGGTCAAAAGAAAGCAAGAAAGAAATTCCAGTTCAGCAAGCGTTAATCGTTTGTTTGGAATGCGAACAATAAATCAATTTTATAAAACAAAGAGCAACATTACAGCATGTAGTGTTTAGTATCTAAATTGCAGAGACTGAAGAAATTCGCTACTCTGCAATTGTTTTTAACGAATGTAAACACAAAAACAATGAGTAAGATAGATCAAAAAGGACTATTGCAAGCAGGTGTACATTTTGGACACCTTAAAAGAAAGTGGCATCCAAAAATGGCTCCCTACATTTTTATGGAGAAGAACGGGATCCACATTATCGACTTAAACAAGACCACAGTTAAACTAGAAGAAGCTGCCAATGCCATGAAGCAAGTAGCTAAATCTGGCAAAAAAATCTTGTTTGTAGCCACTAAAAAACAAGCGAAAGACGCTATTGAAAGCAGAGTAAGACCAACACAGATGCCTTACGTGACTGAGCGTTGGCCAGGTGGAATGTTGACCAACTTTGCGACCATTCGCAAGGCAGTTCGCAAAATGTCATCCATCGACAACATGATGAAGGACGGTACGTTTGACGTTTTGTCAAAAAGAGAGCGTTTGCAAATTACACGTCAGAGAGCAAAGCTTGAGCGTGATTTAGGAAGTATTGCTGATTTGAACAGATTGCCATCAGCACTTTTCGTGGTGGACATCAAAAAAGAACACATCGCTGTAGCTGAAGCGCGTAAATTGAACATTCCTACTTACGCCATTGTGGATACGAATTCAGATCCTACTTTGATCGACTTCCCAATTCCTGCGAATGACGATGCTGCAAAATCCATTGACAAGGTTTTGGAATATGTGACTGCAGCGGTAACAGAAGGATTGGAAGAAAGAAAGTTAGAGAGAGACAAGAACAAAGCTTCTGTAGCAAAAAGCCAAGAGAAAAAGGAAGAAGAGAAGAAAGAAGAAGCTCCTGCAGCTCCGGAGGCTGTAGCTGAGAAAACAGAAGAAAAAGCAAGTTAAATTATTTACGTTTAAAAGCATATAAAATGTCAAAAATTACTGCCGCAGAGGTCAATAAGCTTAGAAAGCAAACTGGTGCGGGAATGATGGATTGCAAAAAGGCTTTGGTTGAAGCCGAAGGAGATTTCGACAAAGCCATCGAAATTCTAAGAAAGAAAGGTCAAAAAGTAGCTGAGAAAAGAAGCGACAGAGAAGCCAATGAAGGTGTTGTCATCGCAGGCACAAATGAGTCTAACGATTTTGCTGCCATGGTTACTTTAAGTTGCGAAACAGACTTTGTTGCAAAAAACGATGAGTTTGTTGGAGTGGCGAAAAAGTTATTGGCCATCGCCTTGAATGAGCGTCCTGGCAATTTAGATGAATTGAAAGGCGCCAATTTCGAGAATGGCATGAGCGTTGCTGAAAAGATAACTGAAGAAGTCGGAAAAATCGGAGAAAAAATTGAGGTTTCAGAATTGGAAACTGTGACTGCTGACAGCGCCATTGCTTACAATCACCCAGGCTTTAAAACGGCTACCATCGTAGGGTTGAACAAAAACTCTGATGAGGTTGCAGCAGCTGGTAAAAATGTGGCCATGCAAATTGCTGCCATGAATCCAATCGCCATTGATGTTGATGGTGTAAGCGATCAGATCAAAGCAAGAGAGTTGGAAATCGGAAGAGAGCAGGCAATGAAAGAAGGAAAGCCAGAGCAAATCTTAGACAAGATCGCACAAGGTAAATTGCAGAAGTATTACAAAGAAAACACATTGCTAAACCAACAATACTTTATCGACAATAAACAATCGGTTGGAGATTATTTAAGATCGATTGACAAAGAACTCACCGTCACTGATTTCAAACGAGGATCATTGGTTTAAAAAATAGAAAGAGAGAATAAATATTCTCTCTTTTTTTTGTCCAAATTTGACCTAATTTAAACACAAATAAAAATGAATTACAAAAGAATTCTACTAAAATTAAGCGGAGAGGCCTTGATGGGAGAGAAAAATTTCGGCATCGACCACGACCGTTTGAACATGTATGCAAAGGAGATCAAGGAGACCGTAGAGGCAGGGGTAGAAGTGGCCATTGTAATTGGTGGAGGAAACATTTTTAGAGGGATTCAAGCAGTGAATGGAGGCATTGAGCGTGTGCAAGGAGATTACATGGGCATGTTGGCCACTGTCATCAACAGCATGGCACTGCAATCTGCTTTAGAAGAGTTGAACGTCTATACGAGACTGCAGACAGCAATCAAGATGGAACAAATCGCAGAACCTTACATCCGTCGAAAAGCCGTAAGGCATTTGGAGAAAGGGCGTGTCGTGATTTTTGGTGCTGGTACTGGCAATCCTTATTTTACGACAGATACTGCAGCAAGCCTTCGTGCCATTGAGATCGAAGCAGATGTAATCTTGAAAGGTACACGCGTGGATGGCATTTACAATGCCGATCCGGAGAAGGACAAGACGGCTACAAAGTACGAAAAGATCTCTTTTACAGAAGTGTACGAAAAAGGACTCAATGTGATGGACCTTACTGCTTTTACACTTTGCAATGAGAACAAATTGCCCATCGTTGTCTTTGACATGAATAAATCAGGCAATTTAAAGAAGGTAGTTGCAGGGGAAACAGAAGTTGGCACTTTGGTGGAGTTTTAAAAGGCCCTTTTGCTTAATTTCATAGCTCAAAATTTTACCGATGGAAGAGGACATTGAATTGATTTTAGATACGACCAAAGAATCCATGGAGAGTTCTTTGGACCACCTGAATAAGGAATTGACAAAAATTCGCGCAGGCAAGGCAAATCCAAGCATGTTGGACGGCATTATGATCGATTATTACGGTGCACAAACGCCCTTGGCACAGGTAGCCAATGTCGGAACATTGGATGCACGTACCATCACTGTTCAACCATGGGAGAAGGCCACTTTAGAACCCATTGAACGGGCCATCATCAATTCAAATTTGGGCTTAAACCCTCAGAACAATGGTGAAATGATCATCATCAATATTCCTCAATTGACAGAAGAGCGCAGGTTGGCACTTGTAAAACAAGCAAAAGCAGCTGTAGAAGATGCTCGCGTGGGCATTCGCAATGCGCGCAGAGAAGCCAATGATGAAGTGAAAAGCCTTCAAAAGGATGGTTTGTCAGAAGATCGAAGCAAGTCAGTAGAAGAAGAGATTCAAAAATTCACCGACGATTTCAATGCAAAGGCAGATAGAATCTTGGATGCCAAAGAAGCCGACATTATGAAAGTCTAATTAGAGACTTTCTGCCAAGGTATATTTTCTTCCCTTATTCATTTCTTTCATGTAGTCCATCAATGGAGCAAAGTAATTTGCCATGGCCTTAGCGCTCATGCCTTCGCCCAATTTTTCTTCTAAATCACTTTTCCAATCTACATTGGCTCCTTTGATCATTAAACTCTTCAGGAATTCGCCAGTTTCTTTGCTACCATAATAGTTTGTTGCGTGTGGATCTTGTTTTAGAATGTTGGTCGCAATGTGGTTGTGAAACTGGAAAAGCAATATGTTCGACATGGCATAGTCGTAATACTGTGCTGCATCATTATTGATGTGCGTTTTTGATGCGGCATCACAAAATTCTTCTCCTCTTTCTGTAGGTGGGACTATACCCTGGTATTTTTTCTTGAGTTCCCACCATTTTTGATTGTAGGCATCAACAGGCAATTCATTTGCGTACAATTCATGTTCGAATTGTGTCATTACACCTGCACCCCATGGAATCAGCACCACAAAGTCCAAAGCTTCAGCAAGCAACATTTGCATTTGATTCAATTCTACATCTTCACTGAGTAATCCTCTATTTACCAAAAAGGGCTTTTGCAAAGCAGCCAAACCGATCAAGCTTCCCATGGCTTCATGATACGCCCTATTTGCTCCGCCACGCAATACCAAGGGTACCTCAGGATTAGAATAAGTCAAGTAATAATAAATGTGACCAAGTTCATGCAATGTGGTTCCCCACCATTCTGTATTGGGCACTACACTCATCAAAGAACGCACATCTTGGTCGAGATTTAAGTGCCAAGCAGAAGCGTGTGAGTTTTTCTTGTAATTTGCATCTTTTGGGGCAGGGTATAAACTGGATTGGGTGTAGAAACTCTCAGGAAGGGCTTCAAATCCCAAACTTTGATAGAATGCCTCTCCTTCTCTGACGATCCATTCAGCTCCTTTTTCTTCCAATTTGCTGTCCAAATCAATCCCTTCAATTTCTACCATGGATCCCCATTCTTGGCCCCACTTATTGGTCAGCCAATGTGCAGGTATGTAATCAGGTACTTCTTGATCGTATTTGTTTGCCAATTCATAGCGGGCCCAAGTGTGTAATTCTCTATACAAAGGCCACATGTCTTCGATCATCGACTCACATGTCTCAATCAGCTCTTGCTTGCTCATTCCATAATCGGAGACTTGATAATCGAAGTAATCTTCATAGCCCAAAGCTTGTACCGACTGGTTTCTTAACTGCTGCAAGTTTTCTAAGCCACTTTTAAGGGTCGTGCCAACTTCTTTGCTTGCTTCCCATGCCATTAAACGTTCTTCAAGGTCTGTAGAGTTTTTTAAGATGGCATTAATGCCATTGCCGTCGATGGCTTCACCATCCATGTTCATTTCATATCCAAATAACAATTCCACCTGTTTTGTCTCTGCAGCAATGCGTTTTTTTACAACATCTTCTACAATAGCAGGATTATTCCCAGCATTGTACAAGATGGCCTCCAATTGTTTCACCTGAGTGGAGCTCAAACCTTCTGTATTTTCAAGATATGTTTTGCTCCTTTTGATGTTCTCTTCACTGCCCATGAATGCTGCCAAAGCTTCTTCGGCTGCCTCAGAAAGCCTACTTGTAACAGTATCCCCTTCAACAATGCGTGTGTTCAGTTCCCATTGCGCTTTTGCAGAAGCATAGTAATGCCCTTGCATTTCTTGGTTGTATTTGGAAAGAAAAGTGGCTACTTCCTTGCTTAAAGTTTCATCTCCTGTATTTTCATTGCTTGTTGTATCGACAGAATTGCAGGCCATAAGGCAAATGCACAGTGCAATTGGGATTAGGTATTTATACATAGAGTCGTTTATTTAGATGAATGCTATGATGAGCTGCTAAGATAGTTAAGGATTTGGAACTATTCGATAGATTCCTTTTCCTTCTACCGCAATGTAGAGATAGCCATCAGGAGCTTGCCTTACATTTCGAACACGCCCAATATTTTCAAACAGTTTAGTGCGATTGATGACTTGTAGGTCCTCAATTCCTAGCCATTCTAGATAGCCAAATTTCAATGAGCCTACCAAGAGGTCACCATTGAGGAGTGGGTACTTCTCAGAGCTTACGAAAGTCATCCCACAGGGGGCAATGGAAGGAGTCCAATAGAATGTTGGAGGAATCACTCCAGACATGAACTTTTTTTCTGTGATGACAGTCCCATCATAATTTTTTCCGAAGGTCACCTTAGGCCAACCGTAATTCTTGCCTGCTCTTAAGACATTGATTTCATCACCCCCTTTTGGCCCGTGTTCATGAATCCATATTCTACCTGTTAGTGGATTTATTGCCATGCCCTGAGGGTTTCTATGTCCATAGGTGTAAATCGCTTTTTTAGCACCCTCAATGTCAACAAATGGATTACTTTCAGGGATAGTGCCATCATCATTGATCCTATATATTTTACCTCCATCCCTTTTTATGTTCTGAGGGTTTACATCTCTATTAAAACGATCGCCGATGGAGAAATACAAATATCCATCTCGGTCAAATTCTATGCGTGAGCCCCAATGGGCGAAAGTTTCAGTGTTGGGACTCGCTTTGTACAATACTTGTTTTTCTTTGAGGGTGTATTTGTGAAGTTTGGCGCGCATAATGGCCGTGTTTGCACCTTTCCCTTCTCCTTTATCTGAAGCATAGGAAAAATAAATCCATCCATTGTTTTCATAATCAGGGTGGATTTCAATGTCCATCAGACCCCCTTGCCCGATCACCACGGATTCAGGTGGATTGCTGATGCGTTTTCGTTGTCCTTCTTTAAACAGTATGAGTGTCCCACTTTTCTCAGCAATCAATATACTTCCATCAGGCAGGAATGCCATGCCCCATGGGTTTGTTAAGTCGCCAACAATAAGTTCAAGTGTATAAGGCTTTCCTGAGACTTTTGCTAGGGTATTTATAGTGTATTGTCCATTTGTAATCTTGACAAATAGCAAAGAAATCAGCAGAAAGAAAAACTTATTGCTCATTGGTTTTATCTTGAGTGATTACCCAATCAATTTCTTTGTCCCAATTTGCTCTAATATCAATCTTTTCTTCAAGGATGATGCATGATTCAGCTTGCAGTTGATCTGCAAATTTTCCGGTGTCCCACTTTTTGTTTTGATTTTTGTCGAAGATAATTTTAAGGCCATACTGCCCAGCTTTTAAGTTGCGAAAGCTTGTAGTATTAGTTTCTTCATAATTATTTCTCAATACTTTTCCATTTGCATTGGTCAATTGAAGTATTCGATGACCTTCAACAGAAGGGTCAATATTCACAATGAGGGTCCCATAATCTTCGGCATTGTCAAATGTAAAGTCATTGTTGATGGTATCATTGCTTCTGCCATAAATGTCATTAATGGCGCCTGGTAATAGATTCACTCTATAAGTGCTGTCTTCTTTTTGTTTGAAGGTCAGAATCATTCTTTGGGCGTTAATGCTGTCAATTGAAGCTTCAAACGAAATGACTTTGCCATCTAGGCGTTTTAATTCAATGAGATCTTGCGAGATGCTGCTAAGTGGGCGTTCAAATTCAAAACGTAGAGGTTGGTAATAAGCGTATCGTTCTTTTATTTTTTTTGCCAATTTTAGCTTACGCTTAGCGGTGATACTGTCCAATTTAAAAGACACAGTATCTTTAATTTCTCCATCAATATTCAACTCTAAGTTGTATTCTTGATCTATAGATTGTGTCCACCAAAAGAGTAGACTGTCACTTCTAACATTCATCTTAGAATGTATCAGTTCTGGCTGATTTTCTTTTTCCACTATTGCGTACTCAATTGAAGTTTCCCATGCTTTTTTTAGCTTTATGGTCACTAAAGGGCCACTGACAGTCACTTTTTCGACAAATTGATTCTGATTGTCTTCGGCAAATGAATAAAGCTTTATTTCAGAAGTAGAGGAATCTAATTGAAGGGCATTTGAGACGAAGGCGATTTCCTCATCTGGTCGATCAAATAGATAGTTTGAGTTTCCATCTTTCAAGGCAAATAACACATAGTTCCCTGGACGAATATTGGTGATGGAAAAATTGCCTTCCTTGTCTGTTTTGGCAACATAATCGGGCAGAGAATTCATTGGCAAAGAATCAAATGTTGAATTGCGGTACAACTGCACATTAAATTCTTCTTGCCGTTTAAGTTCAAAGGCATCCATTACATGGCCACTTAAGGAGAGACTATCGATGGTTTTTCCCGTTGAAAACACATATTTAAAATCTACTAAAGGGTTTTGCTCTGTGATGTCAACAATTGCGCTGCCAAAGTTGATGACATAGGTTGTATTTTCTTTGAGTGTATCGTCAAACTCTGCTTTTAAACTTTTTCCTTTTACTCTGGCATCGAGGTCATATTTTAAGGGAGGAGAGATTAGCAGCTGTTTATTGAGACTTTTCAGTTTGATAAATTCGTCAAACTCTAGTGTAAATGAGTGTTCATTAAAGTTGAGTTGTCCAATTGGGGGTTGGGCATCCATGATTGTGGGAGGAGTGATGTCTTTTTCTCCACCGGAAGGTGCAACTACTTGTGCACAAGAATAAGAGAACAAAATGATAAATAGAATGGCGAATTTTTGGTTACTTGATTTCAAAGTAGAGTGGCTATTTGTTTGGCGATCAATTCAAGGTATTCTTTGTCCACTTCAGTGAAATCATTGTCTTTGTCACTGTCTACATCCAGCAGCATCATCACATTATTGTCCTTTACGATAGGAACCACAATTTCTGATTTACTCAACGGACTGCAAGCAATGTGATCATCGAAAGCATGCACATTAGGTACGACAATGCTCTTTTGATCTCTAAATGCTTTTCCGCAAACGCCTCTAGAAGGATGTATTCTTGTACAGGCGATAGGTCCTTGAAAAGGACCAAGTACTAACTCTTGGCCATCAAAACGGTAAAATCCAACCCAAAAGAAGTCAAAGCTGGATTTTAATGCTGCGGCTACATTTGCCATATTGGCTACAATATCGTTCTCGCCTTCCAACAAAGAATTGATTTGCGGCAAGAGCGTTTTATAGGCAATCAGCTTATGTTTTTCTTGATTCAATTGCGTTTTTATTCGTTGCTGTAAATTTAGCTAATAAGTACAGCCTATGCTTAGAAAACTTAGCTTCATACCTTCAACCTTCAATAGCGTCAATCCACAACTTTCAGCAGTCGCTCCCGTTGTGATTACATCATCCACAAGCAATACATGTTTGCCCTTCAGCTGTTCAGCTTCATTCACCTTAAAAGCAGTTGCTACATTCTGCCATCTTTCATAACGTGATTTTCGTGTTTGAGAAGGGCTGTTATTGACTTTGATGACTGCTGTTTTTAGCACTTCTAACTCAGTGACTTTCGATATTCCATCGGCAATGAGATCGCTCTGATTGTATCCTCTCATTTTTGCTTTTTTAGGATGAATTGGCAAAGGGACAATAGCTTCCATCCCGGCGAAAAAATTTTCTTCTTTAAGTTCTACAGCTGCCAATTCTCCCAAATTTATGCCAATACTTGATATGCCTTTGTATTTTAAATTATGCAATAAAGATTGGAGTTTACCTTGTTTTTCAAAGCGCAAGAAAGAAGTAGCCCGCTCCAATTGTAATCGCCCCTTGAAGATTTTTGCTACAGGATTGAGGTGGTCATTTATCTGTACAATTCTTGGTAGTGCAATACGACATTTTAAACATATGGCATCCACTTTTTCATAGATAGGCTTTCCACAAGCATAGCATAATTTTGGGAAAAGGAGGTTTGTTAAATGCTTGATCATCCACTAAATTTAACACTATCTTTGCGAATATGGAAATAGAGGAGAAGAAGCATAGTTCTGCAAGTCAGGAGTTAAGGTTAAAACGGACGAATAGGGCATTGATCGCAATCATAGTATTATTGTCTATAATATTAGGGCTTACCTTGTGGCAATTTTTCGATTTACGCAAAGACATGTCTGAACGTGGTACAGAAATAGAATTGCTGAATGATGAACGAGGAGAGTTGGAAGAAGAGCTTACGGACATGCTGAATGAATTGGACTCTATGGAAACGGATAATGATTCAATGAAAGTGGAATTGTCTAACCGAAAGACTGAAATAGAAGACCTATTGGCCAAGGTAAAAGACAAAGATTTTGCGATTTATAAGTTAAAAAAAGAGACCACTACATTGCGCACGATCATGAAAGGCTATGTGGTTACGATCGATTCTTTAAATACTTTAAATGTTGGACTTCGAAAAGAAAACCAAGAGGTAAGAACTACGCTAAGTCAGGAACGCAGCAGGACAAAGGAACTCGTCAAATCAAATGAAAACTTATCAAGTAAAGTAGCGTTGGCAAGTAGACTCGATGTTGCTGATGTGGCAGTTTTTGGCGTTCGGGTAAGAAGAGACATGACAGGAAAAGAAACAGACAGAGCACGAAAAACAGATAAAATACGAGTATGCTTTACACTCAGAGAGAATAAAGTAGCCAAAGTCGAGAAGAAAACTCTTTATCTTCAAATCATTGCTCCTGACGGTCAATACCTACTGTCTGAAGAGGGCGAAGAGGGGCGTTTTGAATTCAACGGTAATAGCAGTTATTATTCAGATAAAATGGTGGTCAGTTATGATCAATCTTCGCAGGAGGTTTGCCTAGATTGGAAAAAACCGGATGACAATTATATTGTATTGGCCGGTACTTATAACATTAAGCTATTTGCTGAAGATTACGAAATGGCTTCTACAACACATTCTTTAAAATAATAAAAGCCCTGCATTTTGCAGGGCTTTTATTATTGTTCATTTTTTCGACAATTAATCATTCAAGGCTTCAGCCCCACCAACAATTTCTAAGATTTCATTGGTAATGGATGCTTGTCGAGCCTTGTTGTAGACCAATTTTAGGTCTTTGATCAACTCAGTTGCATTGTCCGTTGCTTTGTGCATTGCCGTCATTCTTGCGCCATGCTCAGATGCATAAGAGTCAAGAATGGCTTTGTACAAATGCAATTTCAAGGATTTAGGCATCAACTCTCCAATAATAAACTCTTTTGAAGGTTCGAAGATGTAATCTGAATTTTGGTTATTGTTCTCTGCTTCTTCCTCCTCTGAAGGCAAGATGGGTAGCATCTGCTCTGTTCTTACTATTTGAACTGCAGCATTTACAAACTCATTGTACACAAGAATTACTTGATCAAATTGTTTATACGCAAAAGCATTCATGATTTTTTGTGCCACTTTAGCCACACGCTCGTAAGTCAGATCATCAAAGATTTTGTCAAGCTTAGAAGGAAGTGTCGTTCCTTTGATATTGTACTCTGTATTTTTAAAGAAGTCATCTGCTTTTTTTCCTACAGCTAAAACTGTAATTCTCTTGTCTTTTTGCTCTTCAATTAACCTTCTAGTCTCTTTAATTACGTTTGAGTTAAATGCACCTGCTAAACCTCTGTTAGAAGTAATTGGAATCAAAAGAACTTTGTTGACAGCACGATTTTCGGTGTATGCTCCTACAGTTTCTCCTTCTGCACTTTCACTAAGGTTCCCCAATAATTCTTTGAGTTTATTCGCATAGGGACGCATTTGCGTAATGGCATCTTGTGCTCGACGAAGTTTTGCCGCAGAAACCATCTTCATCGCAGAGGTAATCTGTCGAGTTGAACTTACTGATGTTATTCTGTTTCTTATTTCTTTTAGATTCGCCATGACGATCGAATAATGTTTTCAGATTAAGCGTAAGTTGCAGTAAGTTCTTCAGATACTTTTTCCAATACAGAGGTTTCTGCATCTGTATACTTTCCAGCTCTCAATGCATCCAGAGTATCACGGTGTTTTGCATTCATGTACTCAAGAAATTCTTGTTCAAACTTCTTGATTTGATCCACTGGTACATTTCTGAGTAAACCCTTAGTTCCTAGGTATATGATTGCTACTTGCTCCTCAACCGACATCGGTGAGTTTTGTGCTTGCTTTAGGATTTCTACGTTTCTCGCTCCTTTGTCTAAGACTGATTTCGTAGCAGCATCTAGATCGGATCCAAACTTCGAAAAGGCTTCCAATTCTCTGTATTGAGCTTGATCGAGCTTTAATGTTCCAGCAACTTTTTTCATTGATTTAATCTGTGCAGAACCACCAACCCTAGATACCGAGATACCTACGTTAATCGCAGGCCTTACTCCTGATAAGAACAAATTAGATTCCAAGAAAATTTGTCCATCCGTAATAGAAATTACGTTGGTAGGAATGTATGCTGATACATCACCTGCTTGTGTTTCAATGATCGGAAGAGCAGTAATTGATCCACCACCTTTCACTTTATCTTTCAATGAATCAGGTAAATCATTCATTTGTGAAGCAATGGTGTCATCATTGATCACCTTTGCTGCTCTCTCTAATAATCTTGAATGCAAATAGAATACATCACCTGGGTATGCTTCACGTCCTGGAGGTCTCCTTAACAACAAGGAAACTTCACGGTAGGCAACCGCTTGCTTCGATAAATCATCATAAATGATCAATGCTGGGCGGCCTGTATCTCTAAAATATTCTGCGATCGCAGCACCTGTAAAGGGGGCATAAAATTGCATAGGTGCAGGGTCAGATGCATTTGCGGCAACAATGGTAGTGTATTCCATGGCTCCAGCATCTTCCAATGTTTTGACAATACCTGCAACTGTAGATCCCTTTTGTCCTATGGCGACATATACGCAGTATACTGGCTCACCTTTGTCGAAAAATTCTTTCTGGTTAATGATTGTGTCTATAGCTACAGTAGTTTTTCCTGTCTGACGGTCACCAATGATCAGCTCTCTTTGTCCACGACCAATGGGGATCATGGAATCAATGGACTTAATTCCTGTTTGAAGTGGCTCATCCACTGGTTGTCTAAAAATAACACCAGGTGCTTTTCGCTCAATTGGCATTTCGAAGGTCTCTCCTTCAATTGGTCCTTTACCATCAATGGGTTCACCCAAGGCGTTTACAACACGTCCCAACATGCCTTCGCCTGTATTAATAGAAGCGATACGTTTTGTTCTTCGAACAGTATCTCCTTCTTTTACCTTACTGGAAGATCCGAGCAATACAGCTCCAACATTGTCTTCTTCAAGGTTCAAAACGATACCCATCAAGCCATTTTCAAATTCAATAAGTTCTCCAGATTGTACTTGAGACATTCCATAGATGCGTGCAATACCATCTCCAACTTGGAGAACAGTGCCCACTTCTTCTAAATCAGTTTCAGATTTAATTCCTTGTATTTGGTCTTTAAGGATTGCAGATACTTCTGCTGGATTAACTTCAGCCATTTGCTATTATTTAGTAATCAATTATTCTTGTAAAAGTTCTTTCTTTAGGTCATTTATTTGTCTGCGAATACTGCTGTCCAATTGCTTGTCGCCAATTCGCATAATCATTCCACCAATGATGTTTTCATCGATAATTTCATTCAATTCTAGTTTGCTGTAGTGGTATTTATTCTTGACTACTTCAAGCAACTTAGTACGCATCTTATCATCAATTGGCGTGGCAGTAGTAATAGAAACACGAGCAATGTTGTGTGATTCATTGTATAAATCGATGAAACCTGCACAAATTTCTGTCAACTGCTTTTCTCTTCCTTGCTTGATAATTTCACTTATAAAGCGCGCAGTTTGCTCCTGCGTTTTGCCATTGAAGATTGAATTAAACGCGCCTTGTTTTTTGTCTGCTTTAATCAGAGGACTGTGCAAAAACAATCTTAGCTCATGATTGGCTTTTACTGTTTGCAGAATAAGATTGATGTCTTCAATGGCCTTGTCAACAAAAGATTGCTCTATAGCAAGCTTCATGTAAGCTTTTGCATAACGAATTGATGAACGTGATCCTTTCATTTAATTAAGCTTTGAGCTTTCAAGTGCAGATTGAATCAATTCTTTTTGCTTGTCATTAGATGCCAATTCTTGCTTCACAATTTTTTCGGCAATCTCAATGGACAATTCAGCAACTTGATTCCTTAATTCGCTGATGGCTGCAGATTTCTCGGCATTGATTTGCTCCCTCGCTTCTAAAATGATTTTATCGCCTTTTTCATTGGCCTTGGTTTCAGCATCAGAAAGAATGCTGTTTTTCATTTCACGTGCCGATTTTACGATCTCTTCACGTTCTTGCCTTGCCTCATTTAACAATTGCTCATTGTCAGATTTCAATTTACGCATGGCATCTTTTGCTTTTTCAGCCTCTTTGAGTGCATCTTCTATTGAAGCCTCTCTTTCGCGAATCATTGTCAAAATAGGTTCCCAAGCGAATTTTCCCAAAAGGAACAAAACAACAAGGAATGCTACTGTCATCCAAATAACAAGGCCCAATCCGGGTTGAACTAAATCCATAATTTTTTCTTTTTATTCAATTAGAAAGTTGAAAAAACCTCTGCAGCCAACCGCTGCAGAGATTTAAAAATTGCATTTGCTTATGTCAAGAAGATGACAAGAAGACAAACGATAATTCCAAAGAATGCAGCACCTTCAACCAATGCAGCGGCAACGATCATATTTGAACGAATGTCACCGATTGATTCAGGTTGACGAGCCATAGACTCAAGAGCAGAACCGCCAATACGACCGATACCGATACCGGCACCAATTGCAGCCAATCCTGCGCCTACTCCAGCTCCAAGGTAACCCATTGCAGCATCCAATAAAATTGATAAAACTTCCATAATTAATTTATTAAGGGTTAATAGTTACTATTTAATGATGTTCTTCAACTGCCGCCCCAAAATAAAGAGCAGAAAGTAAGGTGAACACATACGCCTGTAAAAAGGCAACCAATAATTCTAAAAAGTTCATAAAGATTGAAAATCCAATCGAGACTATGGATACACCATATCCCGCTCCATCGCCAAATAAATTCCCGAAAATGAAAATTAAACTCACAAAGGAGAGTATAATAATGTGTCCAGCCGTAATGTTGGCAAATAGACGCAATGTCAATACAACAGGTTTAATAAACATCCCAAACAATTCAATGACTGGCATAAGTGGTACAGGCAATTTGAGCCACCATGGAACACCAGGAGTATTGAATATGTGGATCCAATAGTTTTTATTACTTGTAAAAGTGGTGATGATAAAAGTGAATGTCGCAAGGACCAATGTAATGGAGATGTTTCCTGTAACATTAAAGCCGCCAATGAAAGGGATCAGTCCAAGTAGATTGGCAATCCAAATAAAGAAAAACACACTTAACAAGAATGGCATGTATCGCTCATATTTGTGCCCAATTGAAGGCTTGGCAATTTCATCCCTTACGAAAAGAACAAGAGGCTCTAAAAATGATTGAACTCCCTTTGGAGCTAGACCTCTTCTTTTCTTGTAACTTTTTGCCATGCTTCCAAAAAGGAGGAACATGATAATGACTGTAATTAGTATACCAGTGACTGTTTTGGTAATTGAAAGGTCTATAGGTTTTTCGTTGATTGCATGCTCTTGCTCATCGTAGATTAATTCACCATTTTTATCAACAATGTATATTTTTTCATGATGCATGATATAACGGTCGTGGCTGTGGTTTTCGTTGTGAAATTTTGAGGAAGAAAAGACCTCAATGCCTCTGTCTTCTGTGTATAAAATGATCGGCAGTGGGATGCTTACATGGTGCTCCTTAGGCGTTCCTTCGTGCAAAGTAAAGAGATGAATTTCATGCGCATCTAGAATGTGATGCATGATCATTTCTCCAGCGTTGAAGTTGTTTTCATCATTATTTTCATTGCTCGCACTTGCGTAATTGCTTCCGAAAATGAAAAATAATGTGAAGGCTATTTGAATAGCTATTATCTTTATATTGAGTGAATTAAATCTCATTCTTTTGCTGCAATTGATAGGGTCTCAAATTCGACTGCAAAACTAGAAAATAAAAATGTAGAAAAAGGTATAAAATGCGCTTTTTTTAGCTGGATTTATTTGCTTTCTCCTTTGGTAGTTTTAGCAGAGATTTGATCTCAAAAATGGTGTAGCAGAAATAGAGAATTAAAAAGCTAATTACCAATGGGAGCAATTGTTCTTTAAAGGACAAGCCGAGCACAAGGACCAAAAGCAATGACATGAACATTTTTAATCCCAAAACGGCAATAAAGGTATTGATAAACTTCTGCGGACGCTCAGCATTTGCTTTTAGTAAAAAATGGTGAGCTACAATGTTGAAACCTATTAAATAGAGGTATGGGATAACATATAAAAAAGAAAGTTTAAAGTCCAATGCATAAAACACAAACAGTTGAAGTACTATTAAGGTGATGCTAATAAATGTCAGTTGACGCAAATAATTTATCATTGGCTTACTTCTTTTATGATGATGTACATTGAAAGTACACAAGCCCCGATTGAAAAAAGGATAGTAAATGGATGCGCTGAGAGTTGAAGAAATTCATCCAATTTATATCCCGCAAAAACTCCTAAAAGTAGGATGCTTGCCATTTTTACTGCAATGCCTGTATATCGTGTAAGGTGATTAGGCTGTTTTTTCTCTTGCTTCGGCTGCTCTGTCATTCTTGCTGTTGTCAATGCCTTTAATTACAGCCCCCATTTTACAATTGCCAGAGAAATTAGCTCCAGGTTCAATTTGAAGTTTATTGGTGATGATTTCACCCACCAAATTTGCAGTCGATTTAAGTGATAGCAATTCGTTCACTGTGATGTTTGCCTTAACTCCACCACTTATTGTGGCGTAAGCGCATTCGATCGTACCTTCCACAACACCATGCTCTCCTACAACTACTTTTCCTTCAGATTTAAGATTCCCAAAAAGCTTCCCATCAATCCGAATGTCGCCCTCACAATTGATGTCACCATTGATGCTGGTTCCACTTCTGATGATGTTGATGGATGATGCGTCTATATCGTTGTTTCGTGCCATTACGTTAGATTTCGTCTTAAACATTGAAAGACAAAATTAATATTAATTGATTAGTCCACAAGTTTCAAGGAAATGGAGCTATAAAGTATAATTCTGCTTGAAAAACTCTAAGTAAGTCGCTTCATCTTTATCTCCAAAAAGTAGCTGAAAATTTGGAATCGATATGAGGTATTCTTGCGCTCTTGCTCTTTTGATTATCTGCATGAGTTCTGTGTTGTTTCTCAAAGCTTTGAAGTAACGTTCAGATTTACTCTGGTTCTCAAAACTTTTAATCATGTACAAATCCTTATTCTTTAATATGGAGGAGGCTATTTCTAATTTGTCTTCCCGGAAATAAGATTTGTTGAAATTGGAGAGTCTGTTTTTCAATGATTTGAATTCTGGAGATTTATTGCTGCCTGAGACAATTACCATATGTTTAGCAGCAGGGCCAAGGTTATATTTGACTTTTCCTTTTTTCTTTTTTTCCTCCTTTTCAACTTTTTTAGGCTTATTCATTTGTTTGATGTAATCAAGAATGGCCTGTGCAGATTCTATTTCTGCCTCACCAGGATGATCCGCCACAAGACGTTCCATTGCTATTCGAACATCGTCCGGAGAACCTAAGTGACCAATAGACCTTGCTTTCAATAAGTCAAATTTTGCTTTAAGATGATTTTCGGAAAAAGACTCATCAGCCTTTTCGCAACTGCTAATTACATCTTCATATAAACCGTATCGATAAAGTTTATAGGTGGCTTCATAGTATTCGTCTACTTTTTCTTTTGTCGCCTTGCTCTGTTTGTTGTAGTTAGGATTTTTTATCAAATAAGCGTATTCACTGAAAGGGTGATACTCCATGATCCATTCTTTCATCTTTTCTGCATTTGGCTTGTCGTCATTGAGTAAATAAATGCGATACAATTGATAATGGGAAGGTAGATTATAGACAGAGGTATCGTAATCTGTAATGATTCTGTTGAATGCTTTGACTGCGCTTTTATAGTCTAGAAAACTCTCTTTGAAAATTGTGCCTACATTAAAAAGTGCTTCAGATACTTTTCCATGTGCAGTAAGTTGTTGATTGATATCGCTGGGAATGCCTGCAAGGTATGCTTCCTCATCGTATTTGTTTTCATCTGTAATTGCGGTTGAATCTGCTAGATTTTTTTCTGCTTTTGCATCAGTTTCTGAGGTGCTCAAAGGTTGAGATTTAGGAAGATTGCTCCCCATTTTTGACCTTCGCCAATGATCTCTTAGGTCCCTCTCGCCCCAAAGCCTTCTAAATTCGTTTTTTCCGAAATCCATGGTAGTTTGGTTGTAGAAATACCATTCACCTTTTCTATTGCCGCCTCCAAAGGCATCAGAATTTGTTTGACTGGCTTGTTGCGCCAGTTGCAATTTGCGCATTTCGGCTTGCCTGGCTTTTTCTTCTTCTTCCTTTAAATTTTTGATGATTTCCTTGACTTTCTTTCTCTGGTCTTGTTCAGATAAATTAGAGAGGCTTAGTATGCTGTCTTGGAAGTCTATGATTTTCAAGTTTCTAACAAGCTCTTGCAAGCTATTGTTCTTGCTTTCAGCCTCGTAATATTCAGGGTGGTCTTCTGGTAAATATAGCAATGTGCTGTCGAAATAGGATTGTGCATTTACATAATGTGGTTGCTCAAAGTAAATATCGGCCAGTCTCAAATAAGAGAGGGCCTTCTGCTTCACATTGTTCACACTGGTTTTGGCTGACCTTTTCAAATAACGGATCCCCAAAGGTTCATCGTCTTCTTTGATAGCAATGTCTGCAAGTGCATAATAAATCTGGTCTTTAAATTCTTCATTTTTGGAGTCTTTGAGCATTTTAAAAAGCTCTTTCTTAATGTCTTCGCTATTGTCTGAGCTAACATCGTAGGCAATCGCACGGTTAATTCGTGCATTGAAACGCATGGTATAATCTGGACGTAATTTCAATACTTTAGAAAATAATTCTGAGGCAACACTATAATTTTTTTTCTCCAACTGAAGTTGAGCTAGAATATAGGTTAGCCGTCTTGATTCGTCTCTATCCTTGGTAAATAGAATAGCTGTTTCAAGTTTTTCTATCGCTGCTGCCTTGTCTTGGTTTTTCTTGAGGAAGTAATCTGCATAGATGGCATTGTGCTCACCCTTGTATTCATCCGGGAATCGATTTTTTTCTTTTTCTGCGATGTCAAAAAAGTCTTCGGCTTTCTCCCAGTTTTTAGTTTCTATATATGTTCGAATCAACCAATTTAGGCCATTGTATCGATGCGGCTCTCCTTTAAAAGCTTGGTATACATATAAGAATGTTTCTTCTGCTAAACCAAATTCTTGTTTGTAAAATCGAGCTTTCCCAATGAGGAAATAAGAGTCATCAATCCATTTGTTTTTCTCTTTTCTTCTGATGTACATAGAATGCCTGTCAATGACCTGAGAGCATTTTTCAATGACTTTGTCCATGTCTGGGAACATGTTTTGAGAAGCCTTTTCATCAGGATAAATAAAAACTGGCAACAGTTGAGAGTAATCTTCCTCTTGGTTCGAGCTTAATTTAAATTCATTCTCCTTGATGATTTCTTTGGCATTAAAGTAGCCGTTAAATCGGGCAGTCGTTTTGTGGTATGATCTTGATAAAAAGGTGTCTTTTTCTCTAGAACATGACGAAATCAGTAAAACGCAGAACAGAAATAAAAGAGGTTTTGATCTCACAAATTGGACAAATAAGTTGGTTGTATTAACCAGTTACAGCACAAAAAAGTATGTGCAGCAGCCAAAGAAAAAGCAAAATTACTTAAAGCCTTTCAATAGGGTGCACCGCAGATTAATTCGGATATTTGAGCCAAGCTTTGAGAATTGCAAATGGAATCTGAAAAGAAAAAGAAGAAAATCCTCAAGAAACTTAAAAACAAGTACCGTTTAGTAATCCTGAACGATGCTTCTTTTGAGGAGAAATTTTCTTACAGATTATCGCCACTTAATTTAGTCACCTTGATCATCAGTTTTGTATTTGTGATCACTTCCCTGGTAGCTACACTCATCATTTTTACTCCTCTGCGAGAATATATTCCAGGTTATACTGATGTAAGTTTGAGGCAAGACCTTACTGCTTTGGTGCTAAAAAGCGATTCTTTAGAAAGGGAATTGGCCACAAATAATAGCTACTTGAACAAAATCAGTTCTATTTTAAAAGGAGAAGTATTAGATTCTAAAGACACTACAGTTTCAGAGGGATCTACAAACAATTTGCCCAATAAGAACCTTGTGCCTTCAACGGAAGACTCTGCCTTAAGAGCTTATGTAGAACGGGAGGAATCTTTTTCACTCAATCAAACAGTTGGTTCAGAACAACGCTTGAATACAGAAATCAACTTTTTCCCACCTTTAAAAGGTTCCATTACAGAGGAATTTTATCCCAACAAGGAACATTTTGGCATAGACATAGTGGCACCAAAGAACGAAGCGATTAAGGCGGCCTTGGATGGTACAGTAATCTTTTCTGAATGGACTGTTGAGACTGGTTATGTAATCCATTTGCAGCATGAAAAGAACATCACCACCATTTATAAACACAATTCTGTGCTCTTGAAAAAAACTGGAGACATTGTGAAGGCAGGAGAAGCCATCGCAATTATTGGCAATACTGGCAAACTCACTTCAGGGCCTCACCTTCACTTCGAGTTGTGGCGTGATGGTGTAGCGGCAAACCCCACTAAATACATAAATTTCAATTGATTGGGACTAAAGGCAGCACTCAGTATACCTTACGCAAAATACATTGTGCGAAAAAATCAAAAGTGGATCAATCATCCTCTTGAAAGTCAGCAAAAGGTATTCAAACATTTAATCGAGCAGGGCAGAAAAACGAAATTTGGAAAGGACCATGAATTTGATAAAATTCACTCTGTAAAAGAGTTTAAAGAAAAAGTTCCAGTTAGAGATTATGAGGCGTTAAAGATTTATTTTGATGCAGTTCGTAAAGGAGAAAACAATGTTCTTTGGCCGGGAAAGCCTATTTATTTAAGCAAAACATCTGGTACAACCTCAGGGGCGAAGTACATTCCCATTACAAAAGAATCGATTCCATTTCACATCAAGGCAGCCCGAGATTCAATTTTACATTACATATTACGTACCGGAAGCACCGGCTTTGTAAATGGGAAAATGATATTTCTACAAGGAAGTCCACAATTGGATTACAGCGAAGCTATCCCCACTGGACGTTTATCAGGCATAGTAGCGCACCACGTACCTGCCTATTTGCAGAGAAATAGGATGCCTTCTTTCAGCGCAAATTGTATTGAAGATTGGGAAGAGAAAGTGGATGCAATTAGCCGAGAAACACTCAAGCAGCCAATGCATCTAATTAGTGGAATTCCGCCTTGGGTACAAATGTATTTTGAGAAGTTGATCGAAATATCAGGCAAAGAAACGATCAAAGACATCTTTCCCAACTTTGAATTATTCATCTACGGAGGAGTGAATTATGCGCCTTACAGGCAAAGCATGGAAAAACTCATGGGTCGCTCTGTCGATAGTATTGAATTGTATCCAGCCTCTGAAGGATTTATTGCATATCAAGATCAAAAAGAAGAAGATGGATTACTGTTGTTGTTAGATGGTGGGCTTTATTATGAGTTTATACCAGCTGAAGAATACGGAACAGAAGGGGCCAAAAGGTTGGCTTTAGATGAAGTGGAGTTGAATAAAAATTATGTTTTGGTGCTAAGCTCCAACGCTGGTTTGTGGAGTTACGACATTGGCGATACAGTCAAATTTGTCTCCTTAAATCCATTTCGAATTAAGGTAAGCGGAAGAATAAAACATTTTACTTCTGCTTTTGGGGAGCATGTGATTGCGGAGGAGGTAGAAGAAGCCATTGCATTCATCAATACGAAGTTTGCATTAGGCATCAAAGAATTTCATTTAGCGCCTAAGATTCAAGTAGAAGGAGAATTGCCCTACCATGAATGGATGATTGAATTTAATTCAATGCCTGAGAACATAAATTTAATAAGCAGAGAGTTGGATGAAAAGATGTGCATTTTAAACCCATATTATAAGGATTTGATTGAAGGAAAGGTATTGCAAAAGCTAAAGATAAGAGCTGTTAAAAGGGGGGGGTTTTCAGAATACATGAAAAGCAAAGGTAAACTCGGCGGACAAAACAAATTGCCAAGATTATCTAACAACAGAGAAATAGCAGACCACAAGGCATTCATGCAGGAATAAAAAATGAGCTTTGAGTTGAACTTTTCGCTTATCCTAATTTTTACATACTTTTAGTCGAATTTTAAATATAATAATTGAAGTATGAAAAAACTGATTCTACCTCTTTTGGGATGCATTCCTTTCTTGTTGCATGCCGGAGGTTTCCAAGTGAATCTTCAAGGAACTAAACAAACTGGGATGGGACATCTCGGCACGAGTTTTTACCTTGGAGCCTCAAGTGCCTATTTTAATCCTGCGATGATGGGAATGGGAGAAAATAAGATAAACATTGAAGCAGGAGCTTCATTTATCAATTCCAATGTGGTTTTTCAAAACCAAACTACTGGTGTTTCTGAGCAAACAGACAATCCAATGGGAACGCCTTTTTATTTGTATGGAACTTATGCCATCAATGAAAAGGTGACCGCTGGATTAGGCGTATATACACCTTTTGGAAGTGCAGTAGATTGGGGAGAAGATTGGACAGGTAAATTCCTTATTCGCGACATTCAATTGCGCGCTATATTTATTCAGCCAACAGTTTCGTACAAAATAAATGATCAGCTGAGTATTGGCGCCGGCTTAACTTATGTGCTTGGTTCAGTCGAAATTAACCGTGCAGTTTCTGCTCCAATTGGAAACAACAATTCAGTAAACCTCCAGGGGAATGCCAATGGCGTAGGCTTTAATGCAGGTGTGCATTATGCAGTCAACGAGAAATGGAGTGTTGGGTTGACACACCGATCTCAGGTAGACATTGATTTGGATGAAGGAGATGTTGATTTTACCATGGACCCAGCTTTAGCAAGCAGTTTCCCTGATGGGAAGTTTTCAGCCTCCTTGCCATTGCCAAGTACAACCACTTTAGGCATTGCTTATCAAGCAACAGATAAATTGTTGCTTTCTGTTGAAGGAAGTTTTGTAGGTTGGAGTGCATACGAGTCGCTCGACTTTGATTTTGAAACCAATACAGATCGTTTAGAAGATTCGAAAAATCCAAGGAATTACGAAGATGCCATCATTATTAGAGTGGGTGGTCAGTATTCAGTAAATGAAGAATTGGATGTAAGGGCAGGATTCTATTACGATGAATCTCCTATACAAGATGAATTCTTTAATCCAGAAACACCAAGCACAAATAACCTTGGTTTTACTACTGGATTGAGTTATAATGTCGGTGAAAGCTTTGGAATTGATGCTTCCTTCCTATTTATTTCAGGACAAGAAAGAGAATCAGAATACCAACCTGCTGGTTTTGGTGGCAAGTACAAAGCCATCTCTGTAATTCCAGGAATTGGGTTAACTTATAAATTATAAAAAGATGAACTTAAAAAAATACATGATATACCTCTTGCCATTGGCTTTTGTAGCCTGTGAGCCAGAGTTTGACGACGTAAAATTTGAGGCAGGCGCTGCTGATTTTTCGAGAACTGTAGCAGTGGGGAATTCTTTGACTGCAGGTTTTCAAAGCAATGCCTTGAGTGCAGAAGGACAAATCAATTCTTTGCCAAACATTGTTGCTACACAATTAAAGATAGTTGGTGGGGGAGAGTTTAAACAAGCCATTCTTCCTGGTGAAACAGGTGAGAAAGGTGCTGGAGTAAATGAACAATTATATGATCCAAGAAATCCTCTACCTGACTTTCTTTTACCAGAACTGAAGTTAGTACCTACAATGGATTGTCTAGGTGCAAGTTCTGTTGGTCCAGGGTTTGTTCCGGCTGGGTTTAATCAACCTCCTGGGTTTCCAGTACCTGTGCCTAACTCCATTTATTCAGCAGCTGAGTTTGATATGAATGTGTCAGCTGATGGCCCATTCAATAATTATGGAATTCCTGGGGCAAAAGTTGAAGATATGAATAGCACAACCTTTAGTCTAACAAATCCATATTATAAAAGGATGGCTGCTTCAAATGAAACTGTTGTTCAAGCGGCTGTGAGGGCAAACCCTACCTTTTTTATGTTGTGGATTGGAAATAACGATGTCCTAGGTTATGCAACTCAAGGGGGAGACGATGGTACTGGATCAATTACTGCCCAAGGCACGTTTGACACAGAATACAAGAAAACCTTGGATGCATTATCAATGACAAATACAGTAAAGGGAGTTGTTGCCAACATTCCGAATGTGACTTCCATCCCATATTTCTCAACCATACCTACTGGAACCGATGCGATAACGCAAGCCAATGCCGATACCCTAATGCTTCTTAAGAATTATGGAGGCTACAATGCCGGTTTGGCACAAGCGGCGGCAGCAAATCCTGCCTTTCAAGCTGAAGCCGACATGAGGAAAATAGAATTTAAAGCAGGTCAGTTAAACCCATTTGTGGTTGTTGATCCTTCATTGACTGCCATCCCTGGTTTACCCATGTATCGACAAATTAAAGCAGGCGAATATTTAATTTTGACAACACCGAGTGATTCACTCAAATGTGCACAGTGGGGAACAGCTAAACCAATTCCGGGAAGTTTCCATTTAACGACAGCAGAATTGGGTAAAATCCAAACAGCGATTGACGGCTACAATGCAACCATTCGCACTGAAGCTTCTGCAAGAGGCTTGGCTTTAGTAGATGCAAACGCACGTTTAAAACAGCTAGCTACTACAGGAATCAACATCAATGGCATAAGCTTTACTTCTGATTTCATCACTGGTGGAGCCTTTTCATTGGATGGAGTGCACCCCAATACACGAGGTTATGCCATCATTGCGAACGATTTTATCAAAGCAATTAACTCAACTTATGGAGCAAATGTTCCTCAAGTAGACGTTGCTGATTATCCAACCTATGAAGTTACTCGGTAGATAATCGACTAATTTGCTATTAAAAAAAGCGCCTTTTGGCGCTTTTTTTTATGTTCTCTTCAATACCTTGGGTACACGAATATAGTCACTGTCTTTGTCGGGAGCATTCTTCAACGCATCTGACTGATCTATGCTTTGCTTAACTTCATCCTTGCGCATTGTACCAGATTCATCTAACATGTAAACCAATGGCTCGACATTTTCTGTGTCTATTTCCTGTAATTGATTCACAAAGTCTAACATGCGATTTAAATCCGCTTGGATTTCTTTTTTTTCAACCTCATTGAATTCCAATTTTGCCAATTGAGCCAATCGATTTACTGTATTTAAGTCTACTGCCATTTAATCAATTTTTGATGCAATGCGCTTTCGTGTTTCTTCTCGCAAATGTATTAAATCGTTCTGTTTTTCTTTCTGTGGAAATACTGGTTCATGGATGTAAATTCTTGATAAACCAGGTCTATTTCGTGCCCCTAGACTCCAACTGTCTTCTAGTAACTTATAATTGTCTTTAAAGGTGACAGGCAAAATAGGAATGTTCAATTGTTGTGCAATCCGAAATGCACCATTCTTAAATCCTTTAAGGTGAGGAACGTTTCTTGGAATGGTTCCTTCAGGAAAAATCACCAAATTGCTTCCTTTTTCCATTATTTTACAGGCATTCAATATAGATTGATGCGCTGCTTTTGGATTTGTACGGTCCACGAGCAAATTCATTTTTTTAAAGAAGATATTAAATATAGGCACCTTGCCTAATTCAGCCTTGCCTAAGAAAATAAAGTAATTGGGAAATGAGGCATAAAGCAGTAAGATGTCTAGATAGGAACTGTGATTTGGGCAAATGAGGTAAGTAGTCGAATCATCCTCCGGAATACTTCCAGATACCTTTTTTCGTATGCCAACAAATACCAATATTAACCTTGCGTGAAAGCGGATAAGTTGAAAGCCGACTGGGAAATATTTCTCGTTCGAAAGCAATAGAATGTATGCTGGGTATAGCAATAGGAGTGTAATGAAAAACACTCCAAGAAAGTAGAATTTCCAAACAATGCCCAACAATCCTCTGATCCACTTCATTGAATCAAAAATAGGACAAATTTGTATTTTTGACCGATGGCAAGAATACTCACAGGAATACAGAGTTCAGGCAATAATGGAGAGGTGCATCTAGGCAATATTCTGGGGGCGATTGTCCCTGGCATTGAGCTTTCGAAAAAAGCCGAGAACGAGGCGTATTTTTTTATCGCAGATCTCCACTCCCTCACCACTGTTAAAGATGCGAAAATTCGTGCGCAAAACGTTAGGGCGGTGGCTGCTGCATGGCTAGCTTTTGGGTTTGACACCGACAAAAATGTGTTTTACCGTCAGTCTGATGTTCCTGAAGTATGTGAGTTGACCTGGTATTTGAGTTGTTTTACGCCATTCCCAATGTTGGCGAATGCCCATTCTTTTAAAGATAAATCAGACAATTTATCAGACGTTAATGCTGGCTTGTTTAATTATCCGGTTTTGATGGCATGCGACATTCTATTGTATGATGCCAATTATGTACCTGTGGGAAAAGATCAAAAGCAGCATTTAGAAATGACACGTGACATGGCCAATTCTTTCAATCATAAATATGGAGAAACTTTTATAGTGCCGGAGCCTATGATCGATGAACGTGTGATGGTCGTACCAGGAACTGATGGTCGTAAAATGAGCAAGAGTTATGATAATTACCTCAATATTTTTCTTCCTGAAAGAGCATTGCGTAAATCTGTAATGAGGATTGAGACCGACAGCACACCTTTAGAACAACCAAAAGATCCTGACAGTTGTAATGTGTTTGCATTGTATAGTTTGTTGGCCGACAAAGATCAAATTTCTGCGATGCACAAGAATTACACTGCTGGGAATTACGGATATGGCCATGCAAAACAAGCACTTTTTGAATTGATCATTGATAAATACGCAGATGAGCGAAGTGCTTATGATGCATTGATGAAATCGCCTGAGGCCATTGATGCTAAATTATTGGCAGGTGCAAAAAAAGCGCGTGAAACAGCTCGTCCATTGCTAGATAAAGTGCGTACTAAGCTTGGCTTTCGAGTTTAGTCTTCTACTTTTATGTCTTTTATATTGAGTTGTATGGATTTGCGATTGTTCCATTCATTTTCTTCAATTGTGAAAGCCGCACTAAATGGTTTATCACCCGATACCAATGGCAATTTATCAGCAAGGTTAAATCCTATCGCTTGAATATGTGGTGTATTGTGCTGGGAAATTTCCAATTTAAGATGTTTTTCTCCTACTATTTTAGGATAGTTAGCTTTTAACTGATTGCTCTTGAATACAGGATTCATATTCATGGGGCCAAAAGGAGCATATTGCTTAAGCGTATTTACAAACCTTTGATTGATACTAGAAAGTTCGATTGAAGAATCTATATGAACCGTTGGCTTTAAGGATTTTTCAGTGATTGTGTTGCGCACTACCTTTTCAAACTTTTCAATAAATAGGCTTAAATTTTCCTCAGACATTGTTAGACCTGCAGCATATTTGTGACCGCCAAATTGTTCCAAGAGATGTTCACATGAAGAAAGTGCCTCATAGACATCAAATTCATAAACTGAGCGAGCTGATCCAGTTATTTTTCCATTACTTTTTGTTAAAATGATAGTAGGTCGATAATAGTGTTCTATGCATCTTGATGCAACAATTCCAATGACCCCTTTATGCCAATCTTCTTTATATAACACAGTGCTGTATGCATTTATGCGTTGGTCATCGTTTTCAATCATTTTAATTGCCTCGCTGGTTATTGACTTATCCAATTGTCTTCGTTCGAGGTTTTGCTCATTGATGTATTCGCTCACCTTTTTTGCCTCTTTGGTGTTTTCTTCCAATAATAATTTTACTGCATTTTTAGCATCCTCAATTCTCCCTGCAGCATTAATTCTTGGTGCGATAGTGAAAACAACCTCTGTGACACCTAGACTTTTTTTCTTCATTTGGGCAACATCAAGCATAGATTTAAGACCTTCTTGTGGTTTATCATTCAGTTTTTGCAAGCCAAAATAAGTGAGTATCCTGTTCTCTCCGATGATAGGCACTATGTCGGCACAAATACTAACCGCCAATAGATCAAGTTTATCGTACAATTCATTTTGTTTCCATCCCAATTGATCACAGAGTGCTTGCATCAATTTAAAACCTACACCACAGCCTGAGAGTTCCTTAAAAGGGTATTTACAGTCCTTTCGTTTTGGATCTAAAACAGCTGCAGCCTTCGGCAATTGATCCCCTGGTAAGTGATGATCGCAAATAATGAAGTCAATTCCCAGACTATTGGAATATTCGATTTTTTCGATGGCCTTAATGCCACAATCTAGTGCAATGATTAGTTGAATGTTATTGTCCTTTGCATAGTCTATACCTTTTTTGGAAACACCATAACCCTCTGTGTATCTATCAGGAATGTAATATTGGATGTTCTCGAATTTTTCTTTTAAGAAGGAATAGACGAGTGCGACAGAAGTTGTACCATCAACATCATAATCCCCATATATCAATACACCTTCCTCTTTATCAATGGCTTCCTGAATACGCAACACAGCTTTGTCCATATCTTTCATCTTCATGGGGTCATGCAATGCGCTTGTAGAGGGTCTAAAGTAGGACTTGGCTTCTTCAAATGAATTGACGCCTCTTTGTATGAGTAAATTGCAAAGAATGTGATCAAGTCCGCCTAGGTCTATTGATAGTTTTTCGATGGCTGCTTGCTTAGCCTGCGACTTAAGCTCCCACAAATGTTCCATAAGGTTAATGTCTAATTTGAGATTGAAAAATGAGTTTTCTGACCGAATGCTCCTTACTTTTGAAGCATGAAAGATGTAAGGCCGATTCAATCAAAAATAGCTGAATATCAGAAGAAAAACAAACGCATTTTTGCAACTTCTAGTTTTCAATCACACAGCATTCCGTTGCTGCATCTACTGTCCAAGATTGACAATACTATTCCAATCTATTATTTAAATACTGGTTATCTATTTCCGGAGACCATTCAGTTTAAAGACTTGTTAGCCAATAGATTTGGAATGAATTTTATATCATTAAGGTCACCTTTACCGAAAAGCCAACAACGCGATAAGAATGGGCAACTTTTATTTACATCTGATCCTGATTATTGTTGCTATTTAAATAAAACCCAGCCGCTTGAACCTATCTTGAAATCGATGGATGTTTGGATCAACGGCATTCGAGCTGATCAAAATAGTTATAGAGCAGGGCTAAAAGAAGAAGAAGCCACTCCACAAGGGGCTTTGAGGTATCATCCGATTTTAGATTGGACCTCTAAAGACATACATGACTACCGCATGAAGTATGATTTGCCTGCCCATCCACTTGAAAGGAATGGGTATTTGAGTATCGGCTGTGAACCGTGCACACGCAGTGTGTTTGAGGGAAGTGATGAGCGTTCGGCGCGTTGGTTTGGCATGAACAAAATTGAATGTGGTATACATACAGACTTAATCAAGAAGTAGATGAAGATTTTAATTACGGGAGGAGCAGGCTATATTGGCACTGAACTGATTCGAAAAATTGCAAAGAGTGTAGAGTTTGATAAAATCATTGTCTACGACAATTTGAGTGGAGGGAATCGGAATCTTTTTACAGCCAATATGGAATTGCCAAAAGAAAAGATAGAGTTTGTCCAGGGGGATATATTAGATTCTAGAGCCTTCAAAAAGGCCTTGAAAGGAATTGATGTGGTATTTCATTTAGCTGCCAATGTGACTACGCCATTTTCAGATCAAAATCCCCACTTGTTTGAACAAGTAAACCATTGGGGGACTGCTGAAATGTGCTATGCCATAGAGGAAAGTGAGGTGAAACGCTTTGTCCACTTAAGCAGTGTTTCGGTATATGGAACCTCGAAAAAGGCGATGGACATTGATTCTTCATTGAGCCCTAGAACCTTTTATGGAATCTCCAAAATGAGGGCGGAAGAACATGTATCAAGATTGATGGATAAAATGGATACTTATATTCTTCGTTGTGGAAACGTTTATGGGTTTAGTGAGAGTATGCGTTTCGATGCAGTGATCAATCGTTTTATGTTTGAGTCTAATTTCTTTAAGCGCATTACAGTGCATGGCAGTGGAGAGCAAAAAAGACCGTTCATTCAAATTGATCGATTAAGTGGTCTGCTTGCACGCTTTGTTGATGGAAATATTCCTAAAGGAGTTTTTAATTTAGTTGAACAAAACCTTGCTATAGGAGAGGTTGTAGAAGCTTTGAGAGTTGTGTTTCCAGAGGTTGAGATGTTGTTTGTAAATCAACACATGAAAATGAGGGAATTAAGTGTTAAGCCTTCTGCTTCCATCATGTCTATGATTGGACAAAAAGAGGAGAATCTAATTCAAAAGTTGGGCAGATTTAAGGAACAATTCGCCTTTTGAGTAAAACTCATCCACAATGAAACGTTTATATCAATTTTCTCGTTTAAGAGGAGAAAGCTACAATTGTATAAATTTGGCTTATGCGTACCTATCTACTTAGGCTTTTATTGTTTCTAATTGCGGGCTCTCTTAGTGCTCAGCTTTATTCAACACACATTGTTGGAGGCTACTTGAGTTATAAATTTGTTTCCAGCACAGCAGACTCAGCAGAATATGAGCTTACACTTTATTTGTATAAAGACTGCGGACCCAATGCAAACGTGATCAATGAGGCAGCAATTTATGCCATCTTTGATCAAAATTTAATGCAAGTGCGTTTTGACTCACTTCCTAGAATTAGCATTGATACGCTTCCAGATAACATTAATAACCCTTGTGTAGTATCGATACCAGATGTATGTGTAGCGCAAGAGATTTATCGAGGTAGGATTATGGTTGACCGCAGTCAAGGCCATACTGTAACGTATCAACGCTGTTGCAGAAATGGGACAATTGACAACATTATTGCTCCGGGTTCTCAAGGAAGCACCTACAGTGCTTTCATCCCTTCATTTGATTTAATCGGGCCGAATACAACACCAGATTTTGACTCTGTTCCTCCAATTGTACTTTGTTCTAATTTTGAGGCTAATTTTGACTTATCGGCCTCCGATGATGATGGCGACTCCTTGGTTTATTCTTTATGTTCTCCTTTTAATTACGCCAGTATATCAGCTCCTCGCCCAAATAACTCTTCAAATCCGGTCCAAGCGCCACCTTATTTCCCTCTTCCATTTACTTTGCCACAAACTGCTGAAAACCCTATTCCATCGAACCCTCAAATTAAAATTGATTCAGCAACTGGTAAATTGACTGGACTTCCTTCCTTTAGTGATGAGCAGTATGTGTTGGGTTTTTGTGTTCAAGAATATAGAAATGGGGTGCTTATCAATACGGTTAGACGAGGGATACAATTGAACACAGGAAATTGCGATCCAGCCATAGTTACAGCTGTGCAAGACCAAAAGCAGTTTTGTGATGGACTCGAGGTATTGTTTCGGAACAACTCCACTGCAAATGTGAATGTTGCCAACTACAAATGGGACTTTGGCGTACCTGGTGTAACTGATGATACCTCAAGAATAGCAGATTCTGTAGAATTTACCTATCCTTCTCCTGGCATCTACACCATCACCTTAATTGCAAATCCAGATTTTCCATGCAGCGATACTTCGACAAGTCAATTTGAAGTAAGGCCAGAGTTGAGCCCAACGATTGAACAGACAGGGGTGTTTTGTGAAGATAGCAATGGGGTAAGTTTTGACATAGGTGGGGTTGTGCAACCTAGCACAACATTTTTATGGCAATTTGGAAGCGATGCAAGCATTCTGACTAGCACGCAGAAGATAGTTTCGGACGTTTCTTATGCAAATGCTGGAAGTAAGCTGATCAGTTTGGTGGCCACGGATGGAAATTGCAAAGATTCTATTGTCAGTGGTTTTAGAATATACAGCAATCCCACTGCAGATTTCATTTTTAGTGACTCATTGGATTGCTCACCCATGGTCGTCGATTTTCAAAATCTGTCCAGGTTTGAAGGAACCGCTGAGTTTGAATGGGATTTTGGTGACGGGAATGTCTCTAGTTTACGCGATCCAAGGCATACCTACTTAAATGATGGATTATACGATGTACAGATGAAAATTAAGACAACTTCATTGTGTATTGACAGTATTACCATTAGAAAACCAGATGCCATAAGAGTGTCTTTGGATGCAAGTCAGAATACGGTTGATTTTCAATTGTTTCCAAATGAAGGTTGCGTTCCACTTGAGGTTCAATTCACACAAAATTCATCGAGTGCGGGCACGCCAAAATTCATTTGGGATTTAGACAATAATGTGCAGTCAGAATTGGAAAATCCAACTCAAGTATATACAGATACAGGGTATTATTCTATTGGCTTAATAATGATAACTGCAGGGAAATGCGCAGATACTATCAACAAGCGTATTGACAGTGCTATACGAGTCAATTTAAATCCTGTTTCCTCATTTATTGCTTCAGACAGTGCTTTGCCGCTAAAGGAAGCGAATTTCATTTTTGATGGCCAAGCAAGTCAATTTGTTGATCAGTCGCATTATGAATTAAATGGCGTGAAGTTAGGAAATGGACCATTGCTCAATTACAGTTTTATGGATACAGGTCACTTTAGTATAGACTACATCGTCGAAAATCAATTTAATTGCCTAGATACCAGTAGTCAAACGGTTTTGGTTTTCGATGAGTTTAAATTGACAATACCCAACGTATTTACACCCAACTATGACAATGTAAATGATCGGTTTAAAATTGAGGCTTGTGGCGTTTATGATTTTCGAATTAGCATTCATAATCGATATGGTCAAAAAGTGTTTGAGAGTACTTCGCTAAATTTTAGCTGGGATGGAAGGATAAATGGGAAAAGGGCACATTCGGGTGTGTATTTCTACGAAATTGATGTGCTTGATTTTAACGGAGAACGAAAGAACTTTCAAGGGTCGGTGACTATAATAAACCGTTGATCAGATATCTTGGAAAAGGTCTAAAGGAACATTTTCTTCCTTTACAAAATGGTATTTCTTTTTGAATAAAAAGACTTTCCCAACAACATAGCCATCTACCTTTACAGGCAGTTGATTGCCACTAAATGCTGTGATCGCAATTAACTTTGGAATCGCACCTTTGCTCAAATCCTTATAGTTGCTTTTTATTTTGAGTGTATAATATTTTTCTGAGTTCTTTTCTACATTGATCGCATCACCGAGGTGAGCATTTCCTATTTTGATGTCTTTCACAAATACTTCAAAATCTGACTTTACCACATCAATGTCATAACTGTTTTTATTCAGCAGTTTTATTGTAGATTCAACAGTTAGGCTTTCGTTTGAAAGTTCTATGAATTTAATGGACTTGATATCAGTAATTTCTACTTCCTCATAACTAAAACAGGAGCTGAGTGGAGCATACAGCACAAAAAGTAGAAAATATGGGATTAAAAATGGGATCCTCTTCATTTCTCGGATTTTGCGTAAAAATCGTAGAAATTGCAAATAGTTTCAATACCTAACAGAAAGTTGTCGATTCCAAAATGTTCGTTTGGACTATGAATGGCATCAGTATCTAAACCAAATCCAAGCAATACAGATTTTAAATCAAGTATATCCTCAAAAAGAGTGACGATCGGAATGCTTCCACCGGCCCTTACTGGTACTGGTTTTTTCCCAAATGTTTTCTCAATTGCTTTACTTGCTGCTTCATATTCAGGAATGTCAATTGGCATTACATACGGCTCTCCACCATGACGAGGTAATACCTTGACACTGACTGATTTGGGTGCGATTCGTTCAAAATGATCTTGAAACAGTTTTCTGATTTTCTCATCTGACTGATTGGGGACTAGTCGCATAGAAATTTTTGCATGAGCTTTTGACGGCAAAACTGTTTTAGCACCCTCACCAATGTAACCTCCCCATATTCCATTAACGTCTAAAGTTGGACGTATACCTGTGCGTTCAATTGTAGAATACCCAGCCTCGCCTTCAACATCTGTAATGTCTAATTTCTCTTTGTAATGGTCAAGATCAAAAGGGGTTTTCGCAATCAATGCTCTTTCTTCTTCACTCACCTCTACTACATCATTGTAAAATTCGTCTATGGAAATGTGGTTATTTTCATCTTTAAGAGAAGCTATCATTTTGCAAAGCACATTGATAGGATTGGCAACTGCACCGCCATAGACTCCAGAATGTAGATCTCGGTTTGGTCCAGTAACTTCAACTTCCAGATAGCTTAAGCCTTTCAATCCAGTGGTTATGGAAGGATGTTCAAGAGATAGCATTGAGGTGTCAGAAATTAAAATGGTGTCAGATTTTAATCTTTCTTTTTCTTGTCTTAAAAAGCCCTCTAGGTTTTCGGAACCAACCTCTTCTTCTCCTTCAATAATAAACTTTACATTGCATGGCAGTTGATTGGAATGCATCATAAACTCAAAAGCTTTGAGGTGCATAAAAACTTGGCCTTTATCATCAGCGGCTCCACGCGCATAAATCTTATTGTCTTTAATTACTGGTTCAAAAGGAGGGGAGTGCCACAATTCAATTGGGTCAGGTGGTTGCACGTCATAATGCCCATAAACCAATATAGTAGGTTTGTTTTCATCGATTATCTTTTCTCCATACACAACAGGGAAACCTTCAGTTTCGCATAGCTCAACCTTCTCTGCTCCTGCCAACTTAAGTTGATCTTTGACAGCTTCAGCAGCTTTGATTACATCTGCCTTATAGGCTGAGTCAGCACTGATTGAAGGGATTGAGAGTATGCTTTTTAACTCATCTATAAACCGCTCTTTATGATCTTGAATGAATGTCTTTACTCCTTCCATAGTTATATTATTTGTATTTAAAAGTAAGTATTCCGAGGATGAAAGCTTTATCCAACAAGTGTTTTCTTCGTCATCTCCTCTGGAATAATAATGTTCATTAATTGTAATACAGTTGGGGCAATGTTGGCTAGGATACCATCATTGACTTTACTTACATTTTTATCTAAAATAATTACAGGAACAGGATTTAAAGAGTGTGCCGTATTTGGGCTTCCATCTTGGTTCACTGCATTGTCAGCATTGCCATGATCTGCTGTAATAATCATGGAATAGCTACTTTGAATTGCTGAGTACACAATTCTCCCTAAGCATTGGTCCACTTTTTCAACTGCTTTTTTTATTGCATTAAAATCGCCGGTATGACCCACCATATCTGGATTTGCATAGTTAAGACAAATGAAATCTGCAGAAGAGTTCTCAATTTCCAACAATAATTTTTGTGTCAATTCCTCAGCACTCATTTCAGGTTGCAGGTCATAAGTGGCTACTTTGGGGGAGTTTACCATAATTCTCTCTTCTCCTAAAAACAACTCTTCTCTACCCCCAGAAAAGAAGAAAGTGACATGAGGATACTTTTCCGTTTCCGCGGCCCTAATCTGTTTCAAATTGTGTTGACTGATTACCTCACCTAGTGTATTTTGAATGTTGTTTTTCTCAAAAACGATTTTAACTTCTTTGAATTTTTGATCGTATTGCGTCATTGTGCAGTAGTACAAGGGGACTTTTTGCATTTGTTGTTCCTCAATATCTTCAATAAACAGTGCACGGCTTATTTGCCTACAGCGATCTGTCCGATAGTTGAAGCAAATGACGACATCTCCAGAATTAATGTGAGCTATTGCTTCATTTCGCTCATTTACTAAAACGGTTGGTTTTATAAATTCATCAGTTATTCCATTTTCGTAAGAAGTATTAAAGGCATCCTCAATGTCTGAAGCTAGTTCTCCCATTTGGTTTACCAATAAGTCATATGCTTTTTTAATGCGCTCCCATCTTAAATCTCTATCCATTGCGTAGTATCGGCCTATGATGCTTGCAAATTTTGTATTGGTATGTTTGATTTTACCTTCAACGTATTTAAGGCACTTTATTCCATGTTTTGGATCTGTATCTCTACCATCTGTAAACGCATGAATGAAGCTTTGTTGTACACCTTTTGTATTGGCCATTTCACAAAGGGCAATTAAATGTTCTTGATGTGAATGGATGCCTCCGTCAGAAACCAAGCCAATGAAATGAATTGGCTTATTTTGATTTTTCGCATAGTTCATTGCATCAATCAGGGTTTCATTTTTGAAGAATTCTCCAGAAGCGATAGAACGATTTATTTTTAAAAGATCTTGGTAAACGACTCTGCCAGCTCCAATGTTTAGATGGCCTACTTCAGAGTTGCCCATTTGACCTTTTGGAAGACCCACATTTTCTCCGTCTGTAAGTAATTGGGCGCTGGGATATTCCTTAATGAGTCGATCAAAAACAGGAGTTTTTGATCGAAAAATTGCATTGGTTTGATCAGACTTACCGATCCCCCAGCCATCTAAAATGGTAAGAATAACTTTTTTACGAGGATCCATTGTAAGCGGTATTCAGTTCAAAGAAAGGTTCTATTCCTTAAGCTCAGATGTGCGTTTAATCATCTCAGCTTCATTCCACAAATTGAGATAAACTTTCTTCATACGTTTGGTGTACTTTTTATCCCTTCTAAAAATTTTTTTCTTTTCGTCAAAATTAACTAAGCCTACAGGAAAGTCTAAAACTGTGGTGTTTACTCCTACTATTTCTTCTTCTTTAAAGATATCAATGTCAAATTCATACTTGAGAGTATGTTTAATCGTTTTTGGCACATTCGAATCTATGATAAATCTTTTTGCATGAAATTCAGGTGCCGTAATTTCAATTGTAAGCATTGAGTTGTAAGGGACATTTAGTCGAAACCGATTGGAATTTTTAACATGGACAGTTTTTATCTTCTCATTGTCCTGATAAACATTAACAATCAATCCTCTGACCACGCTTTTATTGTTGTAAACTTTTCCTAAAAGTTGCAGGCTATCAGCCTTTGTAAGGCTAGTCGCAAAAGTTGAATTAATGCAGATTACAACAAGCAATAAACAAAGAGTTCTAATTATTCTATTTATCACTTGTTTTGACACTTAGCAGTTAAACTATCGGTTTTGAGGACTTATGTTGCTAAAGTATGGATTTAATCTGTTTCGCATCTTCTCTCCAAAATCTTTTTGTGGGTATAGCTGATTGGTAATTATGATTAGCCTATTTAATATACCAAGTGATTGTTGTTGATCTCTTTTAACGGTTTTTGCAAATTTCGGTTCTAATCCTAGGTAATAAATTAGTTCTTTTTCATAAATATCTGCCAACCTACTGACAAGTTCATTGCCTTTTTCAAATTCACCTACAGCATAATAATTCTCGGCAAGGTACATCACAAAAACGTCGTAAGGAACATTCTCTTCAGGCATTACCTCAAATGCTTTGTTGAGTACGGCTTTTGCACGATCTATTTCATTTTCCTCAATAAGCTTTTCGGCAAGACGTGAAAAAGTAATTCTAAGACTCATGGTCATTCTACGATTGGTCTCATCCAAGTATAACTTGCTTGAGTCCATTCCTCCCCAGTGAAAGTCTTCCATAAGGCGTTGGTAGAGAAGGTCTGAATTCACGTAACCTGGATTACTGTCTTCGGAATTCGCTTTTTTAATTGGAACCAGTCTATAGGCCATGCCTTCAGCTCTAAAATAATCTTCTAAACCGATGTAGCTTGCTAAACCTGTTGTGCTTGCAAAATAAATGGGGCGTTCCCAGTCATTCGTTGATAAAATATCAAGTATCGTCAGGTCGTTTTTGAGTACGTGATTTTTTTTAATAGACCATTTTACTTCATCTACGATTTGATCTGCGCGGTCAGCTGAAACAGTTCCATTCGCAATAACTTTCTCCTTATCAACGGTAATCTTTAGCTTCTTCGAAGGCACATAATCAATCCTCTTGCCTGTGCCTACAGGGATTTTGGTTTGTGGATTGTCACTCTTTATAAAATCAATTAACTCATCTACATCGATGTGTCCTTTTATTTGCTTTCTTTCATAGACTGGAAGATAATCATTCGTTCCTTGTCTAATTTTTCGTTCAGGAAGTGTAAGTGGAACTGGATTAGAGTCGTAAGCTTTCTTTCTCATTTGATTGACATACCAATCAGTATTCAAAAGACTCAAATTAATTACCCTAACATCGGTTCGGTATTCTTCTACTTCTTGCACATACCATAACGGAAAGGTGTCATTGTCACCATTTGTAAATAAAATGGCATTTGGTTCACAAGAGTCCAAATAATTCTTTGCAAAATCTTTACCAGTATAGCGCTTCGCTCTGCTGTGATCGTCCCAATTTTCAGAGGCCATTAATGCTGGTACCAATGCCAAACTCAAAACGCTTACAGCTATGGCCATTACTTTTGATGGCTTTTGTTTTGAGATCAGGTCAACCAGCGCATATACACCTAAGCCTATCCAAATTGCGAAAGCATAGAAAGAGGCTGCATAAGCGTAATCACGCTCTCTTGGTTGCATAGGATATTGATTAAGGTAGAGTACAATGGCAATTCCTGTAAAGAAGAAGAGTAACATGACGATGGTGCCATCTTTTTTATCCTTTTTAAACTGGTAAAACAATCCAATTAATCCTAGGAGAAATGGCAACATATAATATTTATTGTTTCCTCGATTTTCAGTTATTTTTTCAGGCAGGTCGCTTTGATTTCCAAGGCGCATTTCGTCCAAGAAAGAAATTCCACTGATCCAATTCCCCTCCGTTACTTTTCCATGGCCTTGAATGTCATTTTGACGGCCAGAGAAATTCCACATGAAATACCTCCAGTACATCCATCCTATCTGATAGCGGAAAAGGTAGCGCATATTTTCCGTTAGTGTAGGGGTGTTGATCACTTTAGTTTCCCCAGCTTGAGTTTGGTAACGGATAGGTTTACCCTCGAACCCAGACCACTTTTTATATTGAGGTATGCGTTGACTTTCAGTGCTCCACATTCTTGGAAGGATAGTTAAAAATCTACTGTCATAATTTGGAACTGAATTTTTTCGATCATCTGTAATGATGTATTTCCCATTTTCTCTATCCTGATAATATACTGGGTTACCATCACTCCATGGATCGCTTGCATCTTGTGGTGTATTGAATGAATGTCCATTGAACAAGGGACGATCACCGTACTGCTCGCGATTTAAATAGGAAAGAAATGTGAAAACGTTCTCTGGATTGTTCTCATCCATAGGAGTATCTGCATTAGATCGTATTAAAATTACAGCGAATGAGGAATATCCCAATAAGATTGCTGACAAACATAGCAGGGCTGTGTTCATCACTATTTTTCCTTTTGTTTGAGAATAGTAAAGGCCGTAAATTATTATACCTGCAAGTAGAAATAAATAGACAAAAAACCCAGTATTGAAGGGCAAACCAAAGCTGTTTGTAAACAGTAACTCAAATTTTGAAGCAATTTTAATCGCTCCAGGAATGATGCCGTATTGCACGGTGCCTAAAATGACCACAGAAAGTGTAAGCGCAATTGCTACCCCTTTTGAAGTTGTTTTGTACTTTTTGAAATAATACACCAAAACAATTGCCGGGATTGCCAATAAGTTAAGCAAGTGAACTCCAATAGAAAGTCCCATGAGGTAAGCTATTAATACAATCCATTTGAGACTGTGTGTTTGATTGGCCTGACCTTCCCATTTAATTATGGCCCAAAATACAATCGCAGTAAATAATGAGGAAAGTGCATAAACTTCACCCTCAACGGCGGAGAACCAAAATGAGTCTGAAAATGTATATGCTAGTGCTCCAACTATACCGCTTCCTATTACTGCAAAGAGTTTCCCCTCAGTGAACTCACCAGTCTTGAGTGCTAGTTTCCTTCCAAATGCGGTGATCGTCCAAAAGAGAAAAAGTATTGTAAATGAACTTGCCAAAGCCGATAGCGTATTGATCATCAAAGCGGAGTCCTCTGGCGATGAGAAAAGGGTAAAAAAACGTGCCAGCATCATAAATAAAGGGGCTCCAGGAGGGTGGCCAACCTCTAATTTGTAAGCAGTTGCAATGAATTCACCACAATCCCAAAAACTCGTTGTTGGTTCTATGGTCAACAAATACACAATAGAAGCAATTAACCAAACCAGCCAACCGCTAATTAAATTTAATTTTCGAAAATTCATCATAATAAAAAAATGAAATGCTAAGCAGTGTAAGCTGCGAATTTAAAGATATTAAGCATACGTGTTTTGTGTTATTTGTTAAGATTGTCTAATTCGTTTTTAGAAAAAAGTTCTACTTTTGTCATCCTTTTGAAAATGTCCGATGGTGTAACTGGCAACACGTCTGGTTTTGGTCCAGAAGAGTCTAGGTTCGAGCCCTAGTCGGACAACAAAAAGCCCTTTTAATAAAGGGCTTTTTTATTTTCTAGCATTAGAATTGCAATAAAACTGTCAGAATTAGAGGAATTTTTTTTAAAAGGTCTCAAAAGGTCCTAATGATAAATGGTAACAATATTGGAAACACTACTAGTTATTGGTAACCTTATTGGTTACATTTTAGGGTATGTATTTAATTGATAGTCAAAGATATACTAATTCTCTACATGTATTATAATTGCTTGATATATAGTGATTTATCTGATAGATAAATATGCCTTAAGAATCAATCTTCATTTTCAGACAGTATATTGATAAGAGTGGAATTAATATAAACAATCTCTCTACCGATCTTCTTTGGAGGGTCAAGAGCACCTAATGTTACAAGTTTATCCAAGATTACTGTAGCAGTCTTCCTTGTCTTAACCTTATACTTTGTATTCTCACTTAAATGTATTGATTTGATGTAAGGTTGGGTGAATATGGCTTCAATATATTCTATGTCTATTTTGGCATCCTTTTCACGTATATATATTATTGTTTTCTCTTTTAGTGAATTGATCTGTTCTATTTTGTCGATTGTATAGTTTGCTGTCGATTCAACAGCATCCAACATGAATAAAATCCATGATTTCCAATCTTGCCTTTCTGTAACTCCTTTTATGAGATATTGATATTCTTTTTTGTTTTGGCTTATATATTTACTGAAGTATGCAATAGGGTGTTTTAGAAGTCCTTTATTTGATAGGTATAAAACGTTTGTCACTCTTCCTGTTCTTCCGTTTCCATCAATAAATGGATGAATGGCTTTGAATTGATAATGGGCTACTGCCATTTTTATTAGTGGGTCATGTTGATACTTGTCATCGTCATTTAAGTATTCTATTAGATTATCCAGCTTTTCGTTTAGTATTGCTGAACCTAACGGTGGTGTATAAACCTTTTCTCTTGCAGTTGGTCCTGTTCCTCCTTTCCTTAGGAACACCTCTTGTAAATCTGTTCGTATGCTTGCTGTTGATCCCTTGATTATTTGGAACAACCGTATAAGAATATCTTTGGTCAGTTTTTGGGCAGTATTAATTAAACCCATGCCTTCCATTAGTGATTCTCTATACCTTAGAACTTCCTTTGCTGCTTCACTCTTCTTGTCAGTTGCTGATAAGGCCATTGCTTCATAAAGAGCATCAGTTGTAGTTACTATATTTTCTATTTTAGAAGATTCCTTCGCTTCTTGTAATGATATAGTATTTACCATTATTTGCGGATCGTCTAAAGTATTGGTTATACCATCTAATTTAGCTATCGCTGCTCTCGCGATTCCCCATTTTTTTAGAATATCTGTATCGATAACCTTTTCCTCTGGCGGTGCAAGTAGCGGCAATTCGTTGTAAGGGACATTTCTATCGAATACCATTTACTTAAATTTTTATATGGGTAAAAATCTATAACAATTACCCATATTGCAATATTAGGGGTAATTTTTGAATAAAAGGCTATTATTCGGGTAAAAATCTGCTCAAATTACCCGAATATACAATATAGGGGTAATTGTTTAACTTGTAATTGCTAATCGGGTAAAATGTAGGGTGAATTACCCTGATGCTAAAAATGAGGGTAAAAAGGCTTATTAGAATTTAATAAGGGTAAAAAACGATAAAATTACCCAATATGTATTAGGCATACTTGACCAAAAGCTAAATAAAAGGAACTAAAACTATTCAACTTATATCTCTATAAGTTCTGCTGGTGCAACTAATTGTTTCTCTGCATTAGCATATTTTTCGTTCCAATCAGCGTCACAATTGCTTTCCATTTCTTCTTCAATTTCTTTAAGGCCTTTTGCTATTTCTTCATTACTCATAATTCAATATTTATTTTTTGAATATCCGTTTTAACACCTAAGTTTTCATTATTGATGCAACTATCAGCCTGTCAAATAGTTTCTCACCAAAATATCTTCGATTGAGCTTGTAAACAAATTCATTTAGATATAATTGAA
>Ga0316208_1000567_pt1 | contig 43021 bp, 39 predicted proteins | sample 3monopyrite_MG_FD_204944 | JGI IMG/M metagenome (GOLD analysis project Ga0316208, IMG submission 204944) | Microbial mat bacterial communities from mineral coupon in-situ incubated in ocean water Damariscotta River, Maine, United States -... | ecosystem: Environmental > Aquatic > Marine >...
ACCCTATAGATGTATCGATCGTATCAGGATCTGTTGGGGCCAATAATGGATGGATTATCACCGATCAAGCTACGGGTGATATTTTAGCAACTCCACCTGCTACGCAAACTACATTTGATTTAGACGGAGCTGGAGTAGGTGTATGTGATATTTACTATGTTCGTTATGAAACGGGTACAACGGGTATTGCAGTTGGAAACAACTTGACAGACATTGTTGGATGTTTTGATTTATCGAACGCTATTGAAGTATACCGTTCTGTTCCGGCAGTCGCTGGCGATATTGAGATCACAGGCACTGGAGAGACGATGACTTCTATTTGTGTAGATGGTACGCCAGACCCTATAGATGTATCGATCGTATCAGGATCTGTTGGGGCCAATAATGGATGGATTATCACCGATCAAGCTACGGGTGATATTTTAGCAACTCCACCTGCTACGCAAACTACATTTGATTTAGACGGCGCTGGACCGGGAGTATGCGACATTTACTATGTTCGTTATGAAACGGGTACAACGGGTATTGCAGTTGGAAACAATCTTACAGACATTGTTGGATGTTTTGATTTGTCGAATCCAATTGTGGTTACTAGAAATCAGGTTGATGCTGCTGCTATTGAAATCACTGGCGGAGGTACCAGTACCGAAATTTGCGTAGATGGTACACCAGATCCTATAGATGTTACTATCGTAGGAACAGGTATGGGATCGAATAACGGCTGGGTAATTACCGACCGCGCCACTGGACAGATCTTAGGTTTGCCTCCTGGACCGCCATTTGATTTAGATGGAGCTGGTGCTGGCATTTGCGATATATGGTATATCCGTTACGAAGATGGATTAAGTGGCCTTGCAACTGGACAAAATGTTGCTAACCTAAACGGTTGTTTCGACCTTTCGAACCCGATTAGTGTTACCAGAACAGTTACAGATGCGGCCTCAATAGTGATTGAAGGAACTTCGGCTAATACCGAGTTAACAATATGTGCTGGAGATTCAGAACCAAATCCAATAGGAGTGCGAATTGTTGGAACAGGTATTGGTACCAATAATGGCTGGATTATTACGGATGACGCAACAGGAGAAATATTGGCATTACCTCCTGCACCACCATTCGATTTGAATGGAGCTGGAGCTGGGGTTTGTAATATCTATTATATACGTTATGAGGCTGGATTAATGGGTCTAGCTACAGGAGAGTTGCTAGGAGATCTTAATGGATCTTGTTTCGATCTTTCTAATCCTATTACCGTAAATAGAAATGGAGTTGACGCAGCGGCGATTGAAATTACTGGTGGCGGTACAACTGTCGATATATGTGCTGGCGATGGAGAAGATGATCCTATCGATGTTACCATTGTAGGTACTGGTTTGGGGAGTTTTAATGGCTGGTTAATCACAGATCAGGCTACAGGTACGATTTTAGGATTGCCACCTGGACCACCTTTCAATTTAGAGGGAGCGGGCGATGGCGTTTGCGATATCTGGTATATTCGTCATGAATCTGGACTTATTGGGTTGGAAGTTGGCGAAAACGTAGATGACCTAACAGGATGTTTTGCTCTATCGAATCCAATTACAGTAAATAGAGAGGGGGTAGATGGAGCTGCCATTCAGATCGTTGGAAGTACGGCTACCGAAACTTCTATTTGCGCCGGTGATGGTGAAGATGATTTAATTGATGTGGAAGTGGTTGGTGACAGTGTTGGTGCCAACGGCGGATGGATTATTACGGATAATGCCACAGGAGAAATTTTAGGAGTGCCACCGGCTCCGCCTTTTAATTTAGAGGGAGCTGGAGCAGGTATATGTGATATTTGGTACATTCGTTATGCAGATGGACTTACAGGGCTGGAAGCGGGTCAAAATATATCAGGATTAGTCGGTTGTTACGATCTGTCAAATCCTGTTCAAGTAACGCGTTTAACCGGTGATGACTGTGATATTCTAGCGGTAGATGATTTTGATGAAATAAGGAACGTAACGCTTTTCCCGAATCCAGCTAATGAAGAGGTTCAGATTGTTTTCAATCAAAATATTTCTGCCGATGTTCAGATTGCTGTGTACGATTTAGTAGGTAGACAAGTATTGGTACAAGATGCTTCAAATGAGGTAGTTTCTTTGAACGTAGCTTCATTACCAACAGGTACTTATCTTGTGACAATTTCATCACAAAATAGTGCCATTACGAAACGTTTAATAAAGCAATAGTAACCGAAGTTAAGTTTTAATTGTTGTTGAGGGGTCGAACATATCAAGTATGTTCGCCCCTTTTTTTAACACTAAAGATCAAGCCATTGCTTAAATGAAGCTGCCTTGTTCTTTCCAATAAAAATATCAATTTCCGAAACTGGATGTACTTCAATTTTTAGTTTGCTGTTACCAAATTTGGTAATTTTATCAATAGCAGAAATGGCAACTATAATTTGTCTATTTACACGAAAGAAGGACTTTTCATTCAGAGACGTGTAGATTTGATCTAAACTATCGTTGGAGGTTGATCTTTTTCCATCTTTACGAACTACATAAGTGATTGTGTTTTCAACATATATGTAGGCAATATCATTTGTGGCGATTGGTAATAATTCGTTGCGCACATATGTTAGTATACGTTGTTTTGTATTGCCGCTCTCCGAAGAAATTTCTTCTTCTTCCTTTATAGGTTCAATTTCTGAAGGTCCGTTAGATTGCTGTTCAAACAATTGTTTTTGATAATTTTCTAAAGAATCATTTAACTTACTAAGATTAAGAACTCCATCCTCGAAACGTGTGGTTTTTAATGCTAATTGACGCTCGTAGTAAGAACTTATAAGTCGCACAGCTATGAGAAGAAAGAGCCACATCAGTAATCCTATGATCAAAAAGAGCGTATAGAAGTACCGCTTCAACTCTTGCATTTTTTCTCCAATGTTGTTAGCATTAATGTAGCAAGCTATAATCCAATCTAGGTCTTGGACAGATTGAAGGTATACAATTTCGGCAGAAGGTGCGTTTTCTTTTGATTGCTTAAAGAGAATATCATAAAGCTGAGTGGCGTTTAAGGCCTCGTCACCAACAGATACATTGGTTGTGGAAGGAGCTTCGCGTCCTACTTGAGTGATATCTGGATAACAGATATTTTTACCAGACCAATCGAAGATAGAAACAAAACTATCTTGCTGATCTGTATTCTCAATAGACTTTTGAATACGATCTGCTAAATCATCCTTTCCTAATTCATTACTAATGGCGTGATTGCTTAATTCGGCTAACTGGTGTGCTTTCTGCACGCTAGCGGTTATAGAGCTGTCTAAAAGCGTAATGGCGCTTGATCTTATAAAGTACGGTGCGGCTAATAGTGTTATTAAGCAGAAAAACAATAACATCCCCAAAGTGGCGTATAAATAAAAGCGATTGGTATTCATAGGACTTATTTTCTTGTTATATCAAAAATACATGTTTCAACATGATTAAGGCCGCAGATCGGGCGTTCCTATTTCCGTTTTAAGTGTAATTTTTCCGTTTGAACGAATTTTCGATCCACAAATGGGTTAAGAAAGATAAGGAATCCTACTTTTGCTGTTGTAAACCTATAATTTTTACGACCTAATAAATAGGAATAGAATTGTTTAAAGCGACCCAAAATAAAATTATTTTTGTTCTTGCAATGGCAGTAGGCCTTTTTGCAATTATTTGGTGGATCAATATGCCAGCATACACTAATTTAGAAAATGTGATACCAGATGCCAAAATGAGTACTCAAGAATTTTTATCGGAAGTTTATCTAAATGAGTCATCGGTGAGCGAGGAGTTCATTGAAAAAACAATTGAAATTAACGGGGTCATTGATGAAATAACCTTTAAGAATAATACCTATACCTTACTATTGTCTGGGGGTGAAAATTCGAAGCATATTTTGTGCGAAATGCGCAAAGGTCAGGAAACTGTACTTAATACCTACAAAAAGAATGATTCCATTACCATAAAAGGAGTTTATAAAGGTTCCTTATTGGACGCTATTTTTTTACATTGTATAATTATTGAAACTCGCATCAATGAATAAAAAAGTACTTCTCATTATTTTATTAGCCGCATATTCCGGATTGTCCCAGGAAGCCAGCGAGATGATCGATCGTCAAGGATCTATTAACTTCTTTTCGTACACATCCGTCGAGAATATTAAAGCTAAAAACAACCAAGTATTTAGCAACATAAATGCTGTTACCGGCGAAATTGCTGTGAGTATCTTAATGCGTGCGTTTGTTTTCGAAAAAGCCTTAATGGAAGAACATTTCAATGAAAGTTATATTGAATCAGATTTATACCCAAGAGCTAAGTTTGAAGGCGAAATTTTAGATTTTAACCCATCAATGACGGGTAGAGAAACTAAAAAGATTAGAGGCGTATTTACGCTCCACGGCAGAGAGAAGGAAATAGAGTTTAAGGCGGCTGTGGAAAAGAAAAAGAACAAGTATATTATTTCAGGAGATTTAGAATTAACCGTAAAAGACTACGATATTAAAATACGGCCCATTTTATCTCCAAACATTGCCGAAACAATTACTGCCGATTTTAATTTTGAATACGTGCCTTATGAAAATTAACCAGCTATATATTTTAGGAGTCTTCGCGCTAATCTTTGGTGGGATGCAAGGTCAGGAAAGTTTGCTGTCTAAATTAGAGAAAGAGCAAGAGATTCCGTCGTATGAAGTTTTAGAAACCTTTAAAGGAACTTATCTTTCTATCGGACATTCGGTTGAGACACAAAAGAAAGGGATATTAGAAGTTTCTAGTATGAATCGATTTTGGAATAAGCCTATAGAAACAAGTCAATCTTTTGTTGCAGATAAATGGAACGCTAGAGTTGGTCTTTCCTATGCGTTCACAGATCGTTTTACCTTTGGAGCTGGCTATGGAACTGGATACAAATCTGTTGATGCCTACGCCAAATATCGATTGTTTATTCAACAAAATAATGGGCGAAAAAGCCCACTTAGCGTTACCTTACTTCAAACGGCAGTGCATCGAGATAAATCCAAATACGATGGAGGAGGGCCCTTAGATTTTTCCGAAAAAATTGCGTTTACAACACAAGTGTTAATTGCGCGAAAGATTACACCTAATTTTTCGTTGCAAATTGCACCAACTTATATCTACAGAGGTGAAGAAAGTTTGATTCCAAATGAAAGTTTGAACCGCTATGCTGTTGGGTTTGGCGGTCGATACCGTATAGGAGGTCATGTTTCTGTAGTGTCTGAATATTATTATGTTTTTAATGAAGTTGATTTTATGGAGACATATGGACCCTTTAGTTTGGGAGTTAATTGGGAGTTGTCTGACTTACTATTACAGTTTAAACTTACCAATGCTCGTCATTTTACTGAAGATAAATTCATTGCCAAAACGGCAAATAATTTTAATACTAGAGATGGAAATTTCCATTTTGGTTTTCACGCTACTTATGTAATTCACTTTAAGAAACGATAGAGTTGCAATTAATTTTATAAAGAGGTCTTTTTGAATAAAAAGACCTCTTTTTTTTGTTCTAAATCGTCTTTTTTCAAGTAACCAATCATGTCGTTGAATTCGTTTCTTTTGGTCTGAAGCTTTTCTTAACTATTTATTGTTATCCCCTTAATAATGGGGCTTGTCGCTTTTCCGTTTTAAAGGGCTTTTTTCCGCTTTAGTCACTTTTAGTTGAAAAGGGTGTGTTTGTGAACTTTATTTGTGGAGCAATTAATAATGATTGCATAGTTGAAAAAGTAAAATTTTAAAAAAAGAAAAATGAAACAATCAAATTACAATTCAAATGAGAAATCTTTCTCAAACAACCCAAATCGTCTTTGGATGAAGATGATTTTGATCACCTTGCTTTTTGGGCAAATTTCGCAGAGTATTGCGCAAGCAGATTTTACCATTACAGAGTTAAATCCAATTACCGAATCTGTAACCATAATGAATACGGGAACTCAAGCGCAAGATATCACCAATTATTGGGTGTGTTTAGGTCCTGGGAACTATCGTCAGCTTACTGCCTTGACTGTGACCTCAGGTGATTATGACTTAAACCCTTCCGAAGCCGTTACCTTTACATTCGATTTATTAAATGAAAGTAATGGAGGTCTAAGTTTTTTCACGACCAATACATTTGGATCTACAGATCCTAATGTATTATTAGATTATGTACAATGGGGTGCAGCCAACCAACCTCGAGTTGGACAGGCTATTACAGCTGGACGCTGGGATGATGCCGCTGGTTTTGTAGATGGAATGGCTCCTTATACAACCACCACAGGTGGTTCAGCTGCAGCATGGAGTACAACATCTGCAATCGATTTTACGATTACCGGATTAAATCCTATAACTGATGCAGTGACTATAACCAATACGGGAAGTCAGGCAGAAGATATTACTAATTACTGGGTGTGTCTAGGTCCGGGAAATTACCGTCAGTTAACAGCTTTACCTGTTACTTCGGGAGATTATGATTTAAATCCATCTGAGGCTGTAACCTTTACTTTCGATTTATTAAATGAAAGTAATGGTGGTTTGAGTTTTTTCTCGACCAATACATTTGGTTCGTCAGATCCAGATATTTTATTAGATTATGTGCAATGGGGAGCGCCTAATCAACCTCGAGTTGGACAAGCAATTACAGCTGGTCGTTGGGGAAGTGCAGACGATTACCTTTCATGTCCTGCTCCTTATAGTACCGAATTTGGTGGATCTGCTCAGGCATGGGGTGAGGCCGATGGAGGAACCGTAGAAATAGATATTGCAGCTACTGGAAATCCAAACAACACAACCAGTATAGCAGCCGATGGTTTAAGTGCAGTAATATGTGTGGACAGCCGTCCAGATCCTTTGGTGGTTATTCATGAAAACCCAGGAGTAGATCCCAATATTTCGTACCGTTATGTGATTACTGCGAATGACGCAGATCAAACAATATTAGCAATAGCCGCGACAAATCAAATTGACTTAGACGGTGCTGGATCTGGTACTTGCCTTATTTGGGGATGGTCTTATTTAGGAGTTGCTAATAATGGGGATGGGTTTATTGGAGGTCCGTTGGCCGATTTAGATGCCGAAGAATGTTCGGACATCTCAGACAATTCGATTGAAGTGATCCGTGAAGAAGCTGATGGAGGAACTGTGGAAATAGATATTGCAGCAACAGGAAATCCGAATAATACAACGAGTATAGCCGCTGATGGTTTGAGCGCCGTAATATGTGTAGATAGTCGTCCAGATCCTTTGGTTGTTATTCATAGTAATCCTGGTGCAGAAAACTTGTCGTATAGATATGTTGTGACCGCAAACGATGCAGATCAAACTATTCTTGCTATTGCGGGTACAAATCAGATCGACTTAGACGGAGCTGGTCCAGGAACTTGTCTTATCTGGGGATGGTCTTACAGAGGTGTTCCTAACAATGGAGATGCATTTATAGGAGGTCCGTTGGCCGATTTGGATGCTGAATCTTGTAGTGATATATCAGACAACGCAATTGAAGTTATACGTGAAGAGGCAGACGGAGGAACTGTATCTCTCGCTAATGGTGATACCGAGGTGAGTATTTGTGCCGGCGATGGTGTGGCAGATCCATTAGAGGTAATTCATGAAAATCCAGGAGCAGAGAATTTGTCATATCGATATGTAGTTACAGATAGCGATTCGCAACAAACCATTTTGGCAATCACTGGATCGAGCACAATTGATCTTGAAGGAGCTGGAGAAGGTATCTGTCTTATCTGGGGATGGTCTTACAGAGGTGTTCCTGAGAACGGTGCAGCATTTATTGGAGGTCCATTAGCTGATCTAGATGCGGAATCATGTAGTGATATTTCGGACGATTTTATTGAAGTGAATCGTCTTACGGGAGATGATTGCGATATTCTCTCTGTTGACGACCTTTCTTTAAACGCATCTAATGTGGCAATCTTTCCAAATCCTGCTAGCGACATCTTGAATGTTTCCTACAGTGGAAATCTAACAAACGATGTGTCGATTTCTGTTTACGACTTGAGAGGTAGACAACTCTCTATAGGTAGTTTAAAGAATTCTAGTTCCACGCAAATAGATGTAGCCTCATTGACGGTCGGTACATACTTAATCGTAATGGAGCAAGCCGACGGAGGAACAGTGACAAAGAGATTTATAAAAAGATAAATTAGGTTTTGTGTAGGAAGTGATCGGTTAAATTACTTCCGTTGTTAGTTGTTAAAAGAGCAGGGTTTTCTCTGCTCTTTTTTATTTTTGCCAAATGAAACTGATATTTGTTTATAATGCCAACTCTGGTGCAATCAATTCGTTGTTGGATAGTGTTCATAAAATAGTGAGTCCAGCTACTTATGATTGTAATTTATGCGCGATTACTTTCGGAAATTTTAGGGAAGACGAGTTGTGGAAAGCTTTTAGAGAACACAGTGAACATACCATGGTATTTCTGCATAAAGATGAATTTGAAAAAGAATATGCCTCGAAGTGGCTTCCGAAATATGACTTTCCCATAGTATTGATCGCTACAAATGCAGGTTTAGAAATATTTCTTACATCAAAAGAAATTGCTTCATTAGAAACTTCTGAAGCATTAATTGAACGTATTAACCAGCGTTCAGCTCATTATTAATTGAATCAATATATTCGAGCAGTTCGTCACGTCCTGTCGAATTGCTAGAGGATGTTACAAAGTACTGCGGCATTTCCTCCCAACTTTCGAGCATCTTTTGGGAATAATTTTCAACGTTACGAGTAAGGGCATTGGGTTTAAGCTTGTCGGCCTTTGTGAAAATGATACAAAAAGGAACTTGATTTTCTCCCATCCAGCGCATAAACTCCATATCCACAGGTTGAGGTTCGTGGCGACAATCAATTAAAACAAACGCCAAAACAAGCTGTTGTCGCTTTTCGAAATACTGTGTAATAAATTTTTGAAATACTTTTTTGGCACTTTTAGAAACGCGAGCGTAACCATAGCCTGGTAAATCGACAAGGAACCAATTTTTATTGATTAAAAAGTGATTGATTAGTTGAGTTTTTCCAGGTCGTCCAGAAGTCTTCGCTAAGCTTTTGCGTTGCATCAACATGTTAATAAGCGAAGATTTGCCAACATTAGATCGCCCAATAAAGGCATATTCAGGAATCTGATCTTTAGGGCATTTAGTAACATCACTGTTACTTACTACAAACTCGGCCGATTTAATTTTCATGATATGTTCTTAAAATTCTCGTTCCTGCAGCCAGGTATGAAGAATTTCATTAAAAGTATCTGGGTGCTCCATCATAGCAGCATGGCCACATTTATCGATCCAATAAAGATTGGAATCTGGTAGTAGTTCATGAAATTCGTCGGCTACCTCCGGTGGAGTTACATTGTCGTTTTTTCCCCATATGATGCAAGTTGGAGTTGACATGTTAGGAAGATCTTTTGCCATATTATGTCGAATCGCACTTTTGGCGATCGATAGGGTGCGAATCAATTTGTTGCGATCGTTCACACTCTCGTACACCTCGTCTACTATTTCTTTTGTGGCAACCGAAGGGTCGTAAAATACATTTTCGGCCTTCTTTTTAATGTAATCGTAATCTCCACGCTTAGGATAAGTTTCACCCATTGCGCTTTCGTAAAGACCTGAACTTCCAGTAATTATAAGTCCTTTTACCTTTTCGGGATAAAGTTTTGTGCACAATAGACCAATATGCCCACCTAGTGAATTACCTAATAACATGACTTCGTCATACTCCTTGTGATCAATAAATTCCTTCACATAAGTAGCAATGTTTTTTACATTGGTTTTAAGCAAGGGCATGGAGTAAATAGGCAGTTCTGGAATGACAATTTTGTAGCCTTTTTCGGGAAAAAAATTAACAACCCCATCAAAATTACTCAAGCCTCCCATGAGACCATGCATAATAATAATCGGGGTTCCTTCTCCGTACTCTACGTATCGAAATTTTCCTTCTTCCTTAATTTGATGCGTCATATAGGTTAGTAGAATTACAGGAACAAAAGTAATCAATTTTTAGCGAAACCAATGGTTCGTTCAAGATGTTAAAAACTCTGTTCGATTACGTCAGTCGAAATAAGGCGTAGCCCTTTACAACACACTTTTTTACAAGCTGTTAAAATGAGTGGTGGTAAAACTTATTAACAAAGTGGGTAAAAGTGGTAAAAAGTGGTAAATCTTATTTATATTTGAAATTACTAATTATAGGTAACACCATTTTATAATGCTCCATCTTATAGGCACATACGAGTGTAAAGCAGACGTCAAGGGACGTGTAATGGTGCCTTCTGATCTAAAAAAGCAGTTGGCTCCCGTTGCGCCTTCGGGGTTTGTAATAAAGCGAGCTGTATTTCAGCCTTGTTTGGAGTTGTATCCTATGGAAGAGTGGAATGCGCTCATGCAAAAGATGGGCGGCTTAAATCGTTTTAATCGTAAGAACAACGATTTTATTCGTCGTTTTACCGCTGGGGTGCGCACCATAGAAATGGATGCTGCGGGTCGATTAAACATTCCAAAAGATCTTATGTCTTTTGCGGGAATCACTAAAGAAATAGTGGTTTCATCTGCAATATCTATTGTAGAAATATGGGACAAGAATAAATATGAACAGGCCATTGACGATGCAGCCAATGATTTTGCAGATTTGGCTGAAGAAGTAATGGGTGATGTTAGCGAAAGTGCAGATGGAATATCATAGACCGGTACTTTTAACCGAAACAGTCGACGGACTTAATATCCAACCCAATGGGGTTTATGTGGATGTGACCTTTGGCGGCGGCGGGCACTCTCGCGAAATTTTAAAACGACTAGGAGAAGAGGGTCGATTAATTGCCTTCGATCAAGATAAAGACGCGCTGGAAAATGCTATCGACGATCCACGCTTTACGCTCATCAATGAAAATTTTAGATTTCTCAAACGCTTTCTACGCTTTTATAGTCATAAGCAAGTAGACGGTATTTTAGGCGATTTTGGGGTTTCTTCTCATCAGTTTGATGTGCCCGAGCGTGGATTTTCTACGCGTTTTGAAGCCAAGTTAGATATGCGGATGAATCAAGATAGCGAGCTTTCGGCTTTTGAAGTGGTCAATAATTATCCCGAAGAAAAATTAAGAAGTGTGCTTTTTCAGTATGGTGAGTTACGCGCTGCTGCTGGGATGGCAAGAGTTCTGGTGGATGCTCGAAAGGAGCAACCAATAACTTCTAGTGAACAATTAAAGCAGGCTTTGGGACGTTTTTTACCTAAACACAAGGAAAACAAGGTGTTAGCTCAAATTTATCAAGCAATTCGTATTGAAGTAAATCAAGAATTAGATGCTCTGAAAGAATTTTTGGTACAGACTCAGGAGGTGCTGAAGCCTGGAGGTAGACTTAGTCTAATTTCTTATCATTCGTTGGAAGATCGATTGGTGAAGCGTTTTATGCGTAACGGTCTGTTTGAAGGTGAGCCTGAAAAGGATGTATTTGGAAGAGTTGAAGTTCCTTTTAAACTCGTTGGAAAGTTTAAAATTCCTACCGAAACCGAAATTAAAGAAAACAATCGAGCGCGAAGTGCAAAACTACGTGTTGCCGAAAAATTATAAGTATTGTCTTGCAAATTGCCAGCTCGAAGAAATGGGCTAGGCAGTAGAGGCCCTTAATAGATGAAGAAAAGTTTTTACAACCTTTTAAAAGGTAGGTTCTTAGTTAGTGATGACGCTTTTAAAAATTGGCGTTTTATCATTTTTCTATCGTTTCTGGCGCTTATCATGATTGCTAGTTCACATAGTGTAGATACCAAGGTGCATAAAATAGCGCAGTTGAATAATAAAGTAAAAGAGTTGAAAAGTGAATATGTCGACTTGCGAATTAAAGTAACCGACATAAAAATGGAAAGTAAAATTTCTAAGGCGATGGAGAATCGAGGTTTAAAGCCCAGTGAAACCCCTCCACAAATTATCAAGATAACTTCAAAAGAATAGTGCGGTGCCAGTAGAAGAAAAGAACATATTAAACCGCTTATATATAGTCGCCGGATGTATGTTCATCTTCGCGATTGCAATTGCCGTCAAGCTGGGGAATATTCAATTTATACACGGAGAAAAGTACCGAGAACTTGCGTTAAAGAACACCACAAAGAACGTCACTATTCCAGCAAATCGCGGTAATGTTTATGCAGATGATGCCAGCTTATTGGCTACATCGGTTCCCAAATACGACATTAGGTTTGATGCAATGACAGTTTCGTCTGCTAACTTTAAGGAGCATCTAGTGCCTCTTTCTAAAGAATTGAGTAAGATGTTTGGTCGACCTGCCTCCTATTATCAGAATAGGTTTAGACAAGCCCGTGCCAATAAAAATCGGTATTTATTAGTGGCTAAGAATTTAGGGTATAGTGAGTACATAAAAGTAAAAAGCCTGCCGCTTTTCAATTTAGGTCCATACAAAGGAGGAATTATAGTGTCGCAACGCACGGTGCGCGAACATCCAATGGGAAGGATCGCAGAGCGCATGGTTGGAAATGAAAGTACGCAGCAGCCAGGTTATTATGCAGTTGGCTTGGAAGGCGCGTTTAATGAATTTTTAAAAGGGAAAGAAGGACACCGTTTAAAACAAAAAATTGCAAAAGGACAATGGAAGCCTGTTTATGATGAAAACGAAATTGAGCCAGAAGATGGATATGATATTATATCGACCATCAATATAAATATCCAAGATATTGCTCATCACGCTTTATTAAAACAGCTTGAATATTACGATGCAGATCATGGTAGTGTGATTGTAATGGATGTGAAAACCGGAGAGGTAAAAGCCGTTTCTAATCTAGGTAGAACCAAAAACGGTTCGTACTACGAACGACTTAATTATGCAGTTGGTGAAAGTCATGAGCCAGGGTCGGCTTTTAAGGTAATGGCTTTAATGGCTGCCTTAGAAGATAAAGTAATCGATACAGCTACGGTAGTTGATACCAAAAATGGACGCGATCTTTTTTATGGTAGATATATCAACGATTCAAAGAATGGCGGGTATGGGAAAATTTCGGCAGCACGAGCGTTAGAAGTCTCTTCAAATATCGGTCTGGCAAGGCTAATCGATGACAACTATAAAAACAATCCGCAAAAGTTTATCGACCGACTTAAAGGATGGCGTCTCGATAAGCCTATAGGAATACCTATTAAAGGAGAGGGGAAACCGTTAATTCCAGGTCCGGGTCACGAACGTTGGAGTAGAAATGCTTTGCCTTCTATGTCCTATGGTTACAATTTAGAAATGACACCATTGCAAGTCCTCACGTTTTATAATGCTATTGCAAATGATGGCGTCATGGTTAAACCGAAATTCGTCAAAGAAATTCGTGTATACAATAAGAAAGTGGCCGAGTTTGACACGGAAGTAATTCGCTATGAGATTGCCTCTAAAGAAACACTTTCTAAAATTCGAGAAATACTAAAGAATGTCGTGAAGCGTGGAACTGGAGAATCTTTAGACTCAGAATATTTTTCGATGGCTGGTAAAACTGGTACTGCGCGTTCTGAATATTGGTTTGATGATTGGGAGCAAAACAGGCGTTATGTCTCATCATTTACTGGTTATTTTCCTGCCGACAATCCAAAGTACTCTTGTACTGTTGTGATACATAAGCCGAAAGTTAAAAAAGGGTATTACGGTGCAGATGTGTCTGGGCCCGTTTTTAAACGTATCGCGCAAAAAATATTTACAGACAGTCCTTTAATAGATGAAATTTCAGAAATCGAAAAGGAAGATGTGCCTGTAGGGAAAGATTTTTACAGCTACTACGCAAAAGTACAAGCTCAATATTCGAAAATACCAAACGTAGTCGGAATGGCAGGAATGGATGCTGTATCGCTACTTGAAAATTTAGGATTAAAAGTGAAAATAATTGGTAATGGTACTGTGGCGAAACAGTCCATTGGCTCAGGAGAACCTTTAAAAAAGGGACAACAAATCGTATTGAATTTATCGTGATTTTATTAAAAGACATATTGTATAAAGTGGCTATCGAAAAGGTGATAGGTGCTACTGCTGTCGCAATAACTAATATTGAATTTGATTCAAGAAAAGTAGGTTTAAACGATGTGTTTGTGGCTATCCGTGGAACACTTTCGGACGGGCATAATTACATTAAAATGGCGACCGACCAAGGGGCATTGGTGATCGTTTGCGAGACACTTCCTGAAACCATAATTAATGGAATCACCTATGTGCAAGTGCTAAATTCTCAAGAAGCACTGGCTTACATGGCGGCAAATTATTATGAAAATCCATCTAGCGAGTTGAAATTGGTTGGGGTAACTGGCACTAATGGAAAAACAACTATTTCTTCTTTGTTGTATGATTTATTTTCAAGTGCAGGGTATGAAGTTGGATTGCTTTCCACTGTAAATATTAAAGTAGGAAAGACAATCTATAAGGCGACTCACACTACTCCCGATAGCTTAACAATAAATAAATATCTGCGAGAAATGGTAGATGCTGGAGTAGAGTTCTGCTTTATGGAAGTTAGTTCTCATGGAATTCACCAAAAACGAACAGAAGGACTTCACTATACAGGTGGAATTTTCACAAACCTTTCTCATGACCACTTAGACTATCATGCCGATTTTAAAGAGTATCGAGATGTGAAAAAGAAGTTTTTTGACGACTTGCCTAAAACATCTTTCGCACTCACGAATTCAGATGATAAGAATGGATCTGTGATGCTTCAGAACACAAAAGCAAAGAAATACACCTATGCTTTAAAATCATTTGCCGATTACAAAGCACAGATTTTAGAAAATCAATTTTCAGGCTTATTGCTCAAGGTCAATTCGAACGAATTATGGGTGAAATTGATAGGTAGTTTCAATGCTTATAATCTACTTGCTATTTACGCAACCGCCGAATTACTGGGTATGGATACTATGGAAACACTTCAGCTTATGAGCACTTTAGAAAGTGTTGATGGGCGGTTTCAATATGCCATATCTGCAACCAATATAACCTCGATTGTGGACTATGCCCACACACCAGATGCCTTAAAAAATGTCTTAGAAACTATTAACACGATACGAACTGGAAATGAAGCGCTAATCACTGTGGTGGGTTGTGGAGGTGATCGTGATGCTGAAAAGCGACCAAAAATGGCAAATATCGCCGCCCGATTAAGTACTAAAGTGATTTTTACCAGTGATAATCCTAGAACAGAAGACCCAGATCTAATTATCGAAGCTATGGAGGCTGGAGTACCACCGGAGCATTTCAAGAAAACCTTGTCAATTACACAACGAAAGCAGGCTATTAAAACGGCGTGTCAGATGGCTGAGGGAGGCGACATTATTGTTGTTGCAGGAAAGGGGCATGAAACATATCAGGAGATCAATGGAGAGCGTTTCGATTTTGACGATTATAAAATTATAAATCAACTACTAACCCAACTCAATAAATAAGATGCTGTACTATTTGTTCGATTATTTAGATAGAATGTATGATTTACCAGGAGCAGGTTTGTTCCAGTTTATCACTTTTCGTGCGGCCATGGCGGTAATACTCTCTCTATTTATTGCTACTGTATACGGGAAGCGAATCATTCGGTTTTTGCAACGGAAGCAAATGGGTGAGACAATTCGTGATTTGGGTTTAGCTGGACAAAATGAAAAAGCAGGTACACCAACAATGGGTGGACTCATAATTATTTTGGCGACTGTTGTGCCCGTGTTGTTGTTTGCGAAGTTGGAAAACATTTATGTCATCATGCTCTTAGTAACCACTTTGTGGATGGGGGCGATCGGATTTATTGATGACTATTTGAAAAAGTTTAAGAATGATAAAGCAGGATTGCCTGGGAAATTTAAAGTGATTGGGCAAGTAGGTTTGGGGATCATTGTAGGTGCTACGATGTATTTTCATCCAGACATAACGGTTAAGACCGAAAAGGTAAATCCTATTAATAATCAGGAGATTGTCGCTCAAGAGAGTCAGCGTGAATTTAATGAAGCCGAAAAGACCTTAATCACTACGATGCCATTTGTAAGTAGGAATGAGATTAACTATGAAAAGTTAGTTACATGGGCTGGAGAAGAATATAAGAAATACGCTTGGTTAGTATTCATTCTAATCGTTATCGTAATTATTACCGCCGTATCTAATGGCGCTAATTTAACCGACGGAATTGATGGTTTGGCTGCAGGAACTTCTGCAATTATTGGCGTCACGCTTGCCATTTTCGCATGGGTTTCGGGGAATGTTATTTTTTCAGATTATTTAAACATCATGTACATCCCAAATACTGGAGAGCTTACCATTTTCATTATGGCGTTTGTAGGAGCCCTCATTGGTTTCTTGTGGTACAATGCCTTTCCCGCTCAAGTTTTTATGGGAGATACAGGGAGTTTGACTATAGGAGGTATCATAGCTGTAATAGCCATAGCGATTCGTAAAGAATGGCTAATTCCTATTCTCTGCGGAATTTTCGTGATGGAGAATCTAAGCGTGGTTCTCCAGGTTAGTTGGTTCAAGTACACCCGAAAGAAATATGGCGAAGGCAGACGAATTTTCAAAATGTCACCCTTGCATCATCACTATCAAGTAAAAGGGTATCACGAAAGTAAGATTGTGACTCGTTTTTGGATTGTCGGAATTGTCTTGGCTGTCCTGACGATCGTGACATTAAAGATTCGTTAGAAGATGAAACGATTGGTTGTATTAGGTGCAGGAGAAAGCGGGGTTGGAACCGCCATTTTAGGACAACAAAAAGGATATGAAGTCTTTGTTTCAGACTTCGGAAAAATAAAAGAAACGTATAAAGAAGTTCTTATACATCATGAAATTGAATGGGAAGAAGGCGGTCATACCAATGCTAAATTGATGAATGCAGACTTGGTGATGAAAAGCCCGGGAATACCAGATACGGCCTCGATTGTAAAGAGCTTTAAAGAAAAGGGAATAAAAGTCATTTCTGAAATTGAATTTGCGGCTCAATTTACCGATGCAATACTTGTTGGTATAACTGGAAGTAATGGAAAAACAACAACGGCTACCCTTGCACATCAACTTTTAAAAGACGGTGGGTTGCAAGTAGCGTTGGGAGGAAATATAGGAGCCAGTTTTGCGCGTCAAGTTTCAGGGAAGTCCAATCCCTATTATGTTTTGGAACTAAGTAGTTTTCAATTGGATGGAATAGAAACTTTCGCCCCGCATATTGCAGTTCTAACCAATATTACGCCCGATCATTTAGATCGATACGACAACAATTTTGAAAATTATATCGCGTCTAAATTCAGAATTGCGATGAACCAAACAGAGAACGATTATTTTATTTATGACGCAGACGATGAGGTCATTACTAATTGGTTGGAGAAGCATCCCGTTCAAGCACAATGCATTCCTTTTTCGCTTAAAAAGAAGTTCGAAAAAGGAGCATTTAAAGATAAAAATGAAATTAAAATAAACCTAAATAACAAACAATTTACTATGCCAATAGCTGCACTAGGATTACAAGGAAAACACAACGCAAAAAATGCAATGGCTGCCGCCACCATTGGCACTTTACTGCAAATTAGAAAGGATACGATACGTCAATCCCTAGAAGGGTTTCAAGGTGTAGAACATCGTTTGGAGAAAGTGTTGAAAATTAACAACGTGATGTATATCAATGATTCCAAAGCTACCAACGTGAATGCAACGTTTTACGCCTTGGATAGTATGGAGGTTCCAGCTGTTTGGATCGTTGGTGGAGTTGATAAAGGTAACGACTATACGGAGTTGCTGCCATTGGTGAACGAAAAAGTAAAGGCGATCGTTTGTTTAGGAGTCGATAATGAAAAAATTAAAAATGCTTTCGGAAATATTGTCGAAACTATCGTTGAGACCTTCGGTATGGAAGAAGCAGTAAAAGTTGCTTATAAGTTGGCAGAGCGAGGTGATAATGTATTGCTTTCTCCTGCTTGTGCTAGTTTCGATTTGTTCGAAAATTATGAAGATCGTGGACGTCAATTTAAAGATGCTATCCGGAAACTATAAAACTAAAAGATCCATTTAGCAAGTATTGCTAAAATATATATAGAATTTGAAAACACTATTTGAACATATTAAAGGAGATCGCGCCATTTGGGCCGTAGTAGCTTTGTTGGCTCTATTTTCTTTTTTGCCCGTATATAGTGCGAGTAGTAATTTGGCTTACTTATATGGCGACGGAAATACGATAAAGTTTCTCTTAAAGCACTTCGCGCATTTGTTATTAGGTTTTGCGATTTTGTATGGAGTTCACAAGATTCCCTACCATTACTTTAAGGGGTTGTCTGTAATTGCCTTGCCAGTTGTTGTGGTTTTATTATTAATGACGATCGCTCAGGGAACTACAGTTGAAGGCGCTAATGCTAGTCGATGGATTCGAGTACCTTTTGTGGGCGTAACTTTTCAAACTTCCACGTTGGCTGCGGTGGTACTCCTTTCGTATGTAGCTCGTTATTTGGCACGAATAAAGGATAAACAAGTGACTTTTAAAGAAACGCTTTTACCATTATGGGTGCCTGTTTTTTTAGTGTTGGCTCTTATACTTCCTGCCAATTTTTCCACAACTACTATTGTCTTCGCTATGGTAGTTATGTTGGTATTTGTAGGAGGCTATCCATGGAAATACCTCATTATTATTTTAGGTGCGGGTCTACTTTTGTTAAGCCTTTTCGTTCTGACGGCTAAAGCCTTTCCGGGAGTCTTCCCAAATAGAGTGGATACGTGGATTAGTCGCGTTGAAAACTTTTCGGATAATGAAGATACCGAAGCGGATTATCAAATTGAACGAGCAAAGATTGCCATCGCATCAGGTGGAGTAACAGGATTAGGGCCTGGGAAGAGTATTCAGAAGAATTTTTTACCGCAATCATCCTCCGACTTTATTTATGCCATCATTGTTGAAGAGTTTGGTTTGCTCGGCGCATTGTTTTTAATGCTGTTATATCTATTGCTGCTTTTCAGGCTGGTAATAGTTGCCTACAAGGCCACAAGTGTTTTTGGGAAATTGTTGGTGATTGGTGTTGGTTTGCCCATTGTGTTTCAGGCGATGATAAACATGTCAGTAGCCGTTGAATTGTTTCCAGTAACAGGGCAAACGCTTCCGCTAATTAGTAGTGGAGGGACATCTATTTGGATGACTTGTTTGGCTTTGGGCATGGTGTTGAGTGTGAGTGCCAAACGGGAAGTAGTAAAAAGAGAAAATGATGAAGAACATCCGCTGGATATACTAGCAGAAGCATTATAAAATTTGAATTATTAAAGACTCAAAAACATATCGATTTATCATTAGTGGTGGAGGCACCGGAGGGCACATCTATCCGGCGATTGCAATTGCAAATGAACTAAAGGCGCAGTTCCCAACGGCCCAATTTTTGTTTGTAGGAGCGAAGGATCGAATGGAAATGCAAAAAGTACCCGAAGCTGGTTATGAAATTCGAGGTCTGTGGATTTCGGGATTACAGCGAACCCTCAAATTGAAGAATTTTTTATTTCCTGTCAAATTGCTTTCTAGTTTGTGGAAATCGCGTACAATTATTAGAAAATTTCAACCCGATGTGGCTATAGGTACAGGTGGGTATGCCAGCGCGCCTTTACTGCGTGTGGCCTCCAATAAAAAGATTCCATGTATATTACAAGAACAAAATGGACATGCAGGAATCACCAATAAGTGGCTGAGTAAAAAAGCGCGTACAATTTGTGTGGCGTATGAAGGTATGGATCGATTTTTTCCGGCAAATAAAATAGTGCTTACAGGAAACCCTGTTCGGCAAGACCTGTTAGATGTGAGTAACAAACGAAATGATGCAATGTCTTTTTTTCAATTAAATCCTGAGAGAAAGACCATATTGATTCTAGGTGGAAGTCTGGGAGCGAAACGTGTTAATGAGTTAATTGCACGCTCGCTTCCTTTCTTCAATAACGAAAATGTGCAGCTAATATGGCAGTGCGGTTCTTTTTATATCGAACAATATAAAAATAGCGCCACTGAAAATGTTAAAGTGCATGCTTTTTTGAACCGAATGGATTTGGCGTATGCAGCTGCCGATGTCATAATTTCACGTTCGGGTGCATTATCTGTATCTGAATTGTGTTTGGTGGGCAAGCCAGTCATTTTTATACCATCTCCTAATGTTGCTGAGGATCATCAAACAAAAAATGCCCAGGCAATCGCCACAAAAGAAGCAGCAATTTTACTTAAAGAAAGTGAATTGAATGATCGGTTCGAGTCGGTTTTTTCTGAACTGTTGAACAATGAAGATTACAAGAGCAAGCTTGCTAAAAATATAAAAGCACTTGCAAGACCTAACGCCACAAAAGATATCGTGGCGGAAATAAAAAAACTACTAGATTAAATTGACAGTATTTGAATAAGTTAGAGGACATACAAAACATTTATTTCGTCGGAATTGGCGGTATTGGCATGAGCGCGCTTGCTCGTTATATGCGTTTATTGAACAAGACAGTATGCGGATACGATAAAACTCCAACAACACTAACAAATCAGTTAATTGCAGAAGGAATTTCCTGCACATTTACCGATGCCGTTGATGAATTGCCTGATGCCTTTAAAAATATCGATAATACGTTGGTTGTTTATACTCCAGCTATTCCGAAGGAGAATGAATTATTGTCTTATTTTTTGAATAGCGGATTTACCGTTTTAAAACGAGCCCAACTACTAGGGGAGGTCACCAAAAACACGCTTTGTTTGGCAGTGGCTGGAACACATGGCAAGACTACTACATCGGCTATATTAGGGCATCTATTAGCTGAGTGCGATATGCCGGTCACGGCGTTTTTAGGCGGAATTGCAGAAAACTACCATTCAAATTTTATTAGCAAAGGCACAAAAATAACTGTTGTAGAAGCTGATGAGTATGATCGATCATTCCTGCAATTGTCGCCAGATATTGCTTGTGTGACTTCAATGGATGCAGATCATCTTGATATATATGGAGATGCAACATCTATTGAAACTTCGTTTAAAGAATTTGCTTCGCTGCTTTCTAATAGAGATAACTTATTAGTTAAAAAAGGTTTGTCTTTGGATGGGCAAACTGTTGCTATAGAATCCGCGGCAGATTTTCAAGCGAAGAATGTTCGAATAGAAAATGGAGCCTATGTATTCGATCTGCATACTCCCGCCGAAGTACTTCATGACTTACGTTTTTATCTACCAGGTCATCATAACCTACATAATGCTATAACAGCTTTGGGCATGGCAATAATCGCGGGTTCCCCAACTCCCTGTCTGCCCAAAGCTTTATCTAGTTTTAGAGGTGTTGAAAGACGTTTCTCATATAAGATACAACAAGAAAATTTGGTGCTTATCGATGACTATGCGCATCATCCCACCGAAATAAACGCGTTGTTTCAGGCTGTATCCGAAATGTATCCAGACGAAAAGAAATTAATCGTTTTTCAGCCGCACCTCTTCAGTAGAACGCAGGATTTTTCGGATGAATTTGCCGAGAGTCTATCGCAATTTGACGAAGTGGTGTTATTAGATATTTATCCAGCAAGAGAATTGCCAATCGATGGAATTACTTCTCAGTGGTTGATGAGTAAAGTCACTGGAACACCAAAACAACTGGTTGTTAAGCAGTTACTTCCAGAAGTGGTAGAGCGTTCAGAATGTAAAATAAAATTAATCGTAGGTGCCGGGGATATTGGAGCCGAAGTCGATAAAATTACAAAGTATTTGAAAGATGCGAGTTAATTGGAATCTCATAAAATTATCAATAGGTCTCGTTTTAATCGGGGCGCTTTTTGGGTTTAGCAATCAACGAAATAATGCTCGAAATTTATCCGAATTTCAGTTGGTTTTCATCGATGATAACGAGCCTTTTATCACCCATTCTTCGGTTAATAAATTGTTAATACAAAATAACGACAGCGTTACGGGCATCGCCAAAGAAAGTTTAGTTTTGAGAGAGATGGAGCAACGACTGGTGGATCATCCTATGGTGCTTGATGCTCAGGTTTTTGTAACAATTGATGGGCGCCTTGGTGCCTTGGTTGAACAGCGAAATCCAATAGGGCGTATCGCTGGTAGTCCACATTTTTACATGGATGATCGATGTAAAGAGATGCCTCTATCGGAAGTGAGATCGGCTAGAGTTCCATTGGTTACTGGAGCAACAACCGAAAATTTCGAACCATTATATCCATTGTTAATTGCTGTCGATAATGATGAATTTATGAAGCAATTAGTCGTAGGAATACATAAAAATACAAACGGAACGGTCGAGTTGCGACTCAGAAAATACAACGGAAAAGTGTTGTTTGGAAAAGTGGAGCAGATTGAAAAGAAGTTTCAGAATTTTAAAGCGTTTTATCAAAAGACGAAACAGGATAATACACTTACCAGCTACGGTTTGATCAATTTACAATTTGGTGATCAGGTAGTGGCGACAAAAAATTAAGTGATGGAAAACAATAACATAGCAGTAGGGTTGGATATCGGAACGACGAAAATCGTTGCCATGATTGGTAGAAAGAATGAGTATGGTAAAATGGAAATCCTAGGCATAGGAAAATCTAAGAGTCTAGGGGTGCATCGCGGAGTTGTAAATAACATCACCCAAACCATTCAATCTATTCAGCAAGCCGTGCAAGATGCAGAGTCGTCGTCTGAGTTAAAAATTGAAGATGTTGTCGTTGGAATTGCAGGACAGCACATTAGAAGTTTACAACACAGTGATTACATTACTCGTAACAACAGTGATGAAGTAATTGACGAAGAGGATATAGATCGCTTGTGTAATCAGGTTCACAAATTAGTGATGTTGCCTGGTGAAGAAATAATACATGTGCTTCCGCAGGATTTTAAAGTAGATGGCCAAGCTGAAGTTAAAGAGCCTATCGGTATGTATGGCGGTCGTTTGGAAGCTAATTTCCATGTGGTTGTAGGACAAGTATCATCCATTCGAAACATCGGGCGCTGTGTAAAGAGTGCTGGTCTAGAGCTATCTGGGATTACTTTAGAGCCATTGGCATCAGCAAATGCCGTGCTTAGTCAAGAAGAAAAAGAAGCAGGTGTCGCTTTAATCGATATTGGAGGTGGGACGACAGATTTGGCAATTTTTAAAGATGGGATTATTCGTCACACTGCGGTTATACCGTTTGGGGGTAACGTGATTACTGAAGACATAAAAGAAGGTTGCTCAATTATCGAAAAACAAGCCGAATTGTTGAAAATTAAATTTGGTTCAGCATGGCCAGGAGAGAACAAGGACAACGAAATTGTTTCTATTCCAGGATTACGAGGGCGTGAACCAAAAGAAATAACGTTAAAAAACCTCTCAAAAATAATTCATGCCCGTGTGGTAGAAATTGTTGAGCAGGTCTATTTAGAAATAAAGAATTACGGACACGAGGAGCAAAAGAAAAAGTTAATCGCGGGTATAGTTCTTACAGGTGGAGGTTCTCAATTGCAACATTTAAAGCAATTGGTAGAATATATCACGGGGATGGATACACGTATAGGTTTTCCTAACGAACATTTGGCAGGAGATAGCGATAGCGATACTACAAGTCCGATGTACGCCACTGCTGTAGGTTTGGTGATGAACAGTCTAGAAAATCAAGAACGTACGCTGCAAACAAAGCAAGTGCTTGATGGAATAAGAAATGAAAATGAAACAGTTAGTGATACACCAATCGCTACGGAAGAGCATATGGATGAAGTGCCTAAAGAACGTAAACGATTCTTTGATAAATGGGCAGAGAAGTTTAAAGAATTTTTAGATAACGCCGAGTAACTCGGGCAAAGAACAATTACAATTGAATTACAACACAAGTATAGAACCTCACAAAATCAAACTATATGAGCAGTAACACAGATATGTCTCCAATTTCGTTCGATCTGCCAAAGAATCAATCCAACGTCATCAAGGTTATTGGTGTAGGAGGAGGAGGAAGTAACGCCATTAATCACATGTTTAATCAAGGGATTAAAGGAGTAGACTTCGTCATTTGCAATACCGACGCACAAGCGCTTGAGAATAGTGCTGTGCCTATTAAAATTCAACTGGGAGTTTCCCTCACTGAAGGACTTGGTGCAGGTGCTAATCCTAAAGTAGGAGAGCAATCGGCTGTAGAAAGTATTGAAGAAATTAAAAGCATGCTTTCTACCAATACCAAAATGATATTTATCACAGCCGGAATGGGTGGTGGTACGGGTACTGGAGCGGCCCCTATTATTGCTAAAATGGCCAAGGAGATGGACATTTTAACCGTTGGAATTGTGACCATTCCTTTTCAGTTTGAAGGGAAAATACGAAACGATCAAGCGCATATTGGAGTCGAAAATTTAAGAGAGAGTTGCGATTCTTTAATCGTTATTAACAACAATAAATTACGAGAGGTTTACGGTAATTTAGGATTTAAAGCTGGTTTCTCAAAAGCAGATGAAGTCTTAGCTACGGCAGCAAGAGGTATTGCCGAAGTAATAACCCATCACTATACACAGAATATTGACCTTCGTGATGCGAAAACGGTACTGGCCAACAGTGGTACTGCTATCATGGGTAGCTCGAGTGCTACAGGTGCCAATAGGGCGCAGGAGGCAATTAGTAAGGCGTTAGATTCACCGTTGTTGAACGATAACAAAATTAAAGGTGCTAAAAATGTTTTATTACTGATCGTTTCTGGAACCGAAGAAATAACCATTGATGAGATAGGTGAAATAAGTGATCACATTCAAGATGAAGCGGGTCATAGTGCCAACATCATTATGGGTGTAGGTGAAGATGAAAGTCTCGAAGGAGCTATTTCTATCACAGTTATTGCAACTGGATTTGATGCTGAGCAGCAAAATGAAATAACCAATACCGAAGCAAAGAAAATCATTCACACGTTAGAAGAAGAACAAAGAGCAGAGCAAGTGTTGAAGCCAACTCCTTCGGCGACTCCTGTAGAATTGCCATCTACTAGTGTTGATATGCCGGAGGTTGAAGCGCCAGAACCTGTGATTCGACATACGTTATTCGAAGAAGAAATAGTTGAAGAAAAAATTGAAAATATATCCAAGGAAGTAGTTCAAGAAGTACCTCAAGATGTAGTCGAGGAAGTAGTCCAGGAAGAAGTTAAAGAGGTGCAGCAGTCATTACCTTTTGATGGATATGTGGAAACAACAGAATTGATAAAGAATATTTCTGTGGTGGATTCTCAGTTAATAGATATTCACTATTTAGCCGAATTTGAGCAAATTCAAATCAATGAAATCGATGTCAATGACTTTGTAATCGTTTCTCCGAAAGAGGTCGAGGTGGAAGTTGAAGCCGAACAAGAAGAGGAGTTGATAATGATCAATGAGGTGGAGGAAGAAGAAATGATCGAGACGCAAGGTATGGCCGAGCAGAAGGAGCAAATATTAATGTTTGATCTGCCTGTGAATGCTTCAACGGAGTCTGTCTCTTTTCTTGATTCAGAAGAGGAAGAACCAGAGATTCTCGTTTCGAAAATTGAAGATATTGAAGTAAAAGATGCCATCGAAGTTGTTCCAATCACTGAAGTAACAGACGAAGGTGTGAAGCGTTATAGTTTAGATGACTACCAAGAACTGGAAGAGACCTTATCCAGCGCTACCGCGAATAGTAATGTTGAAGAGTCGCTACAGTTAGAAAAGAAAACCGTGGAAGAGGTTCAAACGGAAGAATCTGAAGAGCAAGAGGATGCGGATCCGTTAAATACACCTATATCTAAATTGTTGCGAGATCGTACAGAAGAACGCAGACAAAAATTAAAAGATTTTAATTATAAGTTCCGCAATAGCAATAATAAGATAGATGATATCGAAAAAGAACCAGCTTATAAGCGTGCTGGTATTGAATTAGAAGATGTTGATACGAGTGATACAACTATTTCTAGAACATCCGTTAATACTGATGACGACGATTTAGACCTTCGTAGCAACAATTCGTTTTTACATGACAATGTAGATTAATTTTTTCTTCATTTAATTTAAAAGCCGGATGCATTTGCATTCGGCTTTTTTTGTGCACATTTTTCCCGAATGTGTCGTGTGAAGTAAGTATTGCTTTTAAATCGTTAAGAATCAAATAATAATAATCTTAACTTAGCTGAAATGCAAACTCATACGAAATATTGGTTTTTGGAAGGATTTAATCTCTTTAAAAAGTTAGGGCATCTACAAATGATGCGAATGTGCGAAATCTTAGAGATGGAAAACATTGATAAAGGAGAGGTTATTTCATTGGATTGTCAGGATAAGAAAAATATTTTTTTTCTTAAAAGGGGTGCTGTCAAAATTGTAGATAAAAGCAGTAATACTGTTAAGTACGTAGTAAAACGGGGAAATATTTTTGGCGAACTCGCTTTATATGATGCTTCGGCTTCCGAAAATGAAATCGCGTATGCCTTGCAAGACTGCGTAATTTGCTACATCGAGGCCGATAGGATGGAATCCCTTATGGAAAAGCACAAGTCACTCAAAAATGGTGTGCTCAAGGTTTATGGAATACGGATTAAAAAATTAGAACGAAGGTTACACGATCTATTTTATAAAGATAGTGCCACAAGAATTCAAGAATTTACGATGGATTATCTCGATGAATTTGGAGAAGATGATGGCAAAGGTGGTTTGGTTGCGAAAAATTTACTTACACATAAAGATATAGCACAACTCACTAGTACCTCTCGTCAAACCGTAAGTAATGTACTTAGTGGTTTGCGAAAGGCCAAATGCATCGATTATAATTCAGAACTAATAGCAACTAAAAAATTAACAACGGGCTCCCAGCAATAGCGTCAAATTTTGCCCGTACTTAAAAACCAATACCATAAATGAAAAACCCTGTTTCGATTGCCAAAATTTCTCAATTAGAAAATAAACAACCCAAACATGCTTTAGTAAATGATTTGGACTTGGTCATTGTAAAATTTGACGATGATATTTCGGTGCTTTATGGAAGGTGTCTTCATCGCGGCGCACTTATGTCCGATGGATATGTGGATGGACATAATCTAATTTGCGGAGTCCATGGATGGGATTATCGTGTGGATTCGGGTGTATCTGAATATAACAATAAAGAAGTCCTGCATAAGTTTTCAACCAAAATTGAGGGAGACGATCTTTTTGTAGATGCTTTTGAAATTGATGCTTATTTAGAAAATCATCCGCAGCCTTTTAATAGAGAACAATATTTAGGTGCATATGCCGATACGCATCCCGAGGATACCGAACCTTATACAGGTTATATTAAGGAGCTTGCCCAAAATGGGTTAAGTAATATTGGTCATCATGGATTTTCTGCGTCTATGGGAGTAGATCGAAACACCTTACCCAAATGGAATGATATTCAGTTTCTTCCAGCTCAACTGGCATCACGCCCTTTGCTCGATGAAGAAAATGTAGCAACTAGTGTAGTAATCGGTCCACGGGCTAAGAAACCACTAACACTAGATATTCCTTTGTTTGTAAGTGATATGAGTTTTGGAGCTTTATCTAGGGAGGCCAAAATTGCATTGTCTAAAGGAGCTGAAATGGCAGGAACGGGTATTTGTTCTGGGGAAGGAGGAATGCTTCCAGAAGAGCAGGCAAATAATAGCAAATATTTCTATGAATTGGCTTCTGCTCAGTTTGGATTTTCTTGGGACAAATTAGATCATGTACAGGCATTTCATTTTAAGGGTGGACAAGGTGCAAAAACGGGAACTGGAGGTCATCTGCCAGGTAGTAAAGTGAGTAAAGAAATAGCCCAAGTACGTGGGCTCAATGAAGGAGAAACGGCAATATCTCCCGCAGCTAATCCCAATTTTCATACGGTCGATGATTTTAAAGAATTTGGAGATAAAGTAAGAGAATACACAGGAGGTATACCCATTGGATTTAAAATAGCGGCAAGTCATATAGAAAAAGACATTCAATTTGCTTTAGATGCTGGAGCAGATTATATCATTTTGGATGGTCGCGGTGGTGGAACAGGTTCTGCGCCAACCATTTTAAGAGATCATATTAATGTGCCTACCATACCTGCGTTAGCGAGAGCAAGAAAATATTTAGATAAAGTAGGGGCACAGGATGTTACCTTAATTATTACTGGTGGACTGCGTGTAGCCGAGGACTTCTCGAAAGCACTCATGATGGGAGCCGATGCAATAGCGGTATCTAACTCGGCATTGCAAGCAATAGGTTGTCTCGGTATGCGCGCCTGCGGAAGTAATAATTGTCCGGTAGGTATCGCAACCCAAAAAGAAAGTCTGCGCAGTAGGCTTATCATCGATGCCTCTGCCAAACAATTGTTCAACTTTTTTGATGCTACCAATCATTTAATTCAAGTGGTTGCGCGCTCTTGTGGACATGACGACATAACTAAATTTAATTTCGACGACCTTTCAACATACGACTATGAAATGCACCAACTAACCGGGATCGCTTATGCGGGGGTTTAAAATTATTATCATTGCAACTATGCTTATGATCTTTCCTCTGGAAAGTATCAAAGCGCAAGGGTTTTTGTTTGGTGGTATTGGAGGTGCGTATGAATTAGAAGAGGGATTGACAGGTTTTAATGCGAGAGTTTTTTACGGGCCTAATGAAGAATTTTGTTTCGGTCCTGAAATTTCGTTTTTCCCTTTGCAAGAGATTGAAACGGATACCAAAGTTTCAATTATTGACCTAAATGTGAATGCACATTACATTTTTGAAATTGCTCCTAATCTGGCCGTTTATCCTTTATCGGGTTTAAATTTTACAAAGGAAAAAGTGAGAGTCATTAGTGAAGAGGAGAATGATAACGCCTTTGGAATCAATTATGGCGCCGGACTACACTTCGAATTTGATCAATGGTTCGCGTTTGCTGAATTTAAGGGAGTGATTAGCGAACTGAGTGCTGAGTTTGTAACAATAGGAGTCATTTTTAATATTTCTTCGGAACAAGAAGAGTAAAACTAACATTGATGAAAGAACAAATACATATAGCTGCTCAATATCTTGCGGCAGCCGGGATTAGCTTCTTAGAGAAGCGAGATGACGATAGTCATACCAACTTGGGTTTTAATATCGAAAAGGGTACACTTGAGACGCATTTACTTTCAGCTCAGGGTGATTTATTGAGTTTTAATTACAAGAACTTTTCATTAGAATGGGAATCCTTGGATGGTATACGCTCTTTTCCGTTGGATGGAAAAACCCATCCTGAGGTATTGCAATGGATTGAAAAACGAGCGAATGAGTATCTTGGAAAAACGTATCAATACAACTTACATTATGATCTGCCGTATAGCATTTCGGATACCTATCGATTTTTGTTAAGTAATGCCGAAGAGCTAAATTATTTGTGTAATCTGCGAACTCGAGTTGTTCATGTATTAGAGCGAGTAATAGAAGATCGTCAACTAAAATCACCGATTAGAGTATGGCCACATCATTTCGATTCAGGCGGATTTTCGGCACTGCATCAAGGCAGTGATATTGCTATCGGATTTGGAATGGCAATACCTGATGCGATATCCAACGATCATTATTATTATATCGGGGCTTATCAGGGACATGATCCAATTTCTCCGAAAGATTTTAAGAGACTCACGAATGGAAATTGGATGGATGAAGGTTTTGTTGGAGCGATTTTACCCGTTTCGAATATTACAGAACCCGAAGCTATTGCATTTTTTAATGAAGCTATAGACCAATTTATATTATAATTTAAAAGTAAGAAGTGATGGCAACCACCAAAAAATGGTACAGTGTACTAAAAGATAAGAAGACCTTGCCGGAAGGTCGTGTAAAAACGGTGACTGCAGGGCACCAGGGAATTTGTTTAACACATTTTGACGGTAAGTTTTCTGCCCTAGATAATCGTTGTCCACATCAAGGTGGACCTTTGGGAGAAGGTTCCATAGAAAATGGCATGCTACGTTGTCCTTGGCATGGTTGGGATTTTCATCCTTGTACGGGATTACCTCCCGGAGGATTTGACGATGGGGTAGAAACATTTGAATTGAAAGAAGAAGGTGATGAAATTTTTATAGCCATTCAGGAAGAAACCCATGCCGACACGATTTCGGATGTTATGATGCAGACAATGGTCAATTGGGGTGTGGATACAGGTTTCGGAATGGTAGGGCATTCAAATCTTGCGGTTGCCGACGCTATGATGCGATTAGAAGAAAAAGGAAAATTTCAATTCTTCGGAATTAGGCATGAGGGTGCAGCTGCTTTTGCTGCTTCTGCTTATGGGAAACTTACTGGACGTCCAGCCGTTTGCTTTGGTATTGCTGGGCCAGGGTCCACCAATATGTATACTGGAATGTGGGATGCAAAAGTAGATCGATCTCCTTTACTAGCATTATCGGGTCAAGTCAATACACAAGTCATGGGAACGGGTGCTTTTCAGGAAGTTGATCTCGTAGCAGCATTTCAAACTGTGGCTCATTTTAATCATGCGGTGCATGAAAACTCGAAACATAGCGAGCTTATGAGTTTGGCTATAAAGAGTGCTTTAATTAACAGAGATGTGTCGCATCTTACCTTTCCTGATGAGGTGGCTTTTATGCCAAAGAAAGTCAATGAAGAAGCGCAGACTCCGGAAGGGCGTATAACACCTATGAATATTTCTCCACCGCGACAACAAATAGAGAAAGCGACAAAAATGATTTTGGAATCCAAAAAACCTGCGATTATTGTAGGTCATGGAGCTCGTTTTCAAATGCAGTCTATCATTGCCTTTGCCGAATCACTCAATTGTCCAGTAATTACAACTTTTAAAGCAAAGGGTCAAATTTCCGATCATCATGACTTAGGTTGCGGAGTCCTAGGAAGAAGCGGTACACCAATCGCATCTTGGTTTATGAATGAAAGTGATCTATTGATTGTATTTGGGGCGTCGTTTTCAAATCACACAGGGATTACGCCAAAGAAGCCGATCATTCAAGTTGACTTTGATCCAATGGCTTTGAGTAAGTTTCATAAAATTGACGTTGCACTCTGGGGTGAAATTTCGGAAACATTATCCCTTTTGGAAGAACAAACAAATGGGAAAACAAATACGGTTAATAGACGCCAGGAAATTGCTGAAAGATGGGCTATTTGGCAAGAAGAGAAATTAAGTAGATTAAATGATGAAAGTGCTATTGGTTTAAGTTCCATTGCCGTTTTTGACGCAATGAATAAAGTGGTTCAAGACGATGCTGTAATCGCCGTGGATGTTGGAAATAACACCTATTCATTTGGTCGTTATTTTGAACCTAAAAATCAAACGGTTTTAATGTCAGGATACTTAGGTTCTATTGGGTTCTCTTTACCTGCGGCTATGGGGGCTTGGGCTGCTCAAGGGCAAGAAAGACCCATATGGTCTGTATCCGGTGATGGTGGATTTGGACAGTATTTAGGCGAAATGTTAACTTTGGTTAAATACAATATGAATATTAAACATGTTTTACTGAATAATTCTGAATTAGGAAAAATTTCAAAAGAGCAGAAGGCTGCGGAGTTAGATGTTTGGAAAACATCTCTTCATAATTTGAGTTTTGCAAAATATGCTGAGAACTGTGGAGCACTCGGCATACGAGTTACTAAAAAGGAAGAACTTATTCCGGCACTAGAAAAGTTAAAGAATCATAATGGTCCTGCCTTGCTGGAAATAATTACGGACCCAGCGTTAATTTAATAATATGAAACAAATCGCACAATTGGTACCTTCTCTTATTTTAATATATGTTGGTATTGGACTGTTGTTTGGGATGTACTTTTTTGTTAAAGGAGCTGCCCAATTGGATCCACTTATTAAAGATAGTAAGTGGTCGGTTAGGTTATTGCTAATTCCAGGAGCTGTTGGACTTTGGCCACTTTTGCTCATTCGGCTTATAAAAAAACAAAAAGGGTAGATTATGGAATATTCGCTTCGACGTAGGCATCGGTTAATATGGATTATTATTTCGGTAATTGGCTCAGTCTTAATTGTATTTAGTATCAACAGCATAAAAGAGTCCTTTAACAGTGAGCAAGAGGTTTATAGCCATGTAAATAACAGTGGCCTTCATGTACTTTACGAGAATGAATCGCTTCATCTTGCCTGGGAGGAACTTAGTAACTCGAATAAGCTTTACTTGCATGTCATAAAACCTTTTAAAGCAGCTTCTACTCTTGTTTCCGTAATTTATATCAATACCGAAGAGGAAACATTGTTAGGTTCTATAGAAGGAAGTGGAGTGTATCGTTTTGATGTAAATCGGGAGATTGTTCAGATTCGATTCTACGATGAAATTAAAAATCAAGAAATTCTTAAAGTAAACTTGTAATGGGACTTAACTATGTACCTGTGCTTTGGAATAAGCATAAAAAAACTTACGATAAATGGATAGTAATTGGGATGTTAGTTTACCTAATCAGTTTTCTTTCCATTTCTATTGTGACTTATGATGAGTTTACGCCAGAGACATTGATTATTAGAGCTTTTGGAACACTTGCGATTGGGTTGTTGCATCTTATTTTAGTTATTGGACCATTGGCACGTATTAATACAAGGTTTCTTCCATTGCTCTACAATAGAAGACATTTGGGGGTGAGTATGTTTTTCGCGGCTTTGATTCATGGCGGTTTTTCCCTTTTTCAGTTTCACTCTTTGGGTAATGTAAATCCAATTTACGCCTTATTTACTTCCAATATGGAGTTTAATTCCATTGCTAATTTTCCTTTTCAAGTTTTGGGCTTTTTTGCATTGATTATTCTCTTTTTAATGGCTTCGACGAGTCATGATTTTTGGCTTAAAAATTTGACTCCAAAAACATGGAAAAAACTTCATATGCTAGTATATCTAGCTTATCTTTTAGTTATTCTTCATGTCTTTTTGGGCGCCCTTCAGCAGCAACCTTCATACTTTAGTGTCGGTATAATCGTGCTGGGATTTTTGTTGATTTCAGCCTTGCATATGGTAGTTGCGATTAAAGAATATAAAATAGATAAATCAAAACCTTCCGAGAAAGTTGAAGGATGGGAATATGTATGTCGAATAACAGAAATCCCCGACGATAGAGCCAAAATATTTGTAGTTAATAAAGAACGTATTGCAGTATTTAAATACGAAAATAAATTATCTGCTATTTCAAATGTTTGCAAGCATCAAGGAGGACCTTTAGGTGAAGGTAAGGTCATTGATGGATGTGTTACGTGTCCTTGGCATGGATACCAATATTTACCGCACAACGGACAGTCACCTCCTCCTTTTACCGAAAAAGTAGCGACGTACAAATTAAAAATGATTAAGGATAAGGTGTATGTGTTTCCAGAAGCACTGGAAGAAGGAACCGAAGTAGCGCCAGTTCTTTTAAATATTAAATTATGAAGGAAACTGAGGATGAATTTTTCGTTGGCTATGTGGATCATGTATCTCCTAAAACGCGACTTGCTCTTAAACGGTTCGTTGTATTAGGAGTGCTATTCTTAATTGCGTTAGCGGCTGTTTTTGCCTTGACACAAAACGAGAATAAAAATAGCTCTTTTGAATTGACAAATGCTACTTTAATTACAGGCGTATACCACGAAAGCCCGTATCCAATGCTTCAAGTAAAAATTGCTCCGGGGTCCTATAAAAATATAGTGTTGCTAGGTTTCGGAAAGAAGGGAGCGAATCCCTATTTAGATCAACTTAGAAATGAGGAGGCTATACTTTCAGGTAAACATATAAGTATTGAAGGGAATCTTATTTATTATAATGGTAAAACCCTTCTGCAAATTACGGATGAGGATAAAGTTACATGGGCCGATACTAATTCAAAAGATAGTAGCCCTTTGCCGGAAGCCATGATACAAGAAAAAGAATTTAAAGGCGAAATTATAGATCCTAAATGTTATTTCGGGGTAATGAAACCCGGTTATGGTAAAATACATCGCAGTTGTGCAGTTCTGTGCATATCTGGAGGAATTCCTCCAGTTCTCGTTACAACAGATGCGAATAATAATTCAAAGTATTATTTACTTACAGATAAAAAAGGGAACCAGTTACATAAGCAAATCCTCGCGTACGTTGGGAAACCTTCTTTGGTGAAAGGAGATGTGTATAAATTAGGTGATTGGTTGCAGTTAAGGATTAATATAGATGATATTAAAATGCTGGACGAACCTTCAACAATTTATGCTTTAACTCCGTGATATATATAACGTAAAATCTGATTGAATGTTCGAATCCTTTAGTGTGGTGTTTGCCATAGCCGTATTGTTTAGTTTTATTAATTATAAATTGCTTAAACTGCCAACAACTATTGGGTTGTTGATCTTAAGTTTGTTATTAGTAGTGCCCATTACTTTAAGTGAATCTATCTTCCCTAAGTTTTACAAGTTTTTCTGTGATATCATTGTAAATGCGAACTTTAAAACACTCTTGCTAGACGGCATCTTAAGTTTTTTATTATTTGCAGGAGCGTTACATGTAGATTTAGGGCTTCTTGCCAAAGAGAAAAAGTCAATTGCCCTGTTTGCGAGCCTTGGTGTTTTGATATCAACCGCAATAGTAGGAACAAGTGTCTTTGGATTGGCTCTGCTGTTAGGACTTGAGTTACCATTTCTTCACGCCTTGCTTTTTGGTGCGTTAATTTCACCAACAGATCCTATTGCCGTTATGGCTATTCTCAAAAAAGCAAGTATTGATAAAAAACTAGGAATTAAAATTGAAGGTGAGTCCTTGTTCAATGATGGGATTGGGGTAGTGGTGTTCTCGGGCATTCTATTACTTGCAACGGCAATGGGAGAGCATAGTTCTTCTGAAATTGGAATCGAAATTGGCACACTTTTCCTCGAAGAAGCTGTGGGAGGTATTGTATGGGGTATTTTGCTAGGGATTATAGGAACGATTGCGATTAAATCATTAAAAGACAATCCGCAATTGGCCGTAATGGTTAGTCTTGGAATAGTTATGGGCGGTACGACGGCCGCTTTTATGTTACACGTTTCAGCTCCTTTGGCGATGGTGGTAGCTGGATTGCTTATCGGAAATAAAGTACATATAAATGAACACAAATCTTCCGTTCAAATTGCACTAACCGATTTTTGGGAAATACTAGACGATGTATTTAATGGAATTTTGTTTGTGCTTATAGGTTTGGCACTTCATTTACTTGAATTCAATTCCATGTATTTACTCCTAGGAATTATTGCCATACTTGTTGTGTTATTGGCACGATTTATATCGGTTTTTTTACCGTATTCCTTATTAAAACACGAAGAAAATCGACCACTTAAAACGGTCGCGATGTTAACTTGGGGTGGGCTCCGAGGCGGAATTTCTATAGCTCTTGCCTTGAGTTTAGGAGATACATTGTCTGGCGAACTAATTCTATATATTACGTATGTGGTTGTATTGTTTTCTATTATTGGGCAAGGTTTGTCTATTGGGTTAGTGGTGAAGAAGTTGTTTGGAAATACCAATTAATTAAGAATATACATTGCTCTTAAGATACAACGCTCCGCGTTGAGAATAGGTATGAATCGTTTTACTCATATCCCTACAACGCTCCGCGTTGAGAATAGGTATGAATCGTTTCACTTATATCCCTACAACGCTCCGCGTTGAGAATAGGGATGAATCGTTTCACTTATATCCCTACAACGCTCCGCGTTGAGAATAGGGATGAATCGTTTCACTCATATCCCTACAACGCTCCGCGTTGAGAATAGGGATGAATCGTTTCACTCATATCCCTACAACGCTCCGCGTTGAGAATCAAAAAAACAATTACCTCACTTCGTTCCAAAAAAGAAGCGAGCTCCTTTTTGGAACTCGCTGGAAATTGAATCTTTTTTTGATTCATTCGTGACCCCGGAGGGATTCAAACCCCCAACCCTCAGAGCCGAAATCTGATGCGCTATTCAGTTGCGCCACGGGGCCTTATTATTAAGATAATCTGTCTTTTACAATACTAGAAATGGTTTTGCCATCTGCTTTACCTGCTAACTGTCCATTTGCCATTCCCATAACTTTACCCATGTCTTTCATGGATGATGCACCTGTTTGAGCAATTATCGAATCGATTACTTTTGCAATTTCTTCTTCACTTAATTGAGCCGGTAGAAATTGCGAAATTACTTTAGCTTCTGCCAATTCCGGAGTTGCCAAATCTTCACGACCTTGTTCAGAAAAGATAGCAGCGCTATCCTTGCGTTGCTTCACTAATTTTTGCAAAATCTTTAATTCAACTTCTTCGGTTAATTCGGCTTTGGCACCACTTTCAGTTTGAGCTAAAAGAATAGCAGACTTAACAGAACGCAATGCTTGTAATGCTTCGGAATCCTTCGACTTCATGGCGATTTTCATCGCGTCCATTATTTTAACTTGTAAGCTCATATTACCTATTTTCAGGATGCGAAGATACGTAATTTGTAAAGTAAAAGAAACCTTTCGTGGGTTTCAGAATTCTATTATTTTTATGCTTCAAAAAAAATGGATATGACTAAAATACTTGGAATAGGTTCTCGAATTGAACATCCGGAATACGGTAAGGGAGTAGTTACAAATGTAGATAGCAAATTGTACTGGGTGACTTTCATCGATAACGATTTGGAAACAATTGAAATAGATTCAGAATTTGATGTTATTGAGGCAAGTGATGATGATCTGGATACGGTGAGTTTTTATGACGTAGAAAAGAGTTTGCGAGCGATACTCAAGAAATGGAGTGATGTGAGTGAATTGGTGCCTCTGGCAGATAAATACAAAGGAGGAACCTTGGTGCTTAAACCAAAAGACGCAGGTTTGTCTGATAAAGAGATTCCTATCGACACCTTCTTTCATAAAATTGTGATGCTGCGCGACCGTTTACGGGTGATGGAACAAAAAATTAATAGTAGTAAAACACTAGACGATCAAGACAAAGTAGATTTACAACAGTATATCACTCGCTGTTACGGAAGTCTAACTACGTTTAATGTGCTCTTTAAGAATAACTCCCAACACTTTAAAGGTGAGAGTTCAAAAAAATAGTACCTTGGGATAGCCAAAAACCAAGAAAGATGGATCAATTACAAAATACAAAATTAACAGTCTCTAGCTCAACCGACGAGGCGCGTATCGCTTTTTATAAAAAGACCTACACACATCTGGCTCTTGCTGTGCTTCTGTTTATAGTTGTTGAATCACTATTTTTACAAATAGAACCATTGGTTACTTTTGCTTTATCTCTTACTCAAGGATGGACTTGGTTGGTTCTTTTAGGGGCCTTTATGTTGGTTACTAATTATGCCGAAAAAATGGCAATTAATAACCACGATAAAACAAAACAGTATTTTGCGCTGCTGCTTTATGTCATTGCTGAAGCTTTTATTTTTGTTCCACTAATCTATATTGCAATTATCTATGCAGGAGATGGTGGAGGTGAACTGTTAAACCAGGCAGCCATTATAACCCTGTCGCTTTTCTCTGGGCTTTCTGCCATAGTATTACTTACAAAAAAGGATTTCTCTTTCATGAAGTCGGCCCTAGCGGTTGTTTTTTTTATTGCTTTAGGACTTATTATCGCTGGAACTCTTTTTGGGTTCAATCTCGGTTTGTGGTTCAGTGTTGGAATGGTTGTTTTAGCTGCTGGATCTATTTTATATCAAACCTCGAATATGGTGCATAAATACAGTGAAGATCAGTATGTGGCCGCTTCTCTAGGTCTGTTTGCATCATTAATGCTATTGTTTTGGTATGTGCTTAGTATCCTTTCTAGGGACTAATCTAAAATACTAAATTGAAGAGACTGTCGTTCTTTAAAGATGAATTGCTAGCTGATTACAACTAAGTATTGGCGCTTTTTACATGCCTATGATACTATTATTTTTGCAAGCCGATGAAAACTATACCTGGTTAGCTCCATATGGCTACGCTATCGTATTTATGGGTTTTGCTTTCTTTCTGTTTCGAGCGTTCGAAAATTGGTATGCTGGACAATTCGATAGACCTTTATTTCGAAATTTATTCGTTTATAAAAAGCTGAACGCAGAGGATAGAAAATTATTAGAAACCGAATTTGATTTCTACAATCGTCTTTCCGCTAAAGAGAAAAAGCAATTCGAACATCGAGTGACTTCATTTATTGCCGAAAAAAAATTCTTGGGAAGAGAAGACCTAGTTGTAACACAACGAATGAAGGTGTTGATATCATCCGTAGGTTGCATGCTTAGTTTTGGTAGAAAAAATTACGATTATGGGCTTATTAATCACATTTTAGTTTATCCTGATAAATTTTACAGCAATTTAAATGAGGCGTATCATATCGGAGAATTCAATCCGGCTGGTAAAGCGCTCGTTTTATCATGGAAAGACTTCGAAACGGGCTTTAAGATTCCAAATGACAACCGAAACCTTGGAATACATGAGTTTATGCATGCAATGCAATTAGAAGCCCGTAAAAGCAGGGATTTAGATTCTTCGCGTTTTGCCAAGCATTTTCAGAATATCTTAAAAAGGTTAACCAATCAAGAAGTAAAAGATAAGTTGGATGAAACCAAGTATTTTAGGGCTTATGCCTTCAGTAACCAATACGAGTTTATGGCAGTGCTAGCCGAATACTTCTTTGAATCGCCAACCGATTTTAAAAATCATTTTCCGAAGCTCTATACCTATACTCGAAAATTGTTGAATTTCAAATACGGGGGGTACTAAGAACCTTTCGAAAGAATGTCAGAAATGATCATAGGAGCATGTGCTCTTGAATTTTCAATAAACCACTTGTGGGTTTCCATTCCACCACAAATAACACCTGCCAAATAAAGTCCTGAGACATTACTTTCCATAGTCGTTGGATTGTGTGCAGGTATGCGTATTTCATCATTCGATAGTCTAATACCCATGTCCTCTAAAAATGAAAAGTTTGGCTTGTATCCCGTTAGAGCTACCACATAATCATTGGCAATTGTTTGTTCACCTTCAGGTGTGTTAAGGACCACTGCGTTAGCGGTGATCGAAGCAATCTGAGAACTGAAGTACGCTTTAATGCTACCCTCCTTTATTCGATTGTCAATATCTGGTCGAACCCAATATTTTACACGGTCACCTATCGCTGGACCTCTTACGACCATAGTTACTTTTCCACCTTTCCGCCAAATTTCTAACGCGGCATCAACTGCCGAATTACTTGCCCCTACCACAATTACATCTTGCAGCGCGAACGGATGAGCTTCTTTATAATAATGAGAAACTTTAGGGAGTTCTTCGCCCGGTACTCCCAGTAATTTTGGTAGATCATAAAAACCAGTACAAATAATTACCTTCTTTGTTAGGTAGATTTTTTTGGCTGTGGTTACTATAAAGGAGTTATCCTTTTTTTCGGTAGAAATGACCTTTTCAAACAGACGTATGTCTAAGTGGTTTGAGGTAACCACTCGACGATAGTATTCCAATGCTTCATTTCTCGTCGGCTTTGGGTTGTTACTAATAAAAGGTATGTTATCAATTTCTAATTTTTCCGAAGTAGAGAAAAACGTCATATTGAGGGGGTAATTATACAGTGAGTTACATAAAGCCCCTTTCTCTATAACGACATAATTTAGTTTGTTTTTCTTGCATTCCAAGGCACAGGCTATACCTATGGGGCCTCCTCCTACAATTAAAACGTCCAATTCTTCTTGCATTTGCTAAAAATACTAATTTGAAAATCTTTAGTTCCGATTTATAGTCTAAAAAAGCATAAACCCATTACATGTATATATAATGGGTTTATAATAGTGATTGCATAGTTTTTTCAGTGCGCTACAATGATTTTCTTAGTTTTTTTGATATTGGTATGAGTAAATAACGTCATAAAATAAATGCCTTCTTTAAGGTGTGATGCGTTCCATTGAGTAGTATTTAATAAATCAACCGTGTCTACCAGTTTACCGGTAATATCATGAACGGTTGCTTTTTGTAGATTTTCATCTTTGGATGATATGGTAAATAGCTTTCCTATGGTAGGTGTAATTTGAATATCATTTAGATCGGTCTCATCAATACTCAAACTACCTTCTCTTAGAATAACTGCATTGGGTTGTATGAGTCCGCCAGAGCCACTACTTACAGTGGTAGCAACAAAGGTTCCGTTAGATTCAAATTGGTCGACCTGAGCAGGTCCACCATTACCAATTAAGATGTTACCATTGTCCATGAAGTCAACACCTTCGGGTTGCGTAAGACCATCAATAAAGATTCCTATAAAATTTCCATTTTCGTCAAATTCTTTTACGTCTCCTGCACTCCAATCTAATACAAATAGATGATCATTTTCGTCAAACCATATATTGGTCGGCCCTGTTAGGTTGGAGTCAATAAAAAGACCCATATCAGTCCCGTTTGAGTCAAATTTACGTACCGAAGCACCTCCAAAAGAGGATACGTAGAAATTGCCAGAACTGTCCCAGTCCATCCCAATACTTTGTATCACACCCGCAGATGTAAATGCTCCTAACGGAGTGCCATCAAGTTCGAATCGAAGGACTTCGTTAATGGTATTGCTCCATTGTAAAACGTAAAGTAGGTTGTCGTCTCCAATTTTCATGCGAGTGGGCCCGCCAGAAACTGTGGCAAAATCTTCAATATAATCACCGTTTTCTGAGTTGTATGTTGTAATTCTGTTTGTAGTTAAATTAGAAATAATGACGGTATTGGTTCCTTCAAGAAAAACAATGTCTTGGGGCCAACCTAATTCTTCGTCTATAAATGTAATCGGATTGGAACCGTCTAGGTCGTAGCGTAAGATTTGCCATGGAGGGTTGCTAAAACCTCCAGCGTCACTTACATAGATAAAAGTTTCTTGCGCAATGCACATGCTTGACAATAATAAAGCCAAGCCTAATGTAAAAAGTCGAATCGTTTTCATAGAAATTAATTTTAGTGGTTTACACTTACTAATTTCAGAAAAGTAGGCTGAGAAGTGGTTTACAATTATAATTGTAAACTCATTTATGCCTTTACTCCTAAATGAAGGTTACGATATTGAGAAGGAGTGCATTGGTATTTTTTTTTGAAGGCAGTATAAAATGTTGCTTTATTGTTGAATCCAACATAAAAATAAATACTCTTTATAGGAGTTTCATCACCATTTAAAAGCATTCTTTCGGCTTCTTCAAGACGGTATTCATTTACAAATTGATTGAAGTTCTTTTCAGCTTTTTCATTTATTACTTTAGATAATAGATGAATAGATACGTTTAGGCGTTCTGCTAGATGTGCTAACCGTAGTTCATTATCTGTAAACGGTTTTTCATTTTGCATAAGAAAGGTTACGTCCTTATAGATGGTTTCTAACTCTAATACCTCGATAGGCTCTTTCGATTTCTTCGGCAAGAATAATCCCGTATGTAATTCTCCATTGAAAATGCTCGGTTCCTTAAAAATAAAGTAGCCAATACTATAAATTGAAACGCTCATGGTAATAGAGATCATATAATCCCACTGACTGTTAAAAAATGGGAATTGAACAAGAATGTAATACGAAATGAAGGCAGCCGTAAAAAGAGTGAATAAAAGCAATAGATATCGAGCCCAACGTGTACGGAGTTGAGAATAGGCCGAAGAAGAATACGACGTCTTGTATACAAACAACCCAATTAGCGCAACATAAATCAACAGATGCGTGACGATAAACCAAGGGTTTGTTACAATAATAAGTAGTGGAATTTTACCAGAAAACAAACCTAAATACTTCAACCATAAAAACAGATTAGGAACAAATGCTAAAAAAGCTACTACAAAATGGATGGAGTAGAATTTATGGTTTTTTTTCTGATATAAATTTAAGTAATACACATAGAGGAGGGGTCCAATTAGATAATAACAAACTTGAGGAACCAGAATAAAATATGGATAATGTTGTTGATATCCGGTCCAAAATAAAACATACTGAACTAGGATAAGAGAAAATGCTAAAACAATGATAGCAATGGGTGTATTGGTCTTCTTTTTAGTTGAAACTAGCAATAGAAATAAGAAAATTCCTGTCGCAGCTGCTAGTAAGAAGCCTGAAGTCCATGTGTCGAATGAAGGTGGTTGTTGCATTTTTAAGAATAAAACCTAAAAATAAAACACCAAGGAACGAAATTGGTAAATACCTATAAAAGTGTACTCTTTTTAAGAAGTTATTTCTTTCAAACCAGCTACTGTGGCTATAGGATCATTACTCTTGAAAACATAACTACCAGCTACCAAAACATCTGCGCCTGCATCTTTTAGTTGTTTGGCATTTTTGTTTGTTACTCCGCCATCTATCTCAATTTTTGTGGCTGCCCCTTTGTCAACGATAAGTTGTTTTAAACTCCGAACTTTCTGATAGGTATTTTCAATAAAGCTTTGACCTCCAAAACCAGGATTCACACTCATTATACATACCAAATCTATATCTTGTATTACATCTGCTAGTAAGGAAATGTTCGTGTGAGGATTTAAGGCGACACCTGCTTGCATCCCTTCTGCTTTTATGGCTTGTAACGTACGATGTAAATGTGTGCAAGCTTCGTAATGCACGGTGAGTATATTCGCGCCGAGAGCAGCAAAAGTTTTGATGTATCGATCTGGTTCAACAATCATTAAGTGTACATCAATAGTTTTGGTGGCATGTTTCGCTATATCTCGTAAAACTGGCATTCCAAAAGAAATATTGGGTACAAATACACCATCCATTATGTCTATGTGAAACCAGTCGGCTTCACTTTTATTAATCATTTCGACATCGCGCTGTAAGTTGGCAAAATCGGCTGCTAATACAGAAGGTGCAATAAGTGTTTTACTCATGATTGAAGTGTTTTTTGCAAAAGTAACTATTATTTAAAGCCAATTCTAAAAACACTTCAAATAAGCGTTAAAAATTTTTGAGCTAGATAGGCGATTTGAGAATATCCCTCAGGATTGTTTTGTTTTTCTAGTTTTAAGAAATTGTAGAGTTCTTTAATATTGGCAGGATTTTCTATTGCTTTAAAATCGGAATGATATTTTGAAAAGGATCTCGAAGGTGTCGTTTTTTCAAAAATTTTCATGACATCATAATGCCTAGAATCATCTTTTATTTTATCAAAGAGATTAATAATAACGTCTTTATGATTTGAATCACATTCCAGAATTTGAAAAAAATTACCTT
>Ga0316208_1000568_pt1 | contig 43012 bp, 44 predicted proteins | sample 3monopyrite_MG_FD_204944 | JGI IMG/M metagenome (GOLD analysis project Ga0316208, IMG submission 204944) | Microbial mat bacterial communities from mineral coupon in-situ incubated in ocean water Damariscotta River, Maine, United States -... | ecosystem: Environmental > Aquatic > Marine >...
GGCGTTAGGCCCCGAAAAAATAAAATAATAGAAAGTGAATGGGTTAATTTTAAGTCAGCAGTATTTTTCAGTTAAGCTTCGTTCAGCAGTGTGAGGTAGATTTAAAGTGCTTTGGCTTCAGCAAGTCAGTTGTGCCAGTTGACTTAGCGAGGTAGAGTCAAAGAGTATAAGTAAGTGTGGTTTTGCGCACTTCATTTAAGGGCTGTGGTTTTTGGTTTCGTTTAAGTGGGTCTGCATTCGTTCATGGCTAATCGCGAGCTCTTTCATGGTTTAGCAAGTGAAGTTCAGTGGCTTACGGCAGGTAAGCGCAAAACCAAGCTAAAGGCATTATAAAAAGGTAGTGGGCAGTGGGCAGCATCAAATTCCGCTCCAACAAGCCAGGATCACCTCATCTCAATGGCAAGGTAGAGCGCTCTCAGAAAACAGATAAAACCGAGTTCTACGTCACAGTAGATCTATCTGATGCTAATCTTGATGAATTGCTGGCAGAGTGGCAGCACTACTACAACTGGGATCGTCCTCATAGCGCTCACCATGGAAAATCACCAATGGAACGGTACTTTGAGCTAGCCGAAAACACTCCATACTCAGATGAGGCCTATGAAGGGTATAACCCAGACTCTGAGCGAATACAGGATCCGAATTATAAAGTAGATTTGGAGTTGCGGAGATTGAAACGATGTCTACGAATCACACATCTAATTGTACTCTCCAGGAAGATCGTTTTTTTTAACCGTAACCCTGCCAACTTTCTTACCTGACATTCTCAATAATTCATCACCTGAAAATTCAAAACCAAGCTTTAGTGCTATTCGCGCAACATCATCTGCAGTTGATGTTGCGAGCACCTCATTTTTAAGTGCAGGTTCAGACTGCATTTTCTTTAAAAATGCTTCGAGTTGATCTAAAGCCATATTTGAAATCCCTATTCTCGCTAGCCACTCATGTATTAAACAGGAAAACTATTACAGGTTTCAAGCAAATTCTACTATTCTCTCAGGATGTAGATATGACTGGAACCCCTAGAAGACTAGGTATATTGTGCAAGAAAGGGGTGAGGTTCCGATTAAAGTTGCGGATGTGTGGGGGCTGTTGGTGCTATGGAGATTCCGACCGGTTTCATTCCTAAGGCTATTTGATGACAACGATGGGTTTTATGATGCCACGATTGGCAGGGGTGTTAGTATCGCCAGGCATGCCTCAGTGATTGATGGGCATAGCGGGGATATTATGCTGACGATATGGCAGTCCAAATCAGAGAAGGTTCTGAAACAGGTTTGGCTCTCCGGAGTGTGTAGAGATGACGGTGAAGCTGCGTTTAAGTCCAGTATAGATACAAACATATAAAATGGCCCAGCTGCAAGTCGTCATAATTCAAGACGAAGCTTTTGCCGCGTGAGGAGGGCAAATTTTCAGAAAATCGATGCGCATGCCTTGTTGTACAGCTTGGTAAAAAAACAGCGTTGGAATAAAGCCGAATAGTCTAGGCAAAAACTGTTTGATTATGTCAGTCGCTACGGTCGGTCCAGAAGATTTTAGTGTTGCAAGTCACTTTGGGTATTTATTTCAACTCGTTGTTTTAATGGTATTTATAGGAGTATTTTTGTCCATAATTTATGTGCGGTTGAAAGCGACAGGTATTGAAAATTGTCGTTAGGCCGATATGACATAAAAGCGTTATATTTTTAGGGAGCCTATTTATGTCACACTTATATTTGGCTCGTCAGCCAATTTATGATCGTCAGCTCAATGTGTACGCCTATGAGTTGTTGTATCGTGCTGCTGATGTGGCAAGTGCGCCGGAAAATATTGGTGATCAGGCCACATACACCGTTTTGATGAATGCCTTAACTGAGATTGGCCTGGATGATTTGGTTGGGCCTCATTATGCGTTTATAAATCTTACTCGCGGCTTCGTGGTTGGCGATAATCCATTGCCGTTTTCGGGCAATAAGGTTGTAATTGAGGTGCTTGAGGATATTGCTGCTGATGAGGCGGTTCTTGAAGGTGTTAAGCGTTTGTCTTCACAGGGTTATATGATTGCACTGGATGACTTCATTTATGATGAAAGTCTGCGCGAGTTGGTTGAACTGGCTGACCTGATTAAGATTGATATTATGATGCTTGACCGGGCTCAGCTTCACCAGCATGTTGAACTGCTGAAAAGGTTTGATGTTAAGCTTCTGGCCGAAAAAGTAGAAACCCAGGAAGAATATGAATTGTGCAAACAATTGGGCTTTGATTATTTTCAGGGTTATTTTTTCTGTAAACCAAAAACTTTCACACGTCAGCGTGTGCCAGCGAATCAACTTGCCGTGATGCAGTTGTTGTCGAAACTTCAAGACCCTGATGTGGATGTTGAAGCGCTGGGTGATGCAATTAGTCATGATGTTTCTCTCAGTTATCGCTTGTTGCGCTATATTAATTCAGCCGCATTTTCGTTGCCGAAAAAAGTGGAGTCATTACATCACACGGTTGTGCTTTTGGGCCTTAAGACCGTCAAGGAGATGGTAATGGTGTTGGTGATGTCGGGCGCCAATGATAAACCACATGAGTTGCTGGTAACATCATTGGTGCGGGCTAAAATGTGTGAATTGCTGGCTGAATCAAGCTCATTACCGAATAAAGAGGGCTGTTTTGTTGTGGGGCTGTTTTCGGTGCTTGACGCCTTGCTGGATATGGAGATGGCTGAGTTATTGCGTTCATTGTCGTTGTCTGATGAACTAAATAAGGCGTTGTTGCAGCGTGAGGGAGTGACTGGTGAAGTACTTGCTGCGGTGATTGCTTATGAACAGGGTCAGTGGAATTTCCCTGTTATGGAAAAATTTGATAAAGAACATCTTAACAAGGCCTATTTCGGCGCTCTGTCATGGGCGGGTGATATTGACGCATCAATAAAGCCGGGCTGATCTCTGCTATGACATCTATGTATTGGTAATCTCTGGCGTGGACCAAACGAAAATTGATTTGCAAAATCGCTGTGCTCTATGTGGTGGTTTGAATAGCTGTGCCATGACCTTGGGGCAGCCTGTTGAGTCTTGCTGGTGCAGTCAGCTGCATATCCCCTTAGAATTGTTGGCGAGTCTGTCAGCAGAGCTGCGCGGCAATCTGTGTATCTGCCAGACTTGTATCATGGCGTATAATCAATCTGGCAATTAACTAGGGGGGTGTTAAATAAGGTGGTTTTGAATGTGGCTAAGCCGAATCTGGTCGTGCGCCAGTTGATTGATCGTGATACCTGGACATATACCTATTTGTTGGTTGATCCGGAGAGTCTGCAGGGAGTGTTGATCGATCCTGTGCAAGAGCAACTTGAGCGTGATTTGTCATTGATAAAAGAGCTGGGTGTTGAGTTGCTGTATGTGCTAGAAACCCATGTGCATGCTGATCATGTCACTGCTGCCGGACAAATCCGTCAACAGACAGGGGCGAAGATTGTCTACAGTGAAGCGGCCGAGATCAAGGCGATCGATGTCGCAATCAAGGATGCGGAAAAGATCAGCTTTGGTGCCTATACAATTATAGCGCTGACAACGCCAGGTCATACCAATGGCTGTGTCAGCTATGTGGTAGATGGTATGTTGTTTAGTGGTGATTCGTTGTTGATTCACGGCTGTGGCCGAACAGATTTTCAACAGGGCAGTGCCGAGCAGCTGTATGACAGCATTACACAGAAATTATTCGCATTGCCAGATGAGATGCTGGTTTATCCTGGTCATGACTACACTGGCCGAACCAGTTCGACGATTGCCGAGGAAAAACGCTGGAACCGCCGTCTTGGCGGTGGCAAGAGCAAGCAAGAGTTTGTGAAGATTATGCATAACCTCAACCTTGACCTACCAAAAAAAATTAATGAGGCTGTGCCAGCGAATATGGATACAGGCATCAGTTTTGATCCCAAACGTTACTTGGCTGAAGAGTTTTCGATGTTCGATTTGCATCGGGTTTGGCAAGTTATTGCTGAGGATGAGCAGATTGTTGATGTTCGTTCAGCCGCTGAATTTGATGCTGGGCATGTGCCGGGAGCAAAAAATATTGCCTTTGGTGATGAAGGTGCCCATATCAACGATCTTAAATCATATAAGACAGTTTACTTGTATTGTCGCTCGGGCCGTCGTGCCCAGACTGTTTTTACTAATCTGTCGATTATGGGTTTAAATAATCTGGTATGTGTTGGTCATTCTGGCTTACCTGAATGGATTAGGGCTGATTATCCAGTTGAGTAGGTTTATGTATCGCCACATAACTGATCGAATAGGGTGTTTAGTTGACTGATGTTGACAGGCTTGGCCAGATAATCATAGAAGCCAGCCTGTTTGCCTCTTTCAATATCGCGGGGCATAGCGTTGGCACTGATAGCGATAACGGGTATGTTCTTTGTTTCGGGGATGCGTTGTAGCGCTTGGAGTGCCTGAAATCCATCCATATTGCCAGGTAGACTTATATCCATCAGGATGATGTCGGGTTGGTGGCTGCGGGCCAGATCTATCCCCATTGCCGCGACGTGGGCGGTGATAAGTTCCGTATCTTTGCGCATCTTGATAATTCTGGCCATCAACCTTAGATTGGCCGGATTGTCTTCGATATAAAGGATGGTGTGCTGGCCTGCATCCTTGCCTGGTGTATTGTCGTTGTTTACTTCAGCGCTGGGACTAAAGATTTTGGGTTCGTCGCAGCTGTTTAGTTCGAACCAGAAGATTGAGCCTTCCGGTAAATTATTTTGACTGCCGATTGTTCCGTCCATGGCCTCAATCAGTCGTTTACTGATATTCAAACCTATGCCTGTTCCCTCAATAGCTGTATTTTCAGCATCTAGACGCTCAAAGGGAACGAATAGTTTATCCTTCAGTTCAGGAGTTATACCGCTACCGGTGTCGATGATATTAACTCTTAGTTTGTTGTTATTTATATGTTCGGCAGTAATGCAGACAGAGCCATTTTTACGATTATATTTAATGGCATTTGAAAGCAGATTAAGAATTACCTGTTTGGTTCGGGTGAAGTCCGCCTTAATGCATAAGCCCTTCTCATGATTCAGCTGGTTGTCTATGGTGATGTTGAGCCCCCTTGCCAGCGGCATGACCAAGGGTATACATTCGCCAATAATATTTTTTAGATCCAGTTCTTCCATTGAGATGTTGATGTTGCCGGATTCGATCTTTGAAAGGTCAAGGATGTCATTGATAAGCTCGAGTAAATGATTGCCTGCCTTAATGATTTCATCACAAAATTCGCGCTGATCATTGTTGATGTTATACAGCTGAAGGATTTGTGCGAAGCCAAGTATGGCATTCATTGGAGTGCGAAGCTCATGCGTCATCCTTGCAAGAAAGTTGGATTTGGCTTGGTTGGCCTGCTCGGCATCATTTTTGGCTTTTAATAATTCATTATGCGATTTTTTATGCTCGGTTATGTCTTGTGCAATAACGATGACGCGTGTGGGTTCGTTTTGGGGAGCAATATATGATGCCGTTAAGTTAACGGGTGTTGTCGTGCCATTTTTTCTTCTTATGCTTGTTTCGAAATGTAGAGCTGTGTTGCTGCCGTTAATGACTGTATCGATGATGTTTTTTATAGCGTCAAGATCGTTGTTAGGGTCTATGTCAGCAGGCGTCATGGAAAGTAGTTCTTCCTCACTATAGCCGGTTTTCTGTACGGCGCTATTATTGCAGTAAGTGAAGCGCATTGATTCGGGTTCGATAATAAAGGTGCAGTCGTGCATCATGTCCATGGTCTTTTTGAATTGGGATAGCCTCTGCTCCACCTTTCTTCGCTCTGCAATTTCTTTTTCAAGATCGTTGGTGAATTGTTCGTTCTGATTGCATAGGGTTAGGGTCTTTGAGAAATTGTCTAATACAGGAGTGAATATTCTAGTTAGCGGAAGGTTCTGCCTATCACCCATCTTTGAGAGTAGTACAAACGCACCATGATTTTTAACGGCTAGTATCAGTGCAGTGTCATATTTTGTGTTGCCGGGAAAGTTTGCATCTATTAGCGCTTTGTCGGTAATTAGTTTTGATTCAGTGCCACAAAATATTCTGGGTATTTTTATGTCTTGCCCTTCAAGCAAATGTAGCTGGCGACTGCACAGGCTCGTTTCGATGATTGCGTTAACGGTTGCCGCGTTGTTGGCTGTGTTTTTCTGCTCTGAATATGAGAAAAAGAAACCACAAGGAAATGCGCAGTGATAGAGTAGGCGCTGAGTCATTTTTGTGAGCAGAGGCTTTACTCGTGTCTCAGTTGAAGCGGTCAATGCCAGATCATAGAGGACGGCGATGATGTGGTCTTGTTTCACTGTTTAATCCAGGGGGTGCAAACCAATGCGGCATTGTGAAATAAGGGGTAGCCACCCTGTCGTGAACTGCTAATTTCTCCAAGTGATAATGCCCCTAAGACTACGGTTGGTAAAAACTGTTGCTGCCAATATGTTAGTTCGTTTGTGGCAGCGTCTTTAAGATGCATGCGTCGTCCGGCACAATAAAACCCCAGTACGATACCGTTATCTTGTTTTGGCATTTGTTTCTTTATTTTATCGATGGTCTCCGTACTGCCGGGCTTTATCGCATGCAGGATTGTCAGTAATGAGTTTTCTGGGATTTCGCCAATGCAAAATAATGAGCCGTCATCATTGAGAGCGACAGGGATGCGCACCAAGGTCTGGCCATCGGCGCGAATGATGCCAAATGGAAAGTGAACACTGTGTTCGTAGAAGTTTTCTTTGGTGATTTCGGCGTTGTAGTGGCTTTTTATGAGTTTCGAATAGGCTTCGAAGGCTGGCTGCCAGTCGATGTAGCTAACCCGGTTATTATCGGTGGTGGTTGCGATAAAGGTATGTTCCGGAACGCTGTAGTTGTGTTCAATGGCTGCGCCGGGGTGATTAGCCATTTGTATGGCGATTACGCCGTTGCTGATCAGGTGTTGATTGTCGAACAGACAGGGCATGGGCTGAAATGTTTCGCTGCCTGCATTGACGCCGGAAAAATGAAATTCATCTGTGATGTGTCTAAATAGGGTGTCGAGGAATGTGCTGATGTTGGGCAGCATGCCATCAAAGATCATGAACAGGGTGCTGTCTGGTTGGTGCTCGAAGGTTGCGGAAAATGTTTCTGCAATATCGTCCAGGCTTTGATCTGGATCGGACATATTTCCGATCAGCAAGTGGGCCGGCATGTCATCGATACGGATCAATATTATGCCGCCATTTTTGAATTGGCTGTTGTAGATTAGTTCTGGAAACATGGCACCAATGAGTGGCAATTTGAGATCGCTGCAGATTTTCTGGAGCGCGGCAATGTGTTGTTTGTCTACTTCCGAAACAAGGGCAAAGACGCCGCAGTTTGGTAGAGAGCTTTTCCAGGACTCAATGAGGATTAGGTTCACTTCCATATCAACTGGGTCTTGATAAATGAACTCTGTGTTTGTCATGGATGCCCCGCTGGTTTGTTGTTGATTTCCGGCATGCTCAGATTATCGATAGCACTACAGCATATCTGAAAAGTTGAATTTTATTAATTGCTATCTAATATTTCTATTTTTGGTAGGGGTTATTGTATTTGGAAGTCATTATTTTTGGTGCTGGCTTCTGACCAGAGCAACAAGGTCTCGCCATGCCAGGCTTGAGTTGTGGTGATGACCTGATCGCGCCGCCGAATGCGCCAGTTAAGCAAGGCCGTAAAGGGCTTGAATTGCTGCATGGGGATATTGAAATCCGTGCCCTGGGACGGGAAGTTGATGAAGGCAAGTTGTTTACGTTCTAGCCTGCTTATATAGCCGATCCAGATGGTTTGATGGCTACGGTTTAAATAGTGATTGCTGGGCCAGAGTTTGAGTATCAGTTGTTGCTCTATCAGTAGCATGGTCAACTCGGCGTGGCGGCCATCGTGTACCTGGGGTAATAACGGCATTGATGCTAGATCGGCGTTTGGGTCGAGCCAGTGTAGAGCATTGCTGGCTGACAATGCCTTGGGCGTTTGCCAGCCAAGTTGTTGCAGGTGATCTTGTAATTCGCTTAGTGGGCCTGCCCACTGCAGATTCAGGGGTTGGCCCTGGCTACCAAGTGTGTCGATGCGCTGACTGGGCAGTTGTTGCCAGTCGTTGGCCAGCCAGTCAGAAAAATCAATGGGCGTGTTTTGCTGCTGCTGGCTGTAGCGTTGCATATTTTCTTCATGACTATTGATGCTGTGCCAGCCACCGAACAGCACCAGCACCAGGGTCGGGATGGCTATTAGCCCGCTTGGTTTGATGCGGGTTGTCAGATGGCGACGGTAGGCTATCCCCAGCACTAGCACCCAGGTCAGACCGAGTAACAGGCCGGCGGCAATATCCGAGAACCAGTGTGCCCCCAGATAGAGGCGTGAAAAGGCGATGCTGAGAATCATCAGCATCGCTGCGGCATAACATAGCCAGCGTCGCTGCGGTTTGAGTTCTCGTGCAATCAGCACCGCCAAAAAGCCAAAGCTGCCGCTGGCGAAGACGACGTGGGCGCTGGGAAAGCTGAAGGCCATCGCCCCTTCGTACATCGCATTAGGCCGGGGGAGTTGCATCGTCTGTTTCAGCAACCAGGTCATCAGTACGGCAAACAGCGCTGCCGCTAACCAGTGACCAGCGGCGAGGTAATGGCGTTTTGCTAGCAGCCACAGCAACAGACTAATGAACAGAACAAGGTGGACGATGCCGTCTCCCAGTTGTGATATCAGCACCATTATGTGGTCAATCCAGGGGCTGCGCAGGTTTTGTAGCAGGTGGTAGAGGCTGCTGTCGAAACGGGCCAGTGGTGGGCCGGGGCTGAAATGCTGGAACAGATTAAAGATGAGTATGGCAAGCAGAATCATTGCGATGGCGATGATGCTCAACCCTTTTAGCTCAGCTTGTTGTGGGTCAACGATGGCGGCGGTGAGCTGCCCCAGGTGTTTGTGGTTACGGCCCCAGCGGATCAGCTGCTCGGCCGCATTAGCGGCCTTGGGCGTAAGTAAAAGGTATAGCCGTTTGAGCAGCCAAACGCTGAGCCAGATGGATAGCAATAACATCAGAATCAAGGCCGCAAGGCGTGAGGCGACCTCGGCTGCTAGTCCCAGTGAGGCGCCAAACACTACGCCCGGCAACAGGTAGGCCGGTGCCCAGGCCAGGGCTGAGATGACGTTGACGGCAAAGAATTTCCACGCCGACATGCCCAGCATGCCGGCCGTGGCGGGGATGATGGGACGTACTGGACCGACAAAGCGGCCGAACAGGATGCCCTTGCCTCCGTGGCGCAGAAAAAAACGCTCGCCCTTGGCGAATAAACTCGGGTAGCGGCTGAAGGGCCACAGTTCACGCAGGTGATCTTTGAAATGAATGCCGAGCCAGAAGCTGAGGCCATCACCGGCAATGGCGCCGGCCACCGCCAACCAGAATGTCGGCCAGAATTCGATGTTGCCCAGCGCCACCAGAGTGCCGACACCAAACATCAGCATTGCGCCAGGCATGAACAAGCCGACAATGGCAAGGGACTCGCTGAATGCAACTAGAAAAACAAACGCGGCCGCCCAGCCGGGATGCAGGTTAATCCATTCGAGCAGGGGTTGGAGGAAATCGAGGCTCATGGTGGCGCATTATAGCGGATGACTATTTATCTGCTGCTGTTAAAAGTCGCCAGCCCCAATAATCGAGAAAGTCGGCAAAAAACCACATGTTAGATTTGTCGCGTGCCCAGGGCTTGAGGCTGCTCTTGTTTGCTGGGGCTGATATCCATGACTCCATGGTTGTGAATGCGCAGATGAATCACTGGCCGCCGCTCGGTATCGAATTGTGGCGGATAATCGAGTTGGCCGGGCGGGTCTTCACAGTCGCTAATTTTGGACTAAAGAAAGCCGTCAGGCGCCCGTTAATAAAAGACAAGCGTTGGTGGTTAATAAGTAAGAATAATCATGCCAACCGATCGAGGGTTTAGAGGGGGTGAGAAGTGAAACAGTCGGCAGTGGTTGCTGTTTTACTGATCAAAAGTAATGACAACGAGCTTCTGTGGCGACATTGCCAAAACGATTATTTGCTGGATGCGAGGTTTTGCATATTGTCATCGCCCAAACCCTATGACGTTTTTTCTGGTAATCAGGCGGGTATGAGCAGAGACCAAAATGCGCAGAATCGGCTGCTGAAACAACGCTTGACCGATTTTATGGAAGAGGCGCGCAATAATGAACACAAGCTACGTCGTTTCCAGTCTCTGGAGCTGAAACTGGTCAGTCTGAACTCCATTCTGGAGCTGATCGATGGCTTGCTGAGCCCCGATCCAGCTGCGGTGAGCTGGGATCAAGTTAGTCTGTTGTTGTTTGACCCTGAATATGAAGTGCAGCGCATGCTCAAGGATGAAGGCGTCAAGCTCGAAGAGCGGCCGTCATTGATGTTTGCCACGAGCATGGAAGAAATGGAGCAGTTTTACTCGGCCTCATTGTTTCCCAGTCTGGGGGTATATCGCTCCAGTCAGCATGTCCGTCTGTTCAAGCACGCCCGTAAAAAGCCGGCCAGTGTGGTGCTGTTGCCATTGGTGCGTTACGGCCGCCTGATCGGCAGTCTCAATATTGGCAGCTATGATGCGGATAAATTTGTTCGCGGTGTACGCACTGATTTTCTCGAGCATTTTGCCGCAGTTGTCGCAATCTGTGTTGAAAATGGTATGAATCTGGAGCGACTGAAGCGCCAGGGTCTGACTGATACCCTGACGGCCATCAATAATCGCCGCTTTTTCGATCAGCGTCTTACGGAAGAGGTGGAGGGCGCTGGCCGCTCTGGTAAGCCGCTTTCCTGCATGCTGCTGGATGTGGATTTCTTTAAGCGGGTTAATGACACCTACGGTCACCAGGTTGGCGATTTGGTGTTGCGTGAGGTGGCGGCGATCATCCGCGCCCAGCTGCGCGGCAGCGATGTATTGTCTCGCTATGGCGGTGAAGAGTTTAGTGCCTTGTTGGCCAATACCTCTACCGAAGTGGCTGAAGAGGTGGCTGAGCGGGTGCGTCGTGGTGTTGCAGAGCGTATTTTTGATGTGCCCGATTTTGAGCCCTTCAATATCACTATTTCAATCGGGGTGGCGACATTGAAGACGGTCGCCAATACCAGTCTGAGCAAGAAGTCCGGTGATGTGTTGATTGGCCAGGCCGACCGGGTTCTTTATGATGCCAAGGCCAATGGTCGCAATCGGGTGGTCTGCGCGCCGGAGTCCTGTTTGCTCGGAGATGAGATCAAGTCTGCTTGATGGTGATGTCCAGCGGCAGCCTGCCGACCTCGGCACCGCCGGTCTTGAGTGCGCTGCGCTGCTGCTTGTCCAGTTTGAGTTCACCCAAAACAATATCCGTTGCCTCGACCATGTCGAATTGACAAGACATGATTTCGGCGTTGCTCAGATCGGCGCCGCTAAGATTAGCCCCTGTCAGATTGGCCAGTCGTAGATCCGCTCCCACCAGTCTGCAGTTGCTCAGATTGGCGCCACGCAGATCCATTTGCACCAGGTTGGCATTGCTCAGGTCTTGACCGTGTAGGTCAGCCCCTTGCAGGTTGTCGGCATCGACGCGGGCGATGCAATCGAAGCCCTTGCGGTCAAAAATTTCAATCATTGATGAAGCCTTTTACGTTGATAAGCCGATCAAGTTCCAGTCTCCCTTCTTTGCCAAAGAGGGGTTAGGGGGGGATTAGTTAAATTCTCCCTCAATCTCTCTTTTACAGAAGGGCTGATAATGTCTTTATCCAATTGATTTAATTCTTATTTTGTAAGAAATTCAATCCCTGGTGGCCGCACTTCTGGCCGGCCAGGCGACAGGCCGATTTCAGTGCTGCGCCAAGGTTGAGACCAGCAAGCAATGAATCAATGATCCCGGCGTTGAAACTGTCGCCCGCCCCCAGGGTGTCGACTAGCTGTGGCGGTGGGAATGCTGGGCTGTGGTGTTCTTGTTTGCTGTCCAAGGCCCAGGCACCCGAATCACCCCAGGCGCAGACCAGCTTGGCACCGCCGCATTGCGGTTGCAGGGCATGCAACAAAGTACGTGCATCGGTATGGCCCCGGCCAAGGGCGAAGGCTCGGGAAAATAACAGCACATCGGCCAATTCAAATAGGCTTTCGGTACCACTGCGTTCTTTTTCTATCTCTACCGAGCGTGGCAGTTCGGGGGTCTGTTGCCTGGCCCACGCCAGCATCTGCCGGGTTTCAGGCACATTACGACCTTCAAAGTGCAGCCAGTCGAATTGTTTGAGGTCAATTTCCTGGAACTGGCTGAAAGGGTACTCGGGCAAGTCGCTATGGTGGACGATGGTGCGCGAGCCGTTGCTCAGGTTGTGAGTGATGTAGGAGGTCGGGACTTTGCCTCCAGTTAGTCGCAGCACGGCGGCAGTGTCGATCTGGTGTCTTTCCAGGTCAGCCTCGATGTGACTGGCATCCGGTTCATCGGTCAGCACCCCGCCCCAATGGCATTGGTGGCCCAGTTGGCTGAGTACGGTGAGGCTGTTGGTGGCATTGCCGCCGCGGCAGCGTCGCTGGCTAACGGCGCGGACTTCAGTGTCCTCGGCCGGATAGTCTGCGACGCTGTTGACGATATCAAGGGTGGCGACACCGACAGCCAGAATTCTGCTCATGGGCTTTTAACCAGGTCCTTTTTTCTTTAGTCGACACAGTGGCACGAAATAGATATTTGCCAGTTCCAGCAGAATCCAACAGAGTGCCAGATAGCCGAGGTAGTGATAGCTGTGTTTGAAATTGACCAGGCCTACCCACCACAGCACATTCCAGACATAGAGCATGGTCAGTATCGTCAGCACCCAGGGGAATGCCGCCACCCTGCCGCCACATCGCTTGCAGTTGATGGCGGCCCACCAGCCGAGGCGAAATTTGTCTTTCAGTGAAATAGTTTCTTCATTGCAGTGAGGGCATTTAAATGTGGCCATCGGGGTACAGCTCCTCAAAATAACTGGCGAAATTATACCTCATCAGCTGCCGCATACGGGTTAGAATAGCGCCTTTTCTGAATCAAACTGAGGAAGGCAATGAAAAGTTGGAACAGAGCTTTGGTCGTGTCAGCACTGTCGGCGTTGTTGTTGGCCTGTGACAACAACACCCCGTTGATGGAAAAGGTGGTCGATCAAGACACCGTCGCGGTGCGGTCAATGCTGAATGATGGCGTCGAGGTGGATGCCCGTAACAGCTATGGCTGGACGGCCTTGATGCACGCCGCACGGCAGGGGCAACTGGAGTTGATGGCCTTGTTAATCGATAATGGTGCCGAGATTGATGCGCAGGATGATAGCGGCTGGACGCCGTTGCTGAGGGCAGTGATGAAAGGCCACGATGATGGAGTCAAACTGTTATTGGAAAATGGCGCCAATATTAATCATGCAGACAAGTCAGGCTGGACAGCCCTGCACTGGGCGGCTCAGCGCGATAATGAATCAACGCTGCACATCATTCATGAAGCCGGTGCTGATCTGAACGCACAGAATGCCGATGGTTGGACGGCGCGGATGGTGGCCCAGAACGAGGGCAATATTGAACTGGCCAATCTGCTGCATCGTTGGATGCGTGATAGTCAGGGGCTGTAGCTGTGAAGATACCAAATCAGATAAAACAAGTTGTGTGGCTGGGTCTGGCCCTGATACTGGCGGCTTGTAGCAACGAGCCAGCTGACCTGAAAGCCGCGCCATTGGCTGATCGTACGGTGCTTGAGTCGCTGGCGGCCTCTTACACCGCCATTTCAGATAAAAAGCTGTCAGTGAGTCCGATGAGCATGAATGGTGAAGATCGGAAAAAATTTGTTGTTGAGGTGTTTGCCAACAGCGGTTTCAGCTATAGCAAGACATTGGCACAGATGGCCGAGACGGGGATTGATAAAACCAACCAGCTGCATGTGGATATGACTGAGCTGGTATTGATGCCGCACCGCAATCCACGTTTCCCGGTTGATTTGAGTGACATTTATTCAACCCAAGAGCTACAGAATATTGCTGTGATTGAACGGCAGTTGAATAAATAGCGGTCTTCACGGATGGAGATTGTTTTACTCAGGCACGGCAAGCCGGCCATCGCCGAGGGTAGCAAACTCTCATCCTCACAGTTTGGCGTCTGGGTAGCTGAATATAATCAGGTTGGCATTGATTTGGCCTTACCGCCAACAAAGCAGGCGCAGGAAACGGCGGCTGAGTGTGACTTTGTCGTTTGCAGTCATCTGCCGCGTTCAATTGAGTCCGCCCGGGCGCTTGGTATTGATTGTATTGATGTCACGGATTTCCTGTTCAGGGAGTTTGAAATGCCATTTGCCGATTTGACCACGCCACGGCTTTTACCCGCAACCTGGTCTGGGTTTTATCGAGTGATGTGGCTGGCAGGATTTTGTGCCAATGCCGAATCATATTGGCAGGCAAAACAGCGTGGCCAGACCTGTATCGAGCGTTTGCTTGAATGTGCAAGCAGCTATCGGCGGGTCTTGTTTGTCGGCCACGGTGCCTTGCTTTGGTTCATCTGCAAACAGCTTTTGTTGCAGGGCTGGTCGGGGCCAGCGCGTTCACCCAGGGATTACTGGGATTTTAATGTCTATAATCATGCCGAAATGTGAACCACAATTGAACGTTGTCCACCGTGGTGGCGATGTTCCCACAGATAAATTCCCTGCCAAATACCCAGTGTCAGGCGGCCCTGGTCGATAGGAATGCCCAGACTGGTGGCTGTCAGTACTGATTTGATGTGGGCAGGCATGTCGTCTGGCCCCTCGTCAACATGGCGGTAGATGGGGTCGTTTTCCGGTACCAGGCGGTTGAGCCAGTTTTCCAGGTCTTGCCGTGCCGAGGGGGCGGCATTCTCCTGAATAATCAGGCTGGCCGAGGTGTGTTGCACGAACAGGGTGCAGAGGCCTTGGTTTATACCGCTGTCACGTATCAGCTGGTCGACCTCGCTGGTAATCATGAAGAGCCCCTGGTGCGGGGCGTTGATGTGCAGTTTTTTGATCATTTATTATTGCTGGCCAAGGCCTTGATGGCATCTATGTCGGCGTCAGTTAAGGCGCGGTCTGGTTGGTTGTCAGCGTTTATGTCGATGACCAGCTGGCGGGCCTGTTCGGCTGACAAGGTCTGAATCTGTCTGGATTTGTGCAGTGTATTGATGGCGGTGTTATTACTCTGCTCCGCAATTTGTCGCATCAGATGGGTAAAACCGTTCTGCTGCTGTAATTTGTTCAGCTCAGTTTGGTAGTACAGGGCCTCATACTTTTTTTCCTCGATATAGAAAAACAGTGTGGCAAGACCCAGCGTCAGGCCAAGCATGGTGCCAGCGGCCATGACCTTCGTTTTGGGTTTCATTGCCATGTTACTGGCCAGCCCAGTTGTAGCTGCGGACGATGCCGTCTTTGTCGAACTGTACCTCCAGGGTTTTCATGCCGGCGTTGCCCATGTCACCGAGCTTGCCTTTGCTATAGAAATAGAGCCAGCGTTGCAGTTTTTCGCCATCCCGGTTGACGACCACTCCCTGGCTCTGGGGATTGCCTAGCCAGGATTTTACCTCGGATTGACTGGTGACGCCGTGCTGGATCTGGTCGGCAAACTGCATCAGGTTGAAGTCATTGCCAAGCTGAAAGCTGGCGCAGCCGCCCAGCAGTACAAGGCCGCAACAGGCGCTGATGAGTTTAGTCTTGTTCATGGGTGTGCCTCAGTTGGTAGGTGGTGCTGAAATTCTATACCATGTTTTCTTTTTGGGTGAGGGCAATTGAATGGCTGTGACGGGAATGCGTGGTCTTGTGGCGCTGCTGGCTCTTGCGTTGGCGGACATGGTTGTGGCCGGGGAGACGCCCCAGAATAAACATCAGAATATGGTGTTTATTCCGGCCGGGCCATTTCTGATGGGGGCCGAGGCGCGTGACGATGGTGGCAAGGCGCAGGAGTACGGTTCGATCAAACCCTGGTATCTGGACGAGGCGCCCAAACACCAGCAGATGGTGAAGGCCTTTTGGCTGGATAAGTTTGAACTTAGCAATCGGGAGTATCGTGAGTTCGTCATCGCCAATAATTACTTTATCCCTAATGGCTGGAAAGAGAATGGCTACCTGCTGTCACGCGAGATTTTGGGTTATGCTAGTCTGGAGCGGCTGCGTGGTCTGGCGACTGATAAATTCAAGTTAGATATGGACGTCAGTACCATGGGGTTCGATGCCTTGCTGGATGCCCTGGTTGAACACCTGCAACAATTAGATGATCTGCCGGTGACCGGTGTCACCTGGTTCCATGCCCGTGATTTTTGTCGGGCTCAGGGTAAACGCCTACCGACAGAGGCGGAATGGGAAAAGGCGGCCCGTGGTACGGATGGTCGCGAATATCCCTGGGGTAATGGTTGGGATGAGTCGCGCCTGAATATTGGCTCTGGTGGTGGCTGGGCGCATGGCGTGGCGCCGGTCGGCTCGTATCCCAAAGGCGTCTCGCCCTACGGTGTGTTTGACATGGCCGGTAATGTGATGGAATGGACCGCTGACTGGTATCAGCCCTATCCGGATTCCGAATATCAAAGTGATGATTTTGGCCAGACAATGCGGGTGGTGCGTGGTGGTGGTTGGGGTGGCCTGGGCCATTATGTGATCAGCCACTTTTACCGTGGCGCTTATCGCTTCAACCTGCAACCGACCTATACTTTTGTCGACCTGGGCTTTCGCTGTGCCCAAGATGCATTGGAATAGCCATAACAGCCTAAACTTGTCAGAATGATGGGACGATATACTTAGGTAATTACCATAAAGAGGGTGTGTTGATGAAAGGAATGGAACGCCGCATGGCCGAACTCAAATCGGCTATTCCGGAGGTCGAACCGGATGAGGCCCTCAGGCTGATGGCCAATGGTGCCTTGTTAGTTGATGTGCGTGAGGCCGATGAAATTGCCAATGGCTCGCCCGCTGCAGCACTGCGGATGGGACGTGGCTATCTGGAGTTGCGCATTGAAGATGCTGTGCCGGATAAAGATAAACCCATGATTGTGATGTGCGCCGGCGGGGTGCGTTCGTTGTTTGCCGCTGAAGCGCTGCGCCAACTGGGTTATAGCGATGTCAGTTCCCTAGCTGGTGGTTTTAATCGCTGGAAGAATCAGGGGCTGGATTTTGATATTCCGCAAATACTGAGTGCGGATGCCAAAGAGCGTTATTCGCGTCATCTGTTATTGCCTGAAGTGGGTGAGGCAGGGCAGTTGAAACTGCTTGGTAGCAAGGTGTTGTTGATTGGCGCTGGCGGCCTGGGTTCGCCGGCGGCCTTTTATCTCGCTGCCGCTGGTGTAGGCACCATCGGTTTGGTTGATATGGATGTAGTGGATCGCAGTAACCTACAGCGTCAGATCATCCATACCGAGGCACGGGTTGGCACATCAAAGGTATCTTCTGCGCGTGAAGCCATCGAGCAATTGAATTCTGATGTGAAGGTGGTGGGTTATGAGGCGCGCCTTGATAGCAGCAACGTGGAAGAGATTTTCTCAGACTACGATGTGATCATCGATGGCACTGACAATCTGCCAACCCGTTACCTGGTCAATGATGCTTGTGTGAAGTTGGGCAAGCCTAATATTCACGGTGCGGTGTACCGTTTTGAAGGTCAGCTGACGGTGTTTTGGCCGGGACATCCGGACAACCCCAGTGGTTGCTATCGCTGTATGTTTCCAACCCCGCCGGACGCAAGTTCAGCACCTTCGTGTTCCGAGATTGGGGTATTGGGTATCTTGCCCGGGGTGATGGGGCTGTTGCAGGCCACCGAGGCATTGAAGATCCTGCTTAATATGGGTGAGCCGTTGTTGGGTAAGATGCTTTATTACGATGCCCTGCATAGCAGCTTTAATGCGTTCAAACTGAGAAAAAATCCTGCCTGCCGGCATTGCGGTGATCAGGCTGATTTCCCGGGCTACGACGATGATTACACCCAGGTCTGTTCAGCGCCTGGGTCATAAGTTTCACACTAACGGCCATGGTACACCATGGCCGTTGTTTCAAATGTCAAATTGTTTGTTGTCTTTTTCAAGATATCCCCCCGCTACGGTCGTAAATTCTGTCGGTTTTATTACAAGTTAATTACTTTTAATGCAAGTTTGATCTAAAAGCCGCATATTGGACGTTAAGTATTCGAGGGTGGGTTTGGCTATGGCATTGCCAGGCCCTATAATCAAGGTGGAGCGCAGTGTATTTGGTGTATTGCGCTGTTTCCGGGATGAAAAAAGCGACATGGCGATAGCAAAAACAATTAAGCAGTATCTGGATGGTAGGCACATTGTTTATTCGATACTCGAGATACCGCGTTTCGAGTCACCTCTAGAGGCTGCGAAGTTGGCAAATATTCCGCCGCGATCACTGTATTATCCGGTGGTGATGCGTGATGCTTTTGGTTTGATGATGGCGGTCATCCCGGCTTCGCATAAACTTGACTTTGATGGTTTGTCAGAATTGTTGCATCGTAGGGTCAGCCCGGCCTATCAGACGCAGTTGTCTTCGGTATTTGCCGATTGCCAGCCAGGCCATATTCCACCGGTGGGTATTGCCTATGGCCTGCGCACGGTGATCGATGCCGCCCTGACGACGCCTGACGACGTCTATATTGTCGCCGGTGACCAGAGTCGGTTGATTAAGATGTCGCGGAAAAGTTTTATGATGCTACAGACTAATGCCTTGTTGGCGAGTGACTTTGCCCAGCCGATTGAAGACGTTCAAGAAGCGGGCACTGAAGCGGCTAATCTTACTTGGGGCAAGGACTTGAGGGCGAAGATACGCCAGCGTGTCGAGCAGGCAACTGAATTGCCACCCATGCCGGAAATGGCTGCCCGTGTTTTTCAATTACGGGCTGACCCAAACGCCGATATTGCTGATCTGGCCAGGCTGGTTGGCCAGGATCCTAGTCTGTCGGCACAGGTTATACGTTACGCCAATTCCCCCTACTTCAATTATCGTGGCGGTGTGAATAATCTTCATGATGCCATTTCCCGAGTGTTGGGCTTTGATATGGTGATGAACTTGGCGATGGGGTTGGCGCTGGCCAAACCGTTTAAAATTCCTCGCCAGGGTCCGTTGGGGCTGGATCATCATTGGCGCCATGCTGTTTATAGCGCCAGCCTGATGCAGATGTTGTGTAAGGAAATTCCCAAAGAAAAACGTCCCCGTGTTGGCACCTGTTATTTGATAGGCCTGTTGCATGACTTTGGCTATTTGGTGCTAGGGCATCTGTTTCGGGAAGAGTTTGATGGCTTGAATAAACTGCTGATTGAACAGGGTACGGATAATTGGGCTCAGATTGAAAAAGAGTATTTGGGTGTGACTCATGGTGAGCTAGGTAGTTGGTTGCTTAGGGCTTGGAATATGCCAGATGAGTTGGTGGAATCCTGTTGTGAACATCACAGTGAAAATTACAGCGGTGTGTCTAGTGTTTACGTTAATATGGCGCGCCTGACGGACCAATTGTTGGAGATGTATGAGGCTGGTGAAGTGTTGGATGACGAGTTGCCACAAGCTTTGTTAGCTGAGCTGGGCCTGGAGTCCAAGCAGGTTATTAAGGTGGTGACGCAATTGTTTGAACATGGCACCAACCTGAATGACATGGTGCGTCTGTTGGCGGCTTAATCCTGTTTGTCTAGCCAGGCTGGTTTGATAATTTATCGACCAGGCTGTTGCGTAGTTTGACTAACTGGCCATGAAAAAAGTGGCCAACCCCTTCAAAAAAGATCGTCTCGGGCGGCGTCGCCAGCTGCCCCAGCCATTGCTGAACTTTATCAAAGGGTACAATCTCATCTTCGGTTCCCTGTAGCAGCAACCAGGGGCAGGTGGGTGGTTCAAGCCCCTCGAAGCGCAGAAGATTTACTGCTGGAGCCACGGTGATCAACTGTTTGATCTGATGCTGGCTGCTGGCGCGCATGACGACATAGGCGCCAAATGAGAAGCCCGCCAGCCAGATTGGTATGCCGTGAAAGTGGTCGTCGAGCCAATCCATTATCGCCAGCAGGTCTTCGGTTTCGCCAATGCCCTGTCCATATTCCCCTTCGCTGTTGCCAACACCGCGGTAATTAAAACGCAGCGTTGCCAGGCCTAGCTCGTGACCGGCACGTGCCAGGCTATGCACTACCTTATTGTCCATGCTGCCGCCATGTTGGGGGTGGGGATGGCAGACAATCATGATGCCGTTGTTGCTATGGTCGAAGTTTTCAGTCAGGCATTCTAACGCACCGTTGGGGCCATCAATAAAGAGCGATTTGTTTTCTGTTGTCGACATATTGCTGATCCGGTTTGTCTTGGTTGGTGCGGTGATTCTATCACCGCTGTATGTACGACCGGCTTTAAAACCATGATTACGAAAAGCCAATGAATAATATGTTGAGCCTGATTGGTCGATATATATGAGTGTTCGCTCATGAGCTATGGTTATAGGTATGAATGAAAAGCAGTCGGTGCTTAAAATAATTGCCGCGGCGTCCGGTATTGGCGCACCAGATCAGCGCTGTGGCCAGGGGCCTGAAGCAGTGCTGGCTGCACTTGGCTGGCAGGGTCAGGTTATTACGCCGTTACCGTGCGGGGGGCGAGAGGCGTTGAAGTCTTTTGTCGCCAAGTTGGCCAATGCAGTGGCAGTCTTGTTAGAAACCGAGCAGCGTATAGCCATCCTCAGCGGTGATCATTCCTGCGCCATTGGTAGTTGGCGTGGCGTCAGCCGGGCGGTCGGTGGGCCCTTGGGCCTGATTTGGGTTGATGCCCATATGGATGCCCATACTCCAGAGAGTAGTCCTAGTGGTCACTGGCATGGTATGCCGGTGGCGGCACTGTTGGGCCAGGGTGCGCTGGGCAGTGAAGGGGCTATGGTGCGGCCAGAGAACCTTTGCCTGCTAGGGGTGCGCAGTTTTGAGGCCCCCGAGGCGGAGTTGTTGCGGCAGCTGGGTGTGCGGGTGATTAGCATGGATGAGGTGAATTGCCTTGGTATGGAGGTGGCCATGGCCGAGGCATTGACCGTAGCCAAGAGGGGGACCGCAGGCTATGGGCTATCTATTGATCTTGACGGTCTTGACCCTGCCGATGCGCCAGCGGTGGGGTCGCCAGTTGTGGGTGGGATTCGGGCGGCAGAATGGTTGCCCGTGTTGGCGGGCTTGGCATTAGATGCACAGTTCAGAGCCCTGGAGGTGGCCGAGTTCAATCCGGTCAACGATGTTGAACAACGCACCTTGCAGCTGGTACTGCAAATGTTGAATCTAATCAGTGGAGCAGCGTATGAATCCGATCATTGAGCTTGAGGCGCAGTATTGTGCGCAAAATTATCGCCCCTTGCCGGTGGTGCTAGTGAAAGGTGAAGGTGTCTACGTCTGGGATGATAGCGGTAAGCGCTACCTCGATATGATGAGCGCCTATTCTGCCGTCAGTCATGGCCATAGCCACCCACGCCTGGTGAAGGCGCTGACCGAGCAGGCCGGTAAACTGGCGATAGTTTCGCGCGCCTTCCATAGTGATAAGCTGGCGCCGTTGCTGGAGAAAATCTGCCAGATGACCGGTCAACAGATGGCCCTGCCGATGAATACCGGTGCCGAGGCAGTGGAGACGGCGCTGAAGGCGGCGCGCAAGTGGGCCTATAGCGTCAAGGGTGTGGCCGATGATCAGGCTGAGATCATCGTCTGTGACGGTAATTTTCATGGTCGCACCATCAGTATCGTCGGTTTCTCTTCGGAGGCGCAGTACAAACAGGGCTTTGGCCCGTTTCCCCGCGGCTTTAGTTCGATACCGTTTGGTGATGCCGATGCCCTGGAGCTGGCGATTACGCCGAATACAGCCGCTTTTTTGGTGGAGCCGATCCAGGGTGAGGGGGGTATTATCGTGCCACCGTCGGGTTATCTGAAGCGGGTGGCCAAGATATGTAGTGACAACAACGTATTGTTAATCTGTGACGAGATCCAGACAGGTTTGGGGCGAACCGGCGCCTTGATGGCCAGTGATTATGATGCGGTTAAACCGGATGGACTGATCCTGGGCAAGGCACTGGGGGGGGGCATGCTGCCGGTGTCGATGTTCTTGGCTAATCGTGAAGTGATGGCGGTTTTCCGGCCCGGTGATCATGGCAGTACCTTTGGTGGAAATCCGCTTTCTGCGGCAGTGGCCTTGGAAGGTTTGACGGTGCTGGAAGAAGAGGGGCTGGTTGAGGCTGCCGCCGAGATGGGTGATTACTTCATGGCTGCGTTGGTGCAACTAAACAGCTCTTTGATCAAGGCGGTGCGTGGCAGGGGCTTGTTGATCGGGGTCGAGTTCTACCCTGATCGGGTCTCGGCCCGCGCAGTCTGCGAAGGCCTGATGAGGCGTGGCGTACTTAGCAAGGAGACGCATGAAACGGTGGTGAGGTTTGCGCCGCCATTGATTATCAGTCGAGACCAGGTCGACGAGGTGATAAAACAGCTGAGTGAGGTGCTGGATGAGTTGGCTGGTTAGTTGGTAGCAATGGGCCTTGCTCTCGCCCGGCTTGCGTGTCCAGGTTGAGAGATGTAAATGTAACAGATTGTTTTTCGGTTAGTTATAGCGAGGTTTGTAGGGGTATTGTGCGGTATAATTGGCAATGAGGACGGGGTGTATTTTTTACCAAAAGAGGTGTGATTATGCCTGGAATTAGTAAACGTGCCTTCGATTTCGATAAATGGAAAGAGCTGGCGGAAACCAATCCTGAAGCTTTTGAGTTTAATCGCCGGCGCGTGATTGACGCGTTGCTTGCTAAAGCAAAACATTCTGATCGCCTTAGAGGCCTGCAATGGCGTATTGATGCTGAGCGGGATCGTTCCAAAACCCCCATGTCTGCCTGTCTGCGTTTGTCGAGCATGATGCTAGATTCTGTCTACGGTGAAACCGGCCTAGCCAATGCCTTGCGTGGTAAATACCATAATAAAAGCAAAACAGCCGAGGTTGTGGATATTGCCGGTCGTCGCCAGGGCGAGCAGGCTTAGGTCATTAGGCTGGTCGTTGTGGTTTTCTCTGTAAGCCATCAATTATTGTTATGTGCTTCAATTAAAGGGTTTAGATGCCGTTAAATAACTGTAGATTAAACCTATAGTTATGGTGAGGAGGAGGCCGGGCAAGACGTCATGGCTTGGAGCGCAGCAAGCAAGACAGGGGAGCGGGCCCGCATCGGTTTAATACTGGCGGGTGGCGGTGCACGTGCAGCCTATCAAGTTGGGGTGTTGAAGGCGATTGCCCGAATGCGGGCGCCGGAAACAGCTAACCCCTTTCCCATTCTTTGTGGTACTTCAGCCGGGGCAATCAATGCCGCTGCGCTGGCTATTTATGCGCCCGATTTTCAGAATGCCGTGACCCGCTTGGTAGGCGTCTGGGCTAATTTTACGGTTGATAAGGTCTTTCGCAGCGATTTTCTCGGTATTGCCAAATCGGGGGCGCACTGGTTTTCGGCTCTGATGCTGGGGGGGATGGGCAAATACAACCCTTCGGCATTGTTTGACCGGCAGCCACTGGAGAATTTGCTTGGTCGCTATATGCCATTTGAACAAATAAGTGGTGCTATCGAGGCGGGTCATTTGCATGCCCTGAGTATTACTGCGTCGGGATATAGTTCGGGTCAATCGGTGACTTTTTATCAGTCTGCCGAGCAAATTGAGGCCTGGGATAGGGTTGTCAGGGTGGGTTGTCCGACCAAGATTGGGCTTGAGCATCTCATGGCGTCATCGGCGATTCCTTTCTTTTTTGAGGCCGTCAAAATCAATCGCGAATACTTTGGTGATGGCTCAATGCGTCAGATTGCGCCGATCAGCCCGGCCCTGCATCTGGGGGCGAGCAAAGTGGTGGTGATTGGTGTGCGTGGTAATGATGGTGAAAATCGCAGTCACAAAACAAACATTGGATATCCGTCGCTGGCGCAGATCGGTGGTCATGCCATGAACAGCATTTTTCTTGATAGCGTGGAGATGGATCTGGAGCGCTTGCAGCGTATTAATCGTACTCTGGAGATGGTGCCAAAGAAATACATGGATGACGGTACGGTTTCGCTTAAGCCGGTCGATGTGCTGTCGATTTCCCCCAGTCGTGATATCAGTAAAATTGCCTTGCAATATGCTCATCATCTGCCTAGGACGGTGCGTTATTTTCTGCGTGGTTTGGGGGCCCTGAATAAGGATGGCACCAGTCTGTTGAGCTATTTATTGTTTGAAAAGGCCTTTTGCCGCGAGCTGATTGCCTTGGGCTATTCCGATACCATTAAACGCCGTGATGAGATCATGAGTTTTCTTGATGTGGGTTAGCTGGCAGCTTTTTTGTGGTCAGCGATAAAGTCGCGCAGGGTCATGAAAAACAGGCTGCAGCTGCGGTCGCGTGGATCGAATTGGACGCCAGTGCGGTAGGCGGACTCATTTGACGTGGCCTGTTCCTGCCCCAGTGGGATAATCGGGTCGCTCCAGACGGTAGTGCCGTTGACGCTGACGCTGTGACCACCGCTGCGGAGTACCAGTTTGACCGGTGTGCCGGGTTCTATTTCATTGGGAATATGGATGCCGGTGCCGGATACCGAGATGTCATGGATGCGGTTGAGCACATAGCGGCGGTCATAGACCTCAAGATGAAAACAGCCATTGGTGTCGTTGTAATTGACCTGCGTGCGTTCATGTCTACGATCTTCAAGCATCATGTTTCTTCCTTTAGCCCCCGTAGGTGACTGAAAAATACTAGGCCCTAATAGCGGGATAATATATTATTTATATTTCTCTTGTTGCTTCATGGGTTATCTACCCAGGCGTTCAAGTCCTTTGGACAGCAACAGACACAATTGGCAAAGTTTTTCATGGTCTGTCTGATCAAGACCATAATCATTGCCGTAGCGATCTACATATACCACCCCTAGTGATTTGCCTCTATTGCGAATGGTCATGACAAAAAACTGATTGGTATCGATTAATGTATAAAAATCTTTAGGAATCAGAGGGATGATTTTGTGTACATTTTCTTTGTGGCAACGAATTGCCTGAGGTTTTTCTAGTAGGCGCTGAAATAGGTTGTGATTGTTGACAGGGATGCGCAAGTTACGAAGGCCTGTTTCATTGGCAAAAATAAATCGGCTAATCAGGTTTTTTTTGTCCGACTCAAGTATGGCGAAAAAGGCACGGTTGAGTTTCAGGCCATCCCCAAAGCCGCGTTTGAGTAACTCCATGAATACAGCGAGATTGAACTCACCGGCCAGGTGAAACTTTATATCTTGCAGCACTCTGTCAAATATGGCGTGATTGAGAGGTGAATGCGGTGTGTCACTAGGCGCCAGGCTGGCTGGTGCAAGTTGTATTTTTTCACGTTGTGTTTGTGCAGCTACGCTGTTGTCAGCTGTACGAACTGGATTAATACGGTTTAACAGCTCTTCATCCAGATCTGGCAGACTGGCAGCGGCTGGCGTTACCCCGTAGAAGATTGTTTCATCCGCGGAGTGGATGGCGCTATCCCGCACCTCCAGCATGGCTTCCTCGATGTCGCAGTGCAGATGTGCGGCAACTTTTGTGAACAATATTTCCATCTCCTCGGTATCCCAGCCTTTTTCCGCGCTCACTGCGAGTTCGCCCGCTAGCTGAACCTCGTATAGGCGTGGGTTGATACGCTCACTATCATCGATTTCTGTCATGCTCTGAGTGATAAAGCTGGAGAGCTTCCAGTGTTTGGCCAGTGCATGGGATAACTGGGAGATGGTAAAGCCAAGTACCTCTTTTTGACTGTCAGTGTCATCAAGCGTGGTGCACCTTTCAATAATCCCATTGCCGTGAATTAGAAGCATCAGAGCGCCTATGTCATGCAGCATGGCTGCAGTGAACAACTCCTCGGGTGCCATGTCTGTGCGCTCTCTAGCGAATCCATAAGCCTGATACGCAGCATGATAGGCGCGAGCGACAATCTGCATGTAGCGTGTTTGGGTGGTCTCATCAACGCTGTCTTCGAGGAGTGGCATTGCAGCGATGCATCGAGTCATTCCGTTTACGCCAAGTTGCATTGCAGCGGCATCGACGGTGTGAATTTCATCTTGCAGCCGACTTCTGGGTATGGCGCTGGCCGCCCGTAATACGGACAGTGTTAAAGCAGGGTCAGTCAGTGCAATATTGGAAAATTTATTCATGGAAACGTTTTCATACGGTCCCAGTTTTTCTAGGTCTTGGCGTGAGTTTTTTAACAGTGGTAAATCAAGCACACTGAGGTGCTCCACCCATTGTTCAAGTGTTTTTATATCTTTCATGTCCATATCTACGCGCATCAAGCAGGCCATATCCATATTGCATCAATATACGGCCTCGTACATAGAAGCTTTAATAAATAGTATTCAAAGCAAAAGACAGGGCTATTTTGGGTTTAAGAAAACGGCTGGGGCGTCGATAAGAATTGACGTAAGGGATAAATCAAAGGGCAGGATTAGCTCAAAATGCTGATTATTATTGGATACATCATTGTTTTAGCATGTGTTGGTGTCGGTTTTGTGTTGGCCGGCGGTCAACTGCTGGCGCTATGGCAGCCGTTAGAGCTGCTTATTATTGGTGGTTCGGCCTTTGGCGCGTTCGTGATCGCCAACCCAGTTAGCGTGTTAAAGTCCGCAGTTGGTGGCGTATTGGGCGCCATGAAGGGTTCAAAATATAACAAAGCGTTGTATCTTGAACTGTTGTCGCTGATGTTTGAGCTGCTACAAAAAACGCGTAAGGAAGGCATGATGTCTGTTGAGGCTGACATCGAAGACCCGGCAGAAAGTGCTTTATTCAGCAAATATCCCAAGATTGTTGGGGATCATCATATTACTGATTTTATTTGTGATTACTTGCGCCTAATGGTGGGTGGCAGCATGAATCCATTTGAGTTGGAAAACCTGATGGATATGGAGTTGGCCGCCCACCATAAAGAATCAGAAATGCCGGGTGAAGCGGTGACGGCGGTTTCTGATGCCTTGCCAGGGTTTGGTATCGTCGCTGCAGTATTGGGCATAGTCATCACCATGTCGTTTATCGGCGGTGATCCAGCCGTGCTGGGTCACCATGTGGCGGCTGCGTTGGTGGGTACCTTCTTAGGGATTTTATTGGCGTATGGGTTTGTTGGGCCAACGGCCACCGCCATGGGACACATTGCCCGCGAAGAGGCTAAATTTTATGAGTGCATAAAGATTTGTTTGCTGTCAGCTGTGAATGGCTATAACCCACAGGTGGCGGTTGAGTTTGGCCGCAAGGTGATGTATTCAAACATCCGTCCCAGCTTTAGTGAACTTGAAGAACACGTTAAGAATAGCGGCGGCTAGGTGTAGTCGCTGTGATCGATAAAAAACAACCCATTATTGTTAAAAAAATAAACCATGGTGGACATGGCCATCACGGTGGCGCCTGGAAGGTGGCCTTCGCAGATTTTGCTGTGGCGATGATGGCCTTCTTTATGTTGATGTGGCTCATTGCGGGAACGTCTGATGAAGAGAAGGCGGCGATGTCCGAGTATTTTGATAACCCTAGTATGGCCGAAGGTGTAGCTCCGACATCAGCGCCAAGTTCAGTAAAGGGCCCGGGTGGCGCCAGCACCGGCTTGATCCAGTTGAGCCAGGTGCCTGCCGACAAGAGGCATGACAAAGAAAAGGATGAAGACTTTAAAGAGAAGGTAGATCCAGAGGAACAAAAGCGTATACAGGAGGAGCAGAAAGAGAAAAAACTGCTTGATGACTTGATGGAAACGCTCAAACAGGCGATAGATGAAAGCCAGGCGCTGGCACCGTATAAGAATCAGCTGTTGATTGATATCACTCCTGAGGGCTTGCGTATCCAGATTGTCGATATGGCTAATCGTCCAATGTTTGACAGTGGTAAGGCGGATCTCAAATACTATACCGTTGATATTCTGTTTGAGCTGGCCAAGTTTATCCGTGATGTGCCCAATCGAATCAGCCTTACCGGTCATACCGATGCCTCTCAATTTAAGGGCCGGGAAGGTTATAGCAATTGGGAATTGTCTGCCGATCGGGCGAATGCTGCGCGCCGCGCCTTGGTAGACGGCGGTGTGGCCGAGAAGCAGATTGGCCGAGTGGTTGGATTGGCATCGTCAACCCTGTTTGATAAGGCTGATCCACTTAATCCCATTAATCGACGCATTTCTCTTATCGTCATGAATAAAAAGGCCAGTGAAGCGATTGAGCGTGGCGAGGGTGTTAGTGATCAGGTTTTGTCTGACCGCAACAAGGCCCAAGAGGGTAGTTTTGATGAGTTGCCCATGGAGGCGCTAAAGCCTGGTTCAGTTAACATTGATATGGATAAGGGGACTGGTGAAACCATTGATCTTGGCAAGGGTGCTAGAAAGCCGGGCTTGTCTGAACCAAAAACAGACGAAGGCGTTAGCACTGATAAGAGGTCTGTGGAAACGCCAATATCTAATGTTATTGATGTTGATAAAAAGCTCAATGAGCCTGTTGCTGAGCCACCCAAATCTGAGCCTGTAAAAATTCAAGAAGATGATTTCGAAGAATTGCCGATGGAATTACTTTGACTTGATTTCCGCCTATTAAGGGTGCCTACTAGATTTCAGCTGCCGTTTCAGGCATACATTTTCTACAGTGAATCTGCGCATGCGTTGACTCAGTGGTGATTGTTTTATTGTGTTGTAATGGCTGGAGAACTTCCGTTTTAATCCGATAGATATCTATGGGTTATCAGGTTTGGAGAATGGCTGAGTATTGGCTTGGGCTAGGGAGGGCAGCTTTATTATGGGTTTGAAGGCATGGCTGGTCGATAAGCTGGTCAAATGGCTCAACACTGAAGATGGACACTGGGATATTCCGCCCTGTGATTTCAGTCGTCTGGCTGTTGAGATCAAGCCCTGTGACGTATTGCTGGTGGAAGGCCGTAATCGCATCAGCAGCCTTATCAAAACCATCACCCTCAGTTCGTGGACACATTCGGCGCTTTATATTGGTCGTCTTGACGATATTGAAGCGCCCGAACTGCGCGCCGAAATCCAGCGTCATTACGATGGTGATACAAGCGAGCAGTTGTTGATAGAACCCTTGCTGGGGCGGGGCACGGTAATCTCGCCGCTGTCGAATTATAAAAACGATCACCTGCGTATCTGTCGCCCCAAGGCCTTGTCGCTTAAGGACGGCCAGCAAGTGGTAGCCGAGGCGGCCAAATATCTTGGCCGTGAATATGATATCCGCCAGTTGGTGGATCTGGCCCGTTTCGTCTTTCCCTATGGCATCGTGCCGCGACGTTGGCGTTCGACCTTGTTTGAGCATAACGCTGGCGAGCAGGTCAAGACAGTCTGCTCTGCCATGATTGCTGAGGTCTTCGCCGCAGTGCACTACCCAGTGCTGCCAGTGATTCATCGCGACGAGGCGGGTGGGCTGCGTTTGTACAAGCGCAATACACGCCTCTATACGCCGCGTGATTTTGATTACTCGCCTTATTTTGAGATTATTAAATACCCTGTTCTTGGTTTTGATAGTTCGGATGATATTGAGCTTTATCGTCAGTTGCCTTGGGATAAAGATGGTGTGGTTTGTAATGCCCAAGGTGAGTGTTATGCCGCGGATGGCACGCGAATAGAGCAACAGGATCAGGATGTTGTGGTCAATTAAAGACTAGCTGAAGAAAGGAACGGTTATGACAGCGCTTTTTTGTTTGGTGATGGCGGCGGCGATCTGGTTTATGGCCTATAACCGCTTTGTCTTGTGGCAGTGGAGCGCGGTGCTGGTTGGGCTGATGCTGGCAGCGACCTTGTTGGGTGTCTACTCAACACTGGCCTTGACGCTACACTGGCTGGTACTGCTGGTGGTAATAGTGCCGTTGAATATTCCGGCGTTGCGGCGTGGCCTGATCAGTGATCGTCTGCTGCCGTTGTTACGCAAGGCGCTGCCACCGATGTCGCAAACCGAAAAAGAGGCGCTCGATGCCGGTACGGTGTGGTGGGACGGTGATTTGTTCAGCGGCCGCCCCGATTGGGACAAATTGCATGCCATGGTCTTGCCGCAATTGTCGGCCGAAGAACAGGCCTTTATTGATGGCCCGGTAGAAGCGCTGTGTCAGATGCTGGATGACTGGCACATCACCGAAGAACGCCGCGATCTGCCGCCTGAGGTTTGGCAGTTCATCAAGGACAACGGCTTTTTTGGCATGATCATCCCCAAGTCTTATGGTGGTCTGGAATTCTCCGCCATTGCCCATTCCAGTGTGGTGATGAAGGTCTCCAGCCGTTCGGTTTCCTCCGCAGTGACGGTGATGGTGCCCAACTCGCTTGGCCCTGCTGAACTGTTGCTGCACTACGGTACCGATGCACAAAAAGACTATTACCTGCCGCGCCTGGCCAAAGGTCAGGAGGTGCCCTGTTTTGCCCTGACCGGGCCGACGGCAGGTAGTGATGCTGCTTCAATCCCGGATAACGGCGTGGTCTGCAAGGACATGTTCGAGGGCAAAGAGGTGCTTGGTATTCGCCTCAACTGGGACAAACGTTACATCACCCTTGGCCCGGTGGCGACCGTGTTGGGTCTGGCCTTCCGCCTCTATGATCCGGATCATCTGATCGGTCAGACTGAAGACATTGGCATCACCTGCGCCCTGATCAAAACTGATACCAAAGGTGTCACCATTGGCAATCGTCATGCACCGCTGAACATGGCCTTCATGAACGGCCCTAACCAGGGTAAGGATGTCTTTATCCCGATGGATTGGGTCATCGGTGGTCAGGCCCAGCTGGGTCGAGGTTGGTGCATGCTGATGGAGTGCCTGGCGGCCGGTCGTTCGATCTCGTTGCCTGCCTTGAGCGTGGGGGCGGGCAAGCTGGTGTCACGTGCCACCGGTGCTTATTCCAGGATTCGTAAACAGTTCAATACCCCCATCGGCATGTTCGAAGGGGTGGAGGAGCCGCTGGCACGCATTGCCGCCAATACTTATCTGATGGATGCGGCGCGGGTGATGACGGCGGCGGCAGTGGATCTGGGTGAAAAACCCTCCGTGATCTCGGCCATCGCCAAATACAACATGACCGAGCGCATGCGCAAGATAGTTAACGATGCCATGGATGTGCAGGGTGGCAGCGGCATTTGTATGGGGCCACGTAACTTCCTGGCCCGTGTCTATCAATCGATTCCTATCAGCATTACCGTTGAGGGGGCTAACATCCTCACCCGCAGCATGATCACCTTTGGTCAAGGGGCGATCCGCTGTCACCCGTTTATTCTGAAAGAGATGGAGGCTGCGCAGGATCAGGACCAGCAGCGGGGTGCGATTAAGTTCGACAAGGCCCTGTTTGGCCATATTGGATTCACTGTCAGCAATGCTAGCCGTGCCTTGTGGCTGGGCTTGAGCGGAGCGCGGTTGCAGACATCGCCAAAATCCGGGCCGGAGGGCTATTATTATCAACAGGCGACGCGCATGAGTGCTGCCTTCGCCCTGGTGGCAGATGTGGTCATGTTGACTCTGGGTGGCGACCTGAAGCGCAAGGAAAAGCTTTCCGGCCGCCTGGCGGACATGTTGAGTCAGTTGTATCTGATCTCTGCATGTCTTAAGCGCTTCCATGATCAGGGCAGTCAGAAAGAGGATCTGCCATTGTTGCAGTGGGCCTGTGATGATGCCTTGTATCAGATGCAGGAGAGTCTGCGTGGCCTGTTGCGTAACCTACCACTGCGGTCGCTGGCCAGCGTGTTGCGGTTTATGATCATGCCCTGGGGCAAGAGTTATCACTTGCCGGAAGATCACTTGGGCCACAAGGCGGCGAGCCTGTTGTTGTCGCCATCGGCGGCACGTGACCGGCTGACTAATGGGATATTTGTGCCCAGTGATGAAAGTGAAGCGCTGGGGCGTTTGGAATCAGCCCTACAAAAAGTGATAGATGCCGAGACGGTTGAACGCATGCTACGCTCTGCGGTGAAGAGCGGAAAACTGACAAAAATGCGAGAAGACGAACTGGTTGATCGGGGCCTGGCAGAGGGCGTCATCGAAGCCCATGAGGCGGAGTTGGTCAAGTCTGCCATTGCCGCAAGGCGTGAGGTGATCAAGGTCGACGATTTTAGCTCGGACGACCAGAACAAGGAGTCATAAGATGGCGACACGGAATAAGAAAAAGCCGGTTTTTGTTGTGGATGGTGCGCGCACGCCTTTCTTCAAGGCGGGCAAACCGGGGCCGTTCCGGGCCTCTGATCTGGCGGTAGCTGCCGGTCGGCCGTTGCTGGCCCGACATGGTTTTGATCCGGCTCAGCTGGACGAGGTGATTCTGGGCTGCGTCATGCCTGGCCCGGATGAGGCCAACATCGCCCGCATGCTGTCGCTGCGCTTGGGGTGCGGCAAATCAGTACCCGCCTGGACGGTGCAGCGCAACTGCGCCTCCGGCATGCAGGCGCTGGATTGTGCCTATGGCAACATCGCCTCAGGCCGCTCCAATCTGGTGCTGGCCGGCGGTGTTGAAGCCATGAGCCATGCACCGGTATTGCTGAATAATACGATGGTGGCCTGGCTGACCGATTGGGCTAGATGCAAAACCCTGGGCCAGAAATTAAAGGCGCTAAGCCAACTGCGCGGTAGTCACCTGGCCCCTATCATCGGCCTGCTGCGTGGCCTGAGTGATCCGTTGGTGGGCTTGTCCATGGGGCAGACGGCCGAGATCCTGGCGCATCGATTCAATATTGATAGAGAGACCATGGATGCTTATTCTGTAGAGAGCCATCATCGTCTCGCCAAGGCCCAGGATGAGGGCTGGCTGGATGAAATCGAGGCCGTCTACGACACCCGCGGCAATCACTATCTGCATGATGATGGCCTGCGTCGTGACAGCAGCGTAACCAATCTGGCCAAATTGCGGCCGGTGTTTGACCGCCACTTTGGTCGTGTCACCGCCGGTAATAGCGCCCAGGTCACCGATGGTGCTGCGTTATTAATCCTGGCCAGTGAGGATGCAGTTAAACAATATCAGCTGCCGGTGATGGGCCGCATCGTGGACAGCGAATGGGCTGGCTGCGACCCAAGCCAAATGGGTCTAGGTCCGGTGCATGCCATGACGCCTATCATGAAGCGTCATCGCTGGAAGCTTGATAGTGTTGACTACTGGGAACTCAATGAGGCCTTCGCCACCCAGGTGCTGGCCAATATCGAGGCCTGGAAGGACAAAGATTATTGTGGTGATGAACTGGGATCGAAATCGATTATTGGTGAGATTGACCGTAGTCGCCTGAATGTCGACGGCGGCGGTGTCAGCCTCGGTCATCCGGTTGGTGCCAGCGGGGCGCGAATTGTCTTGCATCTGTTGCATGTGTTGGAGCGAACCAAGAGCAAGCGCGGCATGGCCAGTTTGTGTATCGGTGGTGGCCAGGGCGGTGCCATGGCTGTAGAAAGAGGGTAAGGTCATGACAGAACAACAATATAAAAATTGGCGCCTGGAACGTGATGGCCATGACATCGCCTGGCTCTATATCGACAGGGCCGATTCGGCTGCCAACACCTTGTCAGCTGAAGTGCTGGAAGAGTTGTATGAGATCCTCAATCATCTGAAACAAGACCGGCCTCAGGGGCTGGTGATTTTGTCAGGCAAGTCCAGTGGTTTTATTGCCGGCGCAGATATCAAAGAATTTACCACCCTGGGTGGGCAAAGTGATGCCGAGGCGCTGATTGGCCGTGGCCAGGCGGTGTTGGATCGACTTACCGCATTGGGTATGCCAACCGTGGCCTTGATTCAGGGCTTTTGTCTTGGTGGCGGCATGGAGCTAGCCTTGGCCTGCCGTTATCGCATTGCCGATGAAGACCCCAAGACCAAATTGGGTCTGCCTGAAGTTAATCTGGGCATCCACCCGGGTTTTGGTGGTACCGTGCGTCTGCCGCCTTTGGTGGGTGCGCCAGCGGCAATGGACATGATGCTCGGTGGTCGCGCCCTGAGCGCACGGGCAGCAAAGAAGATCGGCCTGGTGGATTATGCTGTGCCGGCACGGCGTCTGTTGGATGTTGCCCGCCATGTGGTGCTGACATCACCGCCGACAAAAAAGGTGACTGGTTGGAAGGCCTATACCAATCATAAACTGGCGCGGCCATTCCTGGCTCGCTACCTGGAAAAACAGGTGGCCAAGCGGGCGCGCAAGGATCACTACCCAGCACCCTATGCGCTGATCGACCTGTGGAAAGAACACATGGATGATCCGCGCCGCATGATGCGCGAAGAGGCGGCATCGGTGGCACGGCTGGTGATGGGCGACACGGCCCAGAATCTGGTGCGGGTGTTCTTCCTGCAAGAACAGATGAAGTCGCTGGGTAAAAAAGACGAGATCGATGCCAGGCATGTGCATGTTGTTGGCGGTGGTGTGATGGGTGGCGATATTGCTGCCTGGTGTGCTATGCGCGGTATGACTGTCACCATTCAGGATCGCAGTCATGAAACCCTGGCACGAGTCATGGGCCGTGCCCATACCCTGTATAAACGCCGTCTGAAACAACCACGCTTGATTCAAGCTGCAATGGACAGGTTGATGCCTGATATCGCTGGTAGCGGCGTGCCCAAGGCCGATGTGGTGATCGAGGCGATCTTTGAAGATGTCGATGCCAAGCAGGCGCTCTATAAAGAAATAGAGCCGCAACTGAAAAAAGACGCTGTCTTGGCCACCAATACCTCCAGTATTCCGCTGGAGGTGTTGTGCAAGTGTCTGAAGAAACCCAGTCGGCTGGTTGGTTTGCATTTTTTTAACCCAGTGGCCAAGATGCAGTTGGTTGAGATTGTCCGCGGCACCCAGACGTCGGCGACTGCCGTAAAGCAGGCCTCGGCCTTTTGTCGTCACATTGATCGTCTGCCGTTGCCGGTGAAGAGTGCGCCTGGCTTTTTGGTCAATCGAGTTTTGATGCCGTATCTGCTTGAGGCGGTAACCCTGGAAGAAGAGGGTGTGCCGGGGGTGGTCATCGACAAGGCCGCCCTGGACTTTGGTATGCCGATGGGGCCGATTGAGTTGGCCGACACGGTTGGGCTGGATATTTGCCTGGCGGTGGCGCGCACTTTGTCGCAACAGCTCGACGTGCCAGTGCCTAATCGCCTTGAACAACTGGTGGCGGCCGGTCGTTTGGGGCGCAAGAGCGGCGAGGGTTTTTACCGTTATAGCGATGGCAAAAAAGTATTTGCCGGTGATACCAAGGAGTATACTGCCCCGGCTGATATTACCGATCGCATGATGCTGCGTTTTCTCAATGAGGCGGTGACCTGTCTGCGTGAGGGCATTGTCGATAATGCCGATCTGCTTGATGGTGGTGTGATCTTTGGCACCGGCTTTGCGCCATTCCGCGGCGGCCCTATGAATTATATTGAAAAGACGGGTACAGCGTCACTGCGTCAGACGCTTGAAGTGTTAGAGCAAAAATACGGTTCACGTTTCATAGCGGATGCGGGTTGGTCTGGTTCAGCGTGATAGTTTGATTTGGAAAGGAAACTTTACCAGTGTCTGATGTGATCAGTCCGGATGTTGCACAAGTATTGCCAGATCTATTCTGGGAGCGTGTCAGGCGCAGTCCTGGCGCGATTGCCTATACCTTTTTCGATAAACCTGTTAATCGCTGGGTTGATCTCACTTGGACAGAAATGGCCGAGCTGGTTTCGCGTTGGCAGGTGGCGCTAAAGGCCGAGTCGCTGCAAAAGGGTGATCGTGTCGCCATCATGGCCAACAATTTACCGCAGTGGCTGGTGTTTGAGCAGGCCGCCCTGGGGCTTGGCCTGGTGGTGGTGCCGCTGTTTGTGAATGATAGAGCCGAGAACGTTGCTTATGTGCTGGCCGATTCCAATACCCGGCTATTGTTGATCGAGGGGTTGGAACAGTGGCGCGAGCTGGCTGCGGTTGCTGCTGATCTTGATGACGGCATGCGTATCTGGAGCATGAATGACTGTGATAATCAGCGGCTTTGTTATATACAGAAATTACTGCGTGATTCCGATGAGCCAGCCGAGCTGTGCGCCAGTGCACCTGATGAGTTGGCAACGATAGTCTACACTTCGGGAACAACCGGTCGCCCCAAAGGCGTGATGCTCAGCCATCGTAATATATTATGGAATGCCCATGCTAGCTTACGCGCGGTAGAAATTTTTCCAGACGATTACTTCCTCTCCTTTTTGCCTTTGTCGCACACCCTGGAGCGAACCATAGGTTATTACCTGCCAATGATGGCCGGCGCCCGGGTTGCCTATGCCCGTTCGATTCCATTTCTGGCAGAGGACCTGCAAACCATTCATCCGACGGTATGGATCTCAGTGCCGCGTATTTACGAGCGTACATTTGCCCGAATTCAGGAGCAATTGAATAGCCCGTTGAAGCGACGCCTGTTTAACCTGGCTGTTGAAACAGGTTGGCTGCGATTTTTGCATCAGCAGGGCAGGGCAAAATGGCATGCCAAGCTGTTATTGTGGCCGTTATTGAAAAAGCTGGTGGCTGACAAGATCATGGCTAAATTGGGGGGGCGGCTACGGATTGCCATCTGTGGTGGCGCGCCGATGCCCGTTGATGCAGGAAAGACGTTTATTGGTCTTGGGCTGAATCTATTGCAAGGCTACGGCATGACAGAGTTGAGCCCAGTGGCGGCTGCAAATTTGACCGAGAATAATGATCCTGCCAGTGTTGGTCCGCCACTGCCCGATGTGGAAGTGCGCATCGGTACCGATGATGAATTGCAGGTGCGCAGCCCAGGCGTCATGAAGGGCTATTGGAACAATGAACAGGCCTTTGCCGAGACAGTTGATGCCAATGGTTGGTTGCATACCGGTGATAAGGCCAAAATAGAGGATGGCCGTGTTTATATTACCGGGCGTATCAAGGATGTGCTGGTGTTGGCTAATGGTGAAAAGGTTTCGCCTGCTGATATGGAAATGGCTATCAGCACTCACGCTATGTTTGAGCAAGTGATGGTGATTGGTGATAACCGCCCCTGCCTTGCCGTCCTGGTTGTGTTGAACCAAGCCGAGTCGCATGTCCTCTATACCAATGATGCCTTGTTGGCAATGATTTCTGAGTGTATTAGCGCATTTCCCGGTTATGCGAAAATCAGTTTGGTGCTAACCGTTGATGAGCCATGGACGGTGGAGAACGATATGCTGACGCCAACGCTTAAATTAAAGCGGGAAAACATATTGCATAAACATGAAAAAGAAATCGATACCTTGTACTCGAGACGAAAATAATGGCTGAGATAAACCATTCAAGAGACGGTATGCCTATCATTCGACTTGTGGCAATGCCCGCAGATGCTAACGCAGCGGGTGATATTTTTGGTGGCTGGATCATGTCGCAGGTGGATATTGCCGGTTCTGTTGTTGCAACCCGTCGTGCGGCAGGACGAGTGGTGACTGTTGCGGTAAACTCTTTCGAATTTCATCAACCGGTTTTTATCGGTGATCTGGTTAGCTGCTATGCCGAAGTCAGTCGCATCGGCAACACCTCGCTGACGGTTGATGTAAAAGTCTATGCCGAGCGTAGTCGCCTGGAATCACCTATCAAGGTGACAGAGGCGGTGCTGACCTATGTTGCTGTTGATGACCAGCGCAAGCCGCGCAAAGTAGATGAAAGGCACCTCTAGAGATTAAGCTGGTATGGAACGAGAGCTGTCAGTTGTTTTATAAAAGATTGCTGCCTTGTTGTAAAAAAACATGAAAAATATATTGAGCCGTTAATTAAGAGGTTGTCGGAATGAGGTCTGCTGCTCTATTTGTTCGATCGGGATTTGTTGCTGTATTTGTATGCTTGCTAGCGGCTTGCTCTATTGGTTCGCCAACGGGTGAAGCGGTGCAAAAAGAGGCTGAAGCCTTTTATCAGGCGAGACAGCAGCAAAATGTTGATCTTGCGCTGAGCTATTATTCAAAAAATCGTTTGACTGAAGAATGGCGGACTCATTATGAACATGTCATTTCAAACCTGGGGCAGGTGGAATCTTTTAAACAAATACGAATGGAAGTAAATACCGTGTTAAGCGGACGCTTTTATATCTTTGAGTACCAGGTTAAATATAGTTTGGGCGCGGATGTAAAAGAGACGCTAACATTTTTTGATTCGGTTGAAGAGGAGGACAAGCTTGGTATCGTGGCGCATGTGATATCCGCAGATGGATATCAGCAATTGTTTTAGTATTTTGTAGCTATTGTTTCGATATATGGTTCAAATCTTTAAAGAACACGCTCAAATCCAACTATAAAATTTATTCTGAATATATTTTTTCCGTTCAAATTGAAATATATTTCGCCTGTAAATTGCTCTAATTTTTATTTCTGTTGCCTAAAAGCTGATGTTTCAGCAAGGCCCTGACTAAACTATATCGCAATAGTCGGGTTTACATAGATTGATTATATGTGTCAGGATGTCTCGGTGTAGCGCAAACGAGATTCAGCCGAAACCAGAAACGTGCCGATAACACAATAACAGGCATGGAACTGATCCGCCGCTTCAGGCGATAAGTATTAAACAAACCCGAGGGGGATTGTTATGCAGCTTGCGCAAGAAATAGATTTAGGTGTGGTGATGAAGCCTACTTGTAATGAGCCGCTGGTTCAGTTCGAGCATGATGGGGTATCTATCACTATCCTTGGCACCGCTCATGTCTCGCGCAGCAGCGCCGACACCGTAAAGTCACTGATCGCTACAGATCGTTATGATGCTGTTGCACTGGAGTTGTGTGAAAACCGTTTGCATGGCCTGATGGATCCTGATGCCATTACTAGAATGGATATCATGCAGGTGGTGCGAAATGGCAAGGGGCCAATGGTGATGGCCAGTCTGGCGCTAGGAGCATTCCAGAAGCGCATTGCTGACCAGCTGGGTATAGAGGTCGGTGCCGATATGCGTGCCGGCGCTGAGTCAGCCAAGGCCAAGGGCTTACCGTTGATGTTGATCGACCGCGACATCGGTATCACCATGAAACGAATTTATCGCAATGTGCCATGGTTTAAACGCATCAAGGTGTTGGCCGGACTGTTGAACAGTGTGATTGCACGCCATACTGTTTCGGCAGAAGAAGTCGAGCGCCTGAAAGAGGGGGATGTGCTTGAAGCTACCTTCAATCAGTTTGCCGAACACTCAGAAGAAATATACACGCCACTTGTGGATGAACGTGATCAGTACATGGCTTCACGCCTGATAGCAGAGGCAACGCAGTCTGGCTGTAAAAGCATACTTGCCGTGGTAGGGGCCGGGCATTTGAAAGGTGTTCAGGCCTACATGAACAAGACTTCAGAGAAATATATAGATCAGCCCGAGCAAAGGCAGCAACAACTCAACACTGTTCCACCCGCGGGTAAATTTCTCAAGCTGTTGCCATGGATAATTGTGGCAGTGATTATGACCGGCTTTGCCATCGGTTTTTTACAGGGTAGCGAGCTTGGTTGGAGTATGGTGCAACAATGGGTGGTCATCAACGGCGCCTTGGCAGCATTAGGCGCACTGATTGCCTTGGCTCACCCGATAACTATATTAAGTGCCTTTGTGGCGGCACCACTTACTTCGTTGAATCCAACCATTTCAGCAGGTGTAGTGTCGGCGGCGGTAGAAACATATTTCCGCAAACCAAGAGTGGGTGATTTCAGTCGTCTGCGTGATGATGCCGGCAGTTTTGGTGGCTGGTGGCGCAATCGAGTTGCTCATACCTTCGTGGTATTTTTTATGACTGGTCTGGGTTCGGCGATAGGAACTTATATTGCGGGTTATCAAATCTTCGAAGCCATTACCGCTGTTTAACGGCTGTTAACGCCTGTTAGAGATGTCTGGCAGGCACTCTTGCATAGGGCAGATTTCAACAACATTCCGCTCTTCAGTTTTTCTATCCGGCATCAGTTCAAAACACGGCATTAATTCATCGAACTGAATTGTCCCTGTGGTGATTAAGTCAAGATGCCGCGGTTTTAGATCGGTGCTGAGCTGTTGCCAGATGCTGCGGTGCAACTCGCATGGGCAGTTGGTTGAACTGATGCCAAGCAAACTAACGCCGCGTAAGATAGGCGGCATCACCGATGCTGGCAACATTACCCCATTCTTAAGCAGTGCGCGTCAGCCAGGCTAGCGAGTCACCGCCAAGCGTATCGCCGCCCCAAAGCGCATTTTTTAATGCGTGTTCCCCCATCACAAGATCCTGGCGCAATAAGAGATTGTTGCGCCCGGCTGTTTAAGTCTTTGCGGCTAATCACAGTTACCTCATGGCCTTGTTGTGAAAGATATCGATGGCGAGGCTGTAGACATCTCCCGTAGCACTGCTAACGATGATGACGCCCATGGCCGATTTTTGTGATTGTCCGGCGTGTGCTGCAATGCCAATGCAGAGCTGGATGCCGGTGTGCCCATGGTCATGGCCTCAAACAGGCTTAGGCCGTTAGGTGGGGGGATGACACAGTCAGACTGAACACGAACATATTCAGCGCAACCACACATCGTGTGACGCGCTCAGGCCACACCCAGTAATCAATGCCTTGTCAGCCTCTTTAAACTGTTTGCTGTAGGACTGAACTACAACACCCAAAACATCCATGCTGCCGTTGAGAGGAAAGCGGCGCAGAAGATTTCCCTACCAGTGGCGGAAAATGTCGACCTTGATCTGTAGATAATCATAAAATTCAGGCGGCAGTGGTGAACCCGTGGCAAGCATGGCTTTAGTCTTGTTAGCTTGTGTGATTGCTTGGGTCTTGCACTGCTCTTTTTCAGCGCCATGGACAATACACTTTGGCAGGCCGGTGGTGCCGGATGAATGAAGGATATAGACGGGGTGATCAAATGGCAGCTGCTCAAACACCAAATCTGGATCGGTGTAGGGGTCAATAAAATCATGCAGCAACAGAGTATTGTCCAAGGCCTGAGGCGCCACCGGTAATCAATGCCATGCTGTTGAAGTTCATGCCATTTAACAAATAGTCCGCAGCCACTGGCGCATCAATAATCGATACACCCATCTCAAGGCTGATGAGGATGTTGTCCAGTGCCTGGTTACGGGTGTCATGAAAGCGCGCGGCAACAGCGGCGAGGATGCACTGTGCATGTAAAGGGGTGCTGATGCCAAAGGTGTCAGCCAGTGAGGCCTCATGACAACCCATAGTCATCAATATGTATGGCGAGATCACGGCTGGGGCAAGATCAAGCCGAACTTCGCTGAAGGAAAATTCTGCTGTGTCACAGGCAATGGCAATATAGCAACAGGCAATCAGACCCAGTGCATCACCGAAGGCCGAGCCACTGATGTGGGCGATAAAGGGTTTTTCAGAAATTACAATGAGAAACAAGGCCCGGTTTGCTATGCTGTTGTTTACATATGGCAGGAACTGTTGATGATCTACGATCTTCTCGCCGACATCGTTGTATTATTCCATTTCGGTTTTATTATCTTTGCCGTGCTCGGCGCACTATTGCTGACTCGTTGGCCGTGTTTGGTGTGGCTGCATCTGCCGACGGCAATCTGGGCGATGGTTATTGAGTTTTTTGGTTTGCGTTGTCCATTAACACCACTGGAAAACTGGCTGCGCTTCAAGGCGGGTATGGCTGGTTATGATTTGAGTTTTATCGAGCACTATATTGCTGCGATTATCTATCCCGGTGAGATTACAACCAGCGTCAAGATCATGCTTGGTCTGGGCGTGCTGTTAATTAATCTTGTCTTGTATGCCCGGTTCATCAAGTCACGCCGCCATGGCTGATTCAGCGCTGATTTAGGTAAGCCTCAAAAAAGATGTTTAATCCATCACGGTAATAATCGTTGCCGCTGATGTAAATGCCGTCATTATGGCCGCCCTTGAGTTCAAGAAACTGTTTAGGGGGGTTGGCCGCAGCGAACAGGCGTTGGCCATGGCTGAATGGGATGATTTCGTCATCACGGCTATGGATTATCAATAGCGGTGCGGTGATCGATTGCAGATAGCCGAGGGTGTTGTAACCAAAGCGGCTCAGCCAACGTATCGGTAACAGGGGGGTATAAATTTTCTGTAATATCCGGCGCTGAGGTAAAGCTTGATTCTAGCACCACTGCCTTTGGTCGGTGTCGATGTGCCACTGCTGCACCTAGCGAGAGCCCCGTGATGATCTCGGATTCGCCATAGCCCTGGTTGCGCAAATCTAACCAGGTGGCATCGGCGTCACGATAGATGCCAGCTTCTGTGGTTTTACTTTCGCTAAGGCCATAACCGTGATAGTTGAACAAGTAAAGCATACCGGCCTGATTAAAATAGAGATTCAGCAATATTGCCGTTTAATCGGCTATCAAAAGCAGCAGCAGACTGGTTATGGCACCTGACTCTAACAATCTTGGCATAGCAGTGATCACCTTTGGTTAAAACCATCAAAATGACGTCAGAGATGATCAGTCTTGTAGAGTCAAAACTACGACTGAAATGGAGTCCATAAAAAATATCAGACTGGCTGCTGGAAGAACGGAAAGAGTTACTTTGCCATGACCATTTACTTGCATATTTGGGCAGATAAGACCTCTGGTGGCGACTTGTATCACTTGCTTCGCCGCAAAGGCAAGGCCTGCCAGCCCCGAAGTAAAGCACAGGCAGGGCGCGGCCATATAAAGAATCGTGTCATCATTGACAAGCGGGAAACAAGCTTTGCGGTCTCAAAGCGAATTAATGATAAATCAGCGCACACGGTAACGATAGCAACCATCACCGCCGATAATGGCAAAGAGTTCGCGTTCCATGAGCTGATGACTCAGGCGCTGGGTGCGCGCAGGTCTACTTTGCAGACCCTTACAGTTCATGGCGGCGTGGATTGAATGAAACACGAATAGCCTTTTACGACAATACTGGCCGAAACATACGGACTTCAAAAAAGTCTCGGCGAATGAGGAGTCTGCCGTTATCATTGAGCTTAATGATCGACCCAGAAAAAAACTAGGAAATAAAATTCTGGCTAAATTAGTGGCGAAACATATGGTAGCAATTGCAGCTTAGGTAGTTATGAAATTCGGGGTTGAATCTGCCAATCTAAATAACTGAGGCCAGGGTGAGTTTTATCTAAGGCGGTTTCGGATAATAAGTGCAATTGGTAACGGAAAGGTCAGCTGATAGAGTCAGCACCTCCCTCCGCCAAGAGAAAAGCACTATGAACTACAACCAGCTGACCGAAAACGAACGATATCAAATTT
>Ga0316208_1000569_pt1 | contig 42985 bp, 43 predicted proteins | sample 3monopyrite_MG_FD_204944 | JGI IMG/M metagenome (GOLD analysis project Ga0316208, IMG submission 204944) | Microbial mat bacterial communities from mineral coupon in-situ incubated in ocean water Damariscotta River, Maine, United States -... | ecosystem: Environmental > Aquatic > Marine >...
GCTTTGCCACGTTCAGCTTCATCTGGAAGATCAGGCGTTAATGCCATATCACGCGCTTTTTTCAGTAAGGGAAGGTTATCAATAGTATAAAAATCTTTCTTGGTTCCGAAATCCATTAACTTTTTAGTGATCTCTTCACGCTGACTATAGTCCTGTTTGCAAAGCTTCATGTGTACTTTTCCGTCACTGGTACGGAAGTAACCATAAGGTTTGTTTTTCCAAACACCTTCCTGAGCCATATAACGGCGCTTACTACCACCATTCTTGGCACTTTCATAGTTTGGTGCTGGCCATTGAATCCCGCGTAAATCATAAAGCTGCTGATAAAGACCTTTGCCATCGATTTTTTCAACTTCTAACATACCGGTCAAATCTGTATCGGTACCTTCAGAAGCAATAACAACATCACGAAATATGTCTTCGGCATCATAAAAACCATCTTTGCCTTTTTTCCATGGGAAAATCTTGTCTCCATCCATACCCAAAAGGTTGGCAATCATTTTACCTTTATCAATAACCATATCCATATCAGGTCGACAACCCGGAGGGGCTTCGGCAGCTTTTTCGACACGGTTAATACGGCGTTCTGAACTAATATAGACACCACTTACTTCACCCCATGTTGCTGCAGGGTAAATGACATCCGCAAATAAATTATTTGGGGCATGACGGTAAATTTCCTGCACCACATTAAAGGTTTTCATTAATGCAGGTCGTACTAACGTACGCTGATCCGGTAAATCAATATGTGTAGCATAAACCAGGAACATGGCTTTCAAATCACCTTTTAAAGCGCGTTCCATCATTCCAATTGCCATACCTTTGTTATCACTATTCATCGCAGTTATTAAATTCTTCTCAGGCACTCTCCACTGCTTAGCCATCCACTTACGGTGCGACGCATTTTTCAACGGTTGGTTAAACGGTAAACGACCGGTTAAACCACCGGTGAAACGTTCACCCATGGCATTGGGTTGACCGGTCATAGAGAATGGACCACACCCCGGTTTCGCCAGGTTACCCGTAAGCGTTAACAAGTTGATGATAGAGATAACATTATTCTGACCATGGATATGTTGATTATAACCAATACCCCACATGATAATTACACCACCATAGCCTTTACCTGATTGCTTACCTTTACTGCGAGCTAAACGTTTACGTGTTGCACCTGCAAATGTTGCTGCGACATCACGAATAAGTTTTGGTGAAACATCATGGTTTTCACCGCCCATACGATCCTGTACTTGCTCAGGACTGTAATCGTTGGTAACACCATCAACGTATTCTTTCCAGCCTGTTACATGTTTCTTGAGAAAGTCCCAATCAATGACATCTTTATGATCTTTTAATAACACATGTGCAATTGAGTTAAGGAAACTAATATCACCATTTAAGATTGGCACGTGAACAGAATTCTTAGAGTTAATGTCCTCATAACCTTTCGAAGTACCGGTATAACGTGGATCAACCACAACCGTAGGAATATCCGCTTTACGTTTATAATCTGCGATACGCCAGAAAATAATGGGATGTGCTTCACGCGCATTATGACCAAAGTGCATAATCATATCGGTAAGTTCAATATCTTCATATGCTAAAGGTGGGGTGTCTGACCCTAATGTCGCAAAGTAACCCGTTACCGCTGAGGTCATACACATACGCGCATTGGCTTCAATCGTATTCGAACCCAGTACACCTTTCATGAACAAGTTTTCCAGGTACTGACCTTCCATAGTGAGCTGACCAGAACCATATAAACTTATTGAGTTACCGCCGTATTTTTTTGCAAAATGCGCAACTTTCTTTGCTGTCATCTCTTCGGCATCATGATACGGAACTCGAACAAAAAGCTCTTCATCAAAGGCATTTTTAGTTTTACTGATAAATTCAATATCACCATGGCCTGGCTTTTGCCATTCTTCCCATACATCTTTTCGGACATACGGCTCGCCTTCCATACGATCTACATAGATCGGTTCAGCGGCAGTTAACCCTTTAATACATTGCAAACCATAATTTGTCGGATGATCTTTATCCGGCCGCATGGAAACGATTTTGCCATTTTCTGTCTGAATAATTGTTCCGCAACCTACACCACAATAGGGGCATTGTGCGATTGCTGTTTTACGCTCGGTTTTTACTTTAGCAGGAGCCGCTTCAAGTTCAGGGTTATCGGCAACAAATAAACCTGTTGCTGCAGCTGAACCAGTAATAAAGCTGCTGCTTTTGAGAAAATCACGTCGATTCATTTTAAAACGTTTCATTTTTTTCTATTCCTCAATTAATTATGCTGTTCTTATTTGCCGTGATGTCTATTTACTAGGTACAGTACGAAGATAAGCAATAATGTCATCGACATCGCCATCACTCAGATTTGCCATCCCTTCAGGACCGCTATAACCAATCATGCGAGTATTAGAGCGACCTTTTTTAATGGTTTCACGAATAAAGCCATCTGTAGCTACATCAAGAAAACCTGCTTTACCAATTGCTGTGCCAGTACTGCCTGCTACATAACCATCTCCATTAGTGCCATGACAAGTTGAACAGATAGAATCAAACCAGAACCGGCCTAAACGTTCATCACCCTGACTGCGGGGTTGTGCATCAATAGCCGCTGACATATTGGGTAGTTTTGCATGGTCACGAAGGTAAGCCACAATGGCTTCAACATCCTTTCGACCCAGGTGAGAAAATGGCGGCATACCTGTTCCGGCACGGCCATCTCTAATCGTCGCCATGAGGAACTTATCTGAAGTCGCTTGCAGAAATTCCTGGTTTGTTAATGAAGGAGCAAAACCCGGTTTGCCAATTGCATCTGCCTGGTGACAAAAAATACAATTTTGTTCATAAACAGCCTTACCCGCGCCTGCTAATGCCGGATCAACCTTTTCAGGAAGGCCTGCCATCGAAGATGGTGCAGATTTAGTGCTTGAGCTCGAAGATGAAGTGTCCTGCTCTTTTGAACACCCCGACAGGGCTAGAATGAGAATAGATAGTGTTACAAATGCAAAATTCTTAGTATTCACGTGTCCTCCTTATATATTTTATATGGACTACTACTAAAAAATTTTTGTTATGCACTGACTATAGAGGACTACTGAGAATTTAACATGACCTAAATCAAGAAAAAAAAGAAACAACTAATATAAGCGAGACTATACCTTATTATTTTACTTTGTTATTACTCTGCTATTGAATTAATTTTGATGTTAATAAAGTCTGTAAAAGGTAATTGAATCTGCTGCTCTTTGCTATAAATATCACCTTTTTGTAGCAAGGGTTTGCCTGTCTTTGATACCCGTGCAGTTATTTTTACTTTATCGAAAGATGACAAAGTCATATTGGGTATCATTGCCATCGTATCATCAAGAATAACGTCTATAGGTAAATCTTTAACTTGTTTGCGCACCACAGCTAAAGGCATGGGTGGACCATTAACCGCTTTAGCAAAAATAAAAACAGTATCATTCATCGAAACATTTTTAAGCATACTTTGATCAATGCTCACTTTGAGTTTTAATGCTGTGATTGATTTATTTTTATCAGGCTGACCATTTATTGCTGGCTCTTCAGCAATATCGATACCTGATTTACTTTTAGCCTGACGAATTAATTTTTGCACTTCATTTATTGATTTTTCATCTTTTAATATGGGCAGTAAAATATTCCAGTATGAAATGGCTTTTTGAAATTCACCTTGCTCTGCGTAACCCATGCCAATCAACCATAACCCCGTTGGATCATCAGGTTTAATCGCAACCGCTTTTTTTATCAGTTCAAAAGGTTTTCCGCTTATGCTTCCATTTCTTAGCATGGTTAAGGCATCGGCATACATCAAAATAACAGAAGGGTTTTCCGGTACTAGCTTGTATGATTTCTCTAACGCATCAACCGCCTCATCAAATCGTTTTAATGACATATAAGAACGACCAAGCATGAACCAGCCTTCTGCATTATCTGGTTTGGCTTGCATGCGTTCAGCAAGCTGTGCAACAACCTGCTCAAACTGCTGTTGTTGTCCCTTAGAAGATGCATGGCCAGCGACTTTAGTAACTTGCTTTTTAGTACCCTCTAATAATTCTGGTTTACCTAAATAAGCATACAAGCTGAGGGCCAGTACTGGCACACTCACCAGTAAGATTAACTGGGTTAAACGATTATAAGACTGACCATTTCCTTGCTTTTGATTTTTTGATGATTTTTGATCAACATCACTTAGCAAGGACAGTTCCAGCTCTTCTTTGCTCTGATCATATTCAGTCTGGGTTATTATGCCCTGTTGCAGATCTAAATTTAATTCAACAAGCCGCTCTTTAGTAATCGCAATATTTTGCGCTGCCCTGTCGATATCACTTTTACTTGAATCTAACTGCATCGGTCGAATGACAAACAATAATGCAACACCTAACATAGCAACCACTAAAACCCAGAACATAATCATTTACTTTGTACCTTATTATCGTCTAATAACTGTTTTAGTTTTTCTTTATCGCTATCAGTTAAAGCAGTTGTAATATTTTTTTTACGCAAACGAATAAACCGTATTAATACAAACAGGCCAATTGCTAAAATAATAAAAGGGCCTATCCATAATAGAAATGTCGTCGCTTTAAACTGAGGTCGATACAAAACAAAATCACCATAACGTGCAACCATATATTCCGTAATGTCCTTATTGCTTTGCCCGTTACGTATCATTTTATAAACCTGCTTACGTAAATCTTTTGCCAGGTCAGCATCTGAACCTGATAAATTTTGGTTCTGGCAAACTAAACAACGCAACTCGCCAATCACTTTTTTATAGCGTAATTCCTGTTCCTGACTGTCAAACGTTTTTATTTCAACTCCAGCCTGTAAAAGTGTCGTTGTAATAAACAACCCAAGAATTATCATAATTGTTTTCATGATTCATTCTCCAGTTTTTTAAGTAAAGGAATAATCTCTTCCCTGACATCTTTATTATTTACTGGGCCAGTATGTTTTAAGCGAACAATTCCTTTTTTATCAATAATGAACGTCTCTGGTACTCCATATACTCCCCAGTCAATTCCTACTAATCCTTCAATATCACTCACGCTAGCTTGATAAGGATCACCATAGCGACTCAGCCAGCGCTTTGCATCCGCCACTTCATCTTTATAATTCAGACCAATTAAATTCACTTTGAATGATTTTATTAATTCATTTAAAACAGGATGTTCAGCACGGCATGAAACACACCATGATGCCCATACATTTAACACCCAAACTTTTCCTAACATCATATTTGGTGAAAATGTTTTGTCCGCCTGATGTAACAACGGTAAAGTAAAAGCTGGTGCCGCTTTGCCAATAAAAGGAGACGGTAATTTCCGTGGGTCTTTAGTTAAACCAATGCCCAAAAAAATAACTAATATAATAAAGGCGACTAATGGAAGTAAGGCGCGGCTCATCCTGCTACCTCATCATTTTTAATTTCTTTTCGGGCTAACCGATAACGACGATCTGTTGCAGCAAGCAAACCACCTAACGCCATAATAATTGTCCCTAACCATATCCAGCGAATAAATGGTTTTACATAAAGTCGTAAACTCCATGCGCCATCCACGCCACGTGGTTCACCCAGAGCTATAAATAAATCACGCGTCAGACCCGCATCAATAGCGGCTTCTGTCATTGGCATTTGTTGTACCCGATAAACACGTTTTTCCGGATACAAGCTGGCAATAAACTGATTATCTTTGCTGACAGTAAGGTAGCCTTTTTGTGCCTGATAATTTGGACCGGGAAACAGGCGAACGCCTTTAAACTCAAAACTATATCCGCCTAAAATAAATTTTTCACCCGGTATCATGCGTACATCTTTTTCTTCACTGTAAATAGAAGTTAGAGTGATACCGACAATGAAAACGGCCACACCAAGGTGCGCGATGCTCATGCCATAGAAACTACGCGGCACACTCATAAATGCCGACAACGAATAACCTTTATTTATTAAGCGAAGACGAATACCTTGTAACGTTGTGAGAGTGATCCATGTGGCCAGCATCAAACCAATAGCAGCACCAAATTCATAACGGGAAAAGAGTAACGGTAATAATGCTCCAACTACAATACTAATAAAAAATAATACACTTAAAGCTCTAACCAATCGCATTGGCTTATCTTGTTTCCAACGCATCATTGCACCGACACCCAGTAACAACGCCAAAGGAATAGTAAGGGGTACGAAGACACTATTAAAATACGGCGGCCCAACTGAAATTTTTCCTACACCTAATGCATCTAGCAATAAAGGATATAACGTCCCTAATAAAACACTGGCAGCGACGACAACTAAAATAACATTATTGACAAGTAGTGCAGTTTCACGCGAAAAGAGTTCAAACGTTGTGCTACTGCGAATGCCTGGTGCACGCCATGCATACAAAGATAACGAACCACCGATGACGATGACCAGGAATATTAAAATGAAAACACCGCGAGAAGGATCGGTGGCGAAAGCATGCACCGACGTTAAGACGCCTGAGCGCACTAAAAATGTTCCAAGCAAGCTTAATGAAAAAGTAAAGATGGCTAATAACACCGTCCATGCTTTAAACGTTCCACGCTTTTCCGTTACTGCTAGTGAATGCATTAATGCAGTACCGACTAACCAGGGCATAAAGGAAGCGTTTTCTACCGGATCCCAAAACCACCAGCCGCCCCAGCCTAATTCGTAATACGCCCACCAACTGCCCAGCGAGATCCCCAGAGTTAAAAACAACCAGGCAATGTTTGTCCAGGGTCGTGACCATCGTGCCCATGCCGCGTCTAACTTACCACCTAACATTGCAGCAATAGCAAAAGCAAAGGCAACTGAAAAACCAACATAGCCCATGTACAACATCGGAGGATGAATCGCTAAACCAAAGTCTTGTAATAATGGATTTAAATCGCGGCCTTCTGCCGGTACTAAAGCTAAACGATCAAAGGGGTTTGATGTAAGTAACATGAATAATAAAAAGCCAACACTCACCATCCCCATAACACCAACTACGCGTGCCAGCATATCTTTTGGAATGCCTCGACTAAATACGGTGACTGCACCTGTCCATATCGCTAAGGTCAATGCCCACAGTAACAACGATCCTTCATGAGCGCCCCAAACTGCTGAGATTCGGTAAATTAATGGTAAAGCCGTGTTTGAATTATTCGCAACATAAGCGACTGAAAAATCATGCGTAATAAAAGCATAAACAAGTGCGGCAAAAGAGAGCAGCAAAAAAATCAATTGTAGCTGCGCCACCGGTTTTGCAAGAGCGACCCATGATTGGATTCCTTTTGCTGCACCTATAACAGGTAAGCTCGCTTGAATTAGGGACATGACTAACGCCATGATTAATGCGAATTGGCCGAGTTCGGGTATCATATTTAGATTTCAACTCTATCTATAAGTTAGTAATAAGTGAGAGCTATTACCTGGTTCATAGCTCGTGTAATAAGGCGATCTTATTTAATGTCCATTCTCTAATACATTTAAAAAGACCATCGTATCTAAAAACATATTTTACTCCGGATGCGGAACAAAAAGACTCAAATCAAGACCCGCAAAACATTACCATCCATGGATTATTCGACTGCCACGTCCTTCGGTAACTGCTCCTGCGTTACTCTCGATAATTGCTCCTGCATTATTCTACCTTCGCCCATCCGTGGGCTCGTACCTCCTGCGTCCTTGCAGTCGTGTGACAAACGGTCTGAATTTAAGTCTTCCTGTTCCACATCCTCGCAGTGCAACTCGTAGTTAGCTTTATTATTGTTCTTAAATTTTAAGAACAAATCTATTTAGCTTTTTCTTCAGCTTTCTTTTCCAACGCCTTCTTAGCTTTCTCTAAAGACTCAGCAACTTCCGGTGGCATATAATTTTCATCATGCTTGGCTAAAACTTCTTCTGCAATAAATACACCTTGTGCATTGAGTTTACCGCGACTGATAATCCCCTGACCTTCCCGAAACAAGTCCGGCAAGATACCTTCATATTCCACGCTAACTGTTTTCTCATAATCAGTCAGGTCAAAATGAACCTTTAAATTTTTTGGTTCTTTTTTAAAGCTGCCTTTAACAACCATGCCACCCATGCGGAATAATTTGTTGACGGGCGCCTTGCCTTGTTTCACATCTGTTGGTGAAAAGTAAAACATTAAGTTCTGGTTAAAAGCATACATCGCAAAACCGGCAGCTAGTGCAACGCCGGCTATAAGGAAAATAATAAAAAATAATCGTTTTTTACGTGCTGGTTTCACTATAGATTCTCGTTTTTGCTTTCTGAATTAGTTTCGTTTGACCCGTTTTTGTTCAAATAATTCCGTCGTTTAATCGCTTTTAATAACTTCTTTTTTTCCAGCAGGGGAATTACGACATTCCAGATTAAAATAACAAAAGTTATCCCATAGGATGCCCAAATGTAAAAATTATATTTACCAAAATCTAATGCGTCCATTTTATGAATTCGACTCCAATAACTTTGCTACCCATTTACTTTTTTGCTCTCGAACCAATAATTCAGTTCTGACCCGCATAAATAAGTTACCGATATAAAACAACTTAAAGGCCACCGCCATAATTAATAACGGAATTAACATGGATAAATGAATCGAAGGCTTATCAAACTTAGTAATGGTTGGCCCCTGATGTAATGTATTCCACCACTCAACTGAGTAATGAATAATCGGAATATTCACTACGCCTACCAGAGCTAAAATGGCTACCGCTCGTGCTGCCGTACGCTTGTCTTCAATCGCGTTATACAAAGCCATTACCCCAAAATATAAAAAGAGTAATAACAACTCTGAAGTTAAACGTGCATCCCATACCCACCATGTGTTCCACATGGGTTTACCCCAGATTGAACCGGTGACTAATGCAAGAAAGGTAAAACTTGCACCAATCGGCGCACTGCTAATCATCACTATTTCTGCCAGTTTTAATCGCCAGATTAAACTAATGCCGCCGGTAATAGCCATAACCATATATATAAAGAGTGACATCCATGCTGCGGGTACATGCACATAAATAATTCGATAGGCTTCACCCTGTTCATAATCGACAGGCGCCAGTATTAAACCACCATACAAGCCAGCAACAAACAACAGCGCAAATAAGCCCATAATGTATGGCAACCACAAACCCGAAAGACGATAAAAATAAGGGGGCGATGCAAACTGATGGTACAGTCTCGTGATACTTGCTAATAATCTCATAACTTAATTCAAACTCACTTTTAATGCTGCAGCGATAGCAAAAGGCGATAATGTAATTGCGAGTACTAAAATTGCCAGCATCATCGCTAATTGTGCTTCAGCAGAAAATCCTTGCTCAGTATTTTGCAACGCCAGCGTCGCAAAAATTAAAACGGGTATGTATAAAGGTAAAATAAGAAGTGACAATATCACACCACCCTGCCTCAAGCCTACCGTTAATGCGATACCAACTGCACCAATTAAACTTAATGTAGGTGTACCTAACAACAGAGTTAACAATAACATCGAAATAGTATCAACGGGTAAGTACAGTAACACTGCAAGTAACGGGGTTATTAAAATTAATGGTAAGCCTGTAATAAACCAGTGCGCAGTTATTTTCGCTGTGACTAAAAATGACAGTGGCGTTTTAAGTAATGTCATTTGCTCCAGGCTTCCGTCTTCAAAATCTGAACGAAACAAATTATCTAATGATAACATTGTGGCTAATAACGCCGTCACCCAAATAATTGCCGGTGCAATTTTTTGTAATAAAACTTTGTCGTCACCAATCGCCAATGGAAATAATGAAATCACCATGACAAAAAATATAAGTGGGTGAATAATTTCAGAGCGCCGTCTAAATGCAATAAGTAAATCGCGCTTAAAAATTTGTGTCCATGCTGTCAACATATAGTTAGCTACTTAGATTAAAATGATTTACAGAAAGACCGGATAAGTCTATGTCATGATGCGAAGTTAAAATTAATAGTCCGCCACGCAAGATATGTCTTTTAATTAACGACTCAAAAAAACTGACACTAGCCGTATCTAACGAAGTAAAAGGCTCGTCCAGAACCCAAAACGAATTATTCGTCATCATCAAACGTGCCAGTGCCAGTTTGCGTTTTTGCCCTGCCGATAACTGGCGACTTAGCACATCTGCTTTTTTGAATAAGCCGATTTGCTTCAAAACATCCTCTGTTTTTATTTCTTCGGCGGTTGCCATCGAACGCATCAGGTTCAAATTTTCTTCAACTGTCAGTTCATCCTTAATGCCGTTTTTATGGCCAACATAAGAGATATTTTGAAAATATTCAGGCATTGAAGCCGCAGGCTCATTTTCCCAGTGAATTTCACCTTCATCGGGTAAACGAAAGCCGCAAAGAATTCTTAGTAAACTGGTTTTACCACTGCCATTTTCCCCTTCTAAAAATAAGATATTTCCAGGTGACAACGATAAGCTTAAATTACTAAATAAAATCTGCTCATTTCGCCAACAAGCCAGATTTTTAACCTTTAAACGTCCCGTAAATGTGTATTCTTTCTGCATAAATAAATTTAAGACTCAAGACTAAGCGCCGATAACTCCTTATATATTATACAAATTATGTATTATTTTACACTTGATAAGGGTAAACCCTAATACCAATAAATAATGATCATAATATGATAAGTGATGAATACCAAATATGATTATATCTGGTTAAGAGCATCTCAGCCTCCCCTTTGAGAATCATTTTAGCTAATAACAGTATGTGATCATGTCTACCAACGTATGTTGCTGTTTTGTGTAGAAATAATAAAAAATTGTAAACAGAACTCTTGCAGATGAAGAGTGCATCCTTGGTATATCCAGGGCTTAAGGGAATTTAAAGTTAGTATAAAATGAAAAACCAAAACGTGACCATACACATTGTCGATGATGATCCCAGCATGCGTAAATACTTGAGCAATCTCGTGGCGACCATTAATTACAAATCAAAAACCTATGATAATGCGAATGATTTTTTAGCCACTTTTCATGATGATGGCCTCGGTTGTTTGGTGCTTGATCTACGCTTACCCGGAATTAACGGCCTTGAATTACATCAACAACTTGCTGAAAATAATATTGATCTACCGGTTATTATGATTAGTGGTTTTGGTGATATTTCTACCGCTGTTAAAGCAATGAAAGCGGGGGCACTCGACTTTCTTGAGAAACCTTTTAAAGGCCAGGAACTGCTGGATCTCATTCATAACGCTATCAGCAAACATAAAGTTGATCGAAAAAAAAATAACTCTCACAATATTACACTCGAACGAATAAACTCTTTAACAAAACGTGAAAAAGAAGTCATGGGGCACGTTGTAACAGGTATGCTTAATAAAGATATCGCAAAGAAACTTGAAATTAGCGTTAAAACAGTTGAAGTTCATCGCGCCAATGTGATGGAAAAAATGGCCGTTAATTCTGTCGCCGATCTTGTGCGAATGTCGATAGATGCTAAAAATTTATAATGTCCAAAAAAAAGTAAGATTCGTCCCTCACCTCCTTCCCAATCAGTTATAATTAGCATACTCTAATACAGCTTTTCCAGATTAAACCCACCAAACTTAAAGGGTTTTTATATGTCGCAGCAATTAACAGATAAATATGGCCGCAATATTAAATACTTGCGCCTCTCTGTCACGGATCGTTGTGACTTGCGATGTAACTATTGTTTACCGGAAGGCTTTAAAGATTTTGGTGAGCCTGAAGACTGGTTAACCTTTGATGAAATAGAACGCGTTGTTCGTGTCTTCGGTGAGTTAGGAACAAAACGCATTCGTCTTACCGGCGGCGAACCTTTGGTTAGAAAAAATATACCGGAACTTGCAACCAGACTCTCTCAATTACCCGGTATTGAAGACTTATCTCTTAGTAGTAATGCCACCCGTTTAAAAAAACAAGCTGTACCTCTTAAGCAAGCGGGAATTTCCCGCATCAATGTGAGCTTAGATACGTTACGCGCCGATCGATTTAAAGAAATCACCGGCGGTGGCAAACTCGAAAAAGTGATTGATGGACTACTTGCTGCAAAAGAAGCCGGATTTCAGCCGGTAAAAATTAACATGGTCGTCATGCGGGGAGTGAATGACGATGAAGTTGAAGAGATGGTGCAGTTTTGTATCGATCATGACTTTACCCTCCGTTTTATAGAAGCTATGCCCATGGGTGATACCGGACGTAAAGCAAACAAACAATATATTCCACTCAATGAAATTCATGATCGTCTCGCAAAAAAATACAAATTAGTTAAAGCCAACATGAATGGTGGTGGTCCGGCACGTTATGTTCGTGTTGATGATACTGAATTAAGAATTGGTTTTATTACTCCAATCTCACAACATTTTTGTGATACCTGTAATCGTGTTCGGCTTTCTGTTGATGGCACGCTTTACCTTTGTCTGGGACAAGACGACAGTTACCCACTACGCAAACTAATGCGTGCAGGTATTACGGATGATGAATTAAAACAGCACATCCAAAAAGCAATTGCCCTCAAACCTGAGAAGCATGAATTTAGTGAACAACCCGGGAAACTCGTTCGCTTTATGTCGATGACAGGTGGATAGTCAGGATATCGCCATGAAACAAAATAAACGAAGCATCCTCATTACTTTTATTTTATCTTTCTTTTTCATGCTGCCAGTTAGTTTTGCTAATAACCCTGACAATCAAATCGAACAACTTCTTTCTCAGCCATCTGCGCCTGCCGGTGTTGTTTTTGAAATCGTCACCGGATCTGCTAACAGTCTTGACTGGACCTTACCTAAAATTTATAAGCTAATAAAAAAATTACGCGCACGTTATCCACAACTCGAAATTGCAATTGTTACTCACGGCAATGAACAATTTGCATTAAAAACAATAAACAATAGAAAACATAAAAAAGTACATTCCATCACTCAGCAACTTGTACAAAAAAATAATGTACAACTTCATGTTTGTGGCACGTATGCAAACATGAAAAATGTCAGTGAAGAAGAATTCCCAGATTATGTTGATGTAACAGCAGAAGGTCCGGCAACCATTAACGATTATATTGCTTTAGGTTATCAACTGATAAAATTATAAAGCTATCAACATTCTTATAGCAATAATAACCAGAAAGGCAGCAAAAATACGTTTTAGAATAATGGGTAATATGCGATGAGCAATCCATGCACCAACCGGGGCGAAGAGAATACTGGCTACAACAATACTGGCAAAAGCAGGTAAATTAATATAACCAAAGCTCATCACCGGACGTCCGGGAACTGACCAACCTGTTAAAATAAAACCAATCGTGCCACTAACAGCGAGTGGGAAACCAATCGCTGCAGATGTTGCTACTGCTTTTCTTATACTCATATTACACCAGGTAAGAAAAGGTACTGACATAGAGCCACCACCAACCCCCATAAGTGAAGCAGCAGCACCGATACTTGTTCCTGCTAATAACATCCCTGCTTTATCGGGTAAAGTACGATGCGCTTTCGTTGTATTACCAAAGTACATTTGTGCCGCAATTAACAACATAAAAATAGAAAAAATTAATTTAAGTTCTTCGCCAGGAATAAGCTTTGCAATGGCCGCACCGATCAAACCACCTGCAAAGACACCTATCGACATGACACGAACAACAGACCAGTTGATAGCCTGATATTTATGATGAGCTCGAATAGACGATAAAGAGGTAATAACAATCGTCGCAAGTGATGTCCCAATAGCAACATGCATAAGCACGTCAATACTAACTCCTTGTGAAGTAAACACCATGGCCAGTACGGGCACAATAATAATACCGCCACCAATACCAAGCAGACCGGCAAACATACCCGCTACAGCACCACTTGCGAATAAAAATAAAACTTCCATGCAGGTTTATACCTTATTAAATTTTAATATTGTGCTGCTCCCATCATGTAATCAGGCAGCCATGTTGCCAGGCCCGGAAACATAATTAGGAGCGCAATACCAATCAACATACAAACCATAAAGGGTAAAGCACCCCAAAGAATCGTCGGAAGTTTTACATCTGGAGCAATACTGTTAATGACATACAGATTCAAACCAACAGGTGGAGTTATTAAACCAATTTCCATATTCAGGGTTAACATCACTCCAAACCAAATTGGGTCAAAACCAATCGTCTCAACAATCGGTACCAAAGTAGGTGCAGTCATTAATATAACGGCAACAGGTGGTAAAAATAATCCAGCAAGTATAAGGAATATGTTTACGCTTAATAATAAAATCCAGGGATTCACCTGTAATGTTGCAATCCATTCAGCCAGTGATTGGGTAATGTATAAACTCGACATCATGTAACTGAAAAGCGCCGCCGTACCTATGATCATCATAATCATCACAGACTCACGCATAGCACTCTTTAATATTCCCCAGTGTTCACGCATATTCCACATTTTATAAATGAATACGACCAAAACAATAACAACAAAGGCGCCAACACCAGCAGCTTCTGAAGGCGTCGCTACACCACCGTACAATGCATAAAGTATTAAAATAATAATAAGCAGGAAGGGCAGTATTTTTGGAAGAATTTCAAACTTTTCTTTCCACGAATACCCTTTATCACCAATCTTAAAATGAAAGCCTTTGCGTTTAGCGTAATACAATGACCACGCCATAAATAAACCCGTTAACATTAAACCAGGAATAATACCAGCCATAAAAAGCCGACCAATTGAAGTTTCTGTCGCGATACCATAAACAATCATGGTAATGCTTGGAGGTATTAAAATACCTAAGGTACCACCTGCAGCAATCGCGCCTGTTGCAAGACTGTCGGGATAGCCTCGTTTCTGCATTTCAGGAATACCCATCTTGCCAATCGCAGCACAAGTCGCAGGTGATGAACCACTTAAAGCAGCAAAAATAGAGCAAGCACCAATATTAGAAATAATTAAGCCTCCCGGAACTTTATAAAACCAACGTTCTAAGGCTTCATACAAATCACTACCAGCACGTGATGATGCGATCGCGGCGCCCATTAAAATAAACATTGGGATAGAAAGCAAAGCAAATTCATTCAAGCCTGCAAACAAGGTGTCAGCAATTACATCTATACTATTTACACCATCAAAAACAACTAAAAACAAAATAGCAACTGAACCAAGAGCAAAAGCAACAGGCATGCCGGCCAGCAGCAAAAGTATTAAGCTAATAATTATCAACAAACCAATTGCAAGTGTACTCATGTTGAACTCCCCATAATGTCTTCAGCAGAGAGACCGAACGGCATTTCTTCACCACGAATTAAACTTAATATATCTGCAACATATTGCAGCGATAAAATAGCAAAACCAAAAGGTAGTGAAAAATAAGGAATCCAGAGCCGCACTTCCCAAATAGAATCGGAGACCCAGTTAGCGGCCCATGCTTCATACCAAAACTCATAACCTGTATAGGTAATAAGCAGACAAAAAATCAGTGAGACAGTTGAAGCGAATAAAGCGAGCCTTAAACGCCAGTGCTGTTTCAAATACAACGGGATTAAATCAACGTTAACGTGTCCTCGTGTTAATAATACATACGGGCTACCAATAAATGTTGCTGCAATTAATAAGTAAGTAACAAACTCCGTTTGCCAAATTGATGATTCTTCTAAAACATACCTAACCCACACCATTTGGCAAACAACCAAAACAGCGACAATTATCATTAATGCAGAAACAACACCACATGCTTTTGAGGTATTAGAAACAAACTGAATATATTTTTTCATTTATACACTTTCAAATTAAAAAAACGATCGTTATAAAATTATAACGATCGCTTTATATTCCTGACTAGTAGAATGACTAATTTCTACTGGATTTATTCAACAGATAAAGCCATATCCAGTAACTCACGTCCACCTTTTACTTTTTCAGCAAAATCTTTGTAAGACGTTTTATCTGCAATTTTACGCCACATAGCAGCTTGCTCGGCCGTCATTGTTACAACTTTAACACCTGCTTTTTTATATGCAGCAACCAACTTAGCATCAGCTTTTTTGGCACCTTCTGTTGCAAATATTTCTGCTTTTTTAGATGCAGTCATTAGTACTTTCTGTTGATTTTTGTTTAAGCTGTTAAATGTTTTCTTAGACATTAAGATAGGTTCATACATAAACCATAACGCATTTTTACCTGGAGCAGTTAAGCATTTAACTTGCTCATAAATGCGGTATGAAACCAAACTTGCTGAGCTTGTATTTGCGCCATCAAGTACACCTGTTTGTAAGCCAGAGTAAATTTCTGAACTTGGCATTTTAGTAATAGATGCACCCGCACCGGCCAACATTTGGTTAAACGCTTTGCCTGCTGCCCGGAAAGTCTGACCTTTCACATCTTTAGGTTCTAAAATACAATTTTTCTTAGATACAAAACCACCTGCTAACCAGGTATCTGCTAATACAACAACACCAGCATCATCCATAATTTTCTTGATTTTGCCCATGAATCTGGATTTATTTAAACGTAATGCATGCTCATGATTTTTCACTAAACCAGGCATCAAGGTTAAGTTTAATTCAGGGTGACGACCGCCGGCATATGCTAAAGGAAATGCAGTCATATCCAGTTTACCTTTTGTCATGGCGCCCCATTGTTCCTTAGGCTTGTATAATGACTTACCAGGATAAACTTTAATTTTAAAACCCACATTTGCTTTTGCTACATCTCGTGCAATCATTTGTACCATTTCATCACGAATATCACCTTTACCACCTGGCCATTGATGAGATGCTTTTAATGTGCGTTCTGCACTTGCTGCACCCGACACACCTACCAAGGTCGCGATAATAATTACTGACAAATTAAATTTATTTATTTTCATTGAATGTTCCCCTTTTTACTTTGTATTTTTAACTAATAGATATTATTTATTTTTCATTCTGGTATTGGACTCATTTTTATCAACCAATGAAAACCATTGTTGTTTTAAATGATTCTGCATATTTTGATCTGCCATATCAGGATCATTCTTTATAAATGCTTGCATGACCTGGCGATGTTCTTCTAAAGATGCCTCTAATCTACCTGGAATAGTTAACTGCATGTGACGTGCTAACCGTAAGACTTTACGTAAATCACCAATGACACGCTGCAACCATTTGTTACCGGATAAATCCTGTACTGCTTGATGGAAAACAAAGTTTTGTTCGTAGTAGCCATCAATATCACCTTGCTCTGCAAAGCGCTCTAATTTTTCATGCATTTTTTCAAGTTGTTGCAAATCCTGTGCTGCACAATTTTCAACCGCCTCTCTCGCACATAAACCTTCAAGAACAACCATGACAGGAAACAATTCATTTAATTCCTCAATATCCATACTACGAACAAAGCTGCCACGACGCGGGATTAATTCAATTAAACCTTCGCTGTTAAGCACTTTTAACGCTTCACGTAACGGGGTACGACTAATACCGTAACGCTCACATAACGCCATTTCATCAATAGCATCTCCAGGTGTGAGCTCACGTTGATATATCTGGTCACGTAGTCGATCAGCCACCTGCATGTACAAAGCCTGGCTCATTATCCGTTCAGTCATTCGTTATATTTCCCTAACAGGAATAGTTTTTCGTCCATTTGATTACGAGCTCGTATTCAGTTTAAAATCTATTGTAATTCATAATTATGAATGCAATCTAAACTGTAGTGAACAAACATGCAAGCAACAGAGCCATCAAAAATATGTGCAATAAGAAAAACAACATTTATAGTCTCTTTCAGGCCAGATTTCCTAAAGATACGTCTGCCTCTTTCATCGAAACAAACGATGGAGCTGAATATAGTTACGCTTACCTTGAACAAGAAACATCGCGTATTGCACAGTTTTTAACCACACTAGGCATAAAAAAAGGCGACCGTATCGCTGTTCAGGTGGAAAAATCCCCCCATGTCATTTTTCTATATCTTGCCTGTTTACGTGCAGGTTTTGTTTATTTGCCCTTGAACACAGCCTATACGAAAAGTGAGCTCAGTTACTTTCTGGAAAATGCAGAGCCCAGCCTTGTGGTATGTAAAACAGAAACCGAAGACATATTTTCAGGTTTTAAAAATGAAACTCTTAAACATATCCTTACTCTGGATCTAAACGAGCAAGGTAGCATTATCGAGCAAAGTAGAAGTACAGCAGCAGAATTTGAAACGGTTACCAGCGATACCGATGATATTGCGGTCATTCTGTACACCTCCGGAACAACGGGGCGTCCTAAAGGTGCCATGATTACCCATGCTAATCTTGCTGCTAATGGCTTGGCACTACAAGAAGCATGGGGCTGGCAACAAAGTGATGTCTTGTTGCATGCTTTACCTATTTTTCATATCCATGGTTTATTTGTTGCTTGTCATAATGTTTTACTCAGCGGCAGCAAAATGTTGTTTTTAGAAAAGTTTGATAGCAAAACAGTTGTACAACTTTTACCTAAAGCTACGGTCTTCATGGGTGTTCCCACTTTTTATACTCGCTTACTCGATGAACCTTCTTTTGATCGTGCTTGTAGTCAAAATATGCGTCTATTTATTTCTGGTTCTGCACCTTTACTTGAACAAACATTTGAAGATTTCCAGAAGCGCAGTGATCATACTATTCTTGAGCGCTATGGCATGACAGAAACAGGGATGAATACATCTAATCCATTAAATGGTGATCGCATTGCTGGCACGGTTGGACTCCCTTTGCCTGGTGTTGAAGCACGTATTGTTGACGAGAATAATCATTCCATTAGAAATAATAGTGTTGGCGTTCTTCAGGTTAAAGGCAAGAATGTTTTCAAAGGTTACTGGCGTATGCCAGAAAAATCTGCAGAGGAATTCACTGAAGATCATTTTTTTATTACGGGTGACCTTGCCCAATATAATGAACAAGGTTACATTTCTATCGTCGGTCGCAACAAAGATATGGTGATCACTGGCGGTTACAATGTTTACCCTAAAGAAGTGGAGTTATTACTTGATGAAACTGAAGGCGTAAAAGAATCAGCCATCATTGGTTTGGCACATAAAGATTTTGGTGAAGCTGTTACAGCGATTGTTGTACCTGAAGATATAACTAACCCGCCAAATGTCGATGACCTGAAAAAATCATTAAAAGAACAACTTGCTAGCTATAAAACGCCTAAGAAAATAATATTCATTGAACAACTACCTCGCAATACGATGGGTAAAGTACAAAAAAATATGCTTCGCCAAACATATAAATCACTGTACAAATAAAGTTATTGTTAAATAGATAATAAATATTAAAGTACTTATGCCGCCGGTTACTGGCACTAACATCGGCATCGTAAAGCCCTTATATTCTTTTTGTGAAAATTTTATTTTTATTAAGGCAAAATTAATTATCATAAAAATGATCAACGTTATAAAACTGGTGATTTTTGCTAAACTTAGCAATGGAAAAGACAGTGCAAAAAATAATACCAGCAATATAACGATTAATATTGCGAACAAAGGTGTATGTGTATTTTTATTCACTTCACCAATTTTTTCTGGCAACCACTGTTTATTACTCATGCCATATAACACTCGCGATGCCATAATAACCTGAATCAAAGCACCATTAACGACTGAAATTAAACTAATCACTGTAATAACAACCGGAGACTGTCCGGTCGTTGATTGATATAACATTGCCAGTGGAGCACCACTTGAACTAAGTTTTTCCGGTGACATTAATATAATAGCCACAACTGAAATTAAAATATAAAACAACGTTGTTACGATTAACGAAATTATAATTGCCAGTGGAATGTTTATACGCGGATTAATGGCTTCTTCAGCAACATTAACAATATCTTCAAAACCAAGATAAGCATAAAAGGCAATAAAGCTGCCAATAAAAATACCTGCCCAAATTGACATATCCGGAGATGGCATCATCTCGGGTAACCTTGCGGGCATTAAATGGAAGGCATCACGACCAACGTATAAAATAATTAACAAACCAATAATTTCTACTACTGTCATTGCAGATGCAATGAACACAGATTGCCCTATACCCCATGCACAAACCAATCCGATAGTGAGTACAAGTAAGATAACGACCAGCGGTTCAGGTAAAGCTATAAAAACGTTTAAGTAACCAAAAAAACCGTGTACCAGTACCGAGGTAGAAATAATTCCGACAGCAACAATCATTAAACCAATAGCAATGGATAACGGTTTAATTCCAAAGCCTTCTTCTACATAAACAGCTTCACCTGCACTACGTGGAAAACGAGATGCAAGTTCGGCGTATGAGAATGCAGAAAATGCCGCTAACAAGGATGCCAGCATAAAAGAAACAGGCGTGTAATAACCCGCTACACCGGCAACCTTGCCAACCAGAACGTAAATACCGGCACCTAAAATCGTGCCAATCCCATAAAAAACTAACATTGATAGCGATAGTTTTCTGATTAATGTTGGTTTATTTTTCATTTTTGTGAGCTCGAACTGCCCCGTTATAAATATTACAGCTGGTTTATGTTATTCTTATTTTCTTAGCAGAACTAAATATAGGCAAAATTGTGGCAAACCCCAAGCAACGCGCCAGCGACCAAATTCAAAGCACCTCATCGGTCGTTTCATTATTCGATGAGTCAGGCACAGATCACTATGCTGAAGATCTGTTGTCAATCTACTATGACGGTGCTATTGCTATTAATAAAGAGGGAGAAATTATCTTTATTAATAAAACAGCCAGTAAAATAACCGGCTGGTTACATGATGATGCCAGGCAACAACCTCTCGATACTGTATTTCAATTTTGTAATGATATTTTAGAACAATCCTATTTAAAAATTATCACCAAAGTTATACAGTCCGGTCATATTTTTGGACCGATTAAACGACACCTGATAAAAACTAAAAAAAATAAAGACATTTATGTTGATTTTAGTATTTCACCGCTTGATGACAATACTGCCATGTTAATGTTTCATAAAATTAGTCTGGCCAGTGATCTGCAACAGAGACCCATGTTATATCAATTTAGCCATGACACGCTAACACGAACCGCTAATCGAAACACGTTACAACAATCAATTAATCATCTTCATAATAATTATAAATATAAGAGAAGTACCTATTCACTTCTTTTACTCGACATTGATCGCTTTAAACTTATTAATGATAACTACGGTCATAAAACGGGGGACCAGTTACTGCAACTTATCGCAGAACGAATGCAACATTTTATTCGAGATAAAGATAATCTTGGCCGTTGGGGTGGTGAAGAATTTATGTGCATCCTGCCTGATACAGATATTGAAACAGCCAGCAAAATTGCAGAGCGTATCTGTCACGGTATGGCTGAACAACCTTTTGTTCTGGACCACCATGAAGTAGCCGTTACAGTGAGTATTGGTGTTTCTAATTATCCAAAAGATGGCGCTAACCCGGAAGAACTATTTCGAGTGGCTGACACGACGCTCTATCAGGCAAAACAAAATGGCCGCAATCGTATTCATAGTAGTCAACAAACGACAGGGAATATTTTTTCCAAAGGTAGCCTGCTTGAGAAAGCTTTAAATGAAAATCGTATCATACCGGTATACCAGCCTATCTTTAATTTAAAATCAGGTGAACAGGTTGCGGAAGAAGCATTAGCAAGAATTCAGGATGCTGATGAAACACTCATAGCCGCGCATGAATTTATTGATGCTGCTGTCGAGTTACAAATGGTGCATCGTATTGATTCACAAATTTTTGAAAAAATGATTACACGTTGTGCCGAAAGCTATTTGCAATCACCAAATACTCTTCCTCACTTTGTTAACCTGTCTGCTGATCTATTACGTCATCCACAACTGGTTGAAGAAATTATTCAGTTCGCCAAAGAAAAATATGATGAATGTGGCCTAAGTAGTTGTGAAGCAAAACCAATCGTTATAGAAATAACCGAGCAGGAGCTTCTTGGCGATATGAATGAAGTAAAAGCACTACTCGCTCCGTTTATCGATTTTGGTATGCCTCTCGCGATTGATGATTTTGGCAGTGGTTATTCTTCGCTTACTTATCTGGCAGATTTGCCTATCAGCTATTTAAAGTTTGATGGCTCATTAATTAAACGTGTTGCCTATGAAGATCGTGCCAAAAAAATAATCAACGGCATTCAAAAAATGGCAGAGTCACTAAAATTGATCACCATTGCTGAACATATTGAAGATCAGGCCACACTCGATGTGTTACGAGAGCTTGGCGTGTCCTGGGGGCAAGGTTATTTTTCTGCCATACCTGCAAAATAATATTTATTTTATCCAGATAGTCTTCGCGTTAGTAAATTCACGTATGCCATGTTTAGAAAGCTCCCGACCATAACCTGAATTTTTTATCCCGCCAAACGGTAAACGTGCATCACTTTTCACCATCCCATTAACAAAGGTGCAGCCGGACTCTAGCTGACGTGCAAGCGCTTCACCGCGTGCCGAATCTTGTGTCCAGACACTGCCACCCAAACCATAAGGTGAGTCATTTGCTATACGTAATGCATCATCTTCATCGCGAGCACGAATAACAATCGCAACCGGCCCAAATAATTCTTCATGATAAGCGCGCATACCGGCTTCTACGCGATCAATAATGGACGCCTTATAAAATGCACCCGCAGCTGCAACCGCTTCACAACCGGTTATTACTTCAGCGCCGGCAGCAAGTGAGTCAGCAACCTGAACATGAAGTTCATCGCGTAAATCTTCACGTGCCATCGGGGCTAACGTGGTTGTTTCATCCATTGGGTCACCCACTTTTAACGCTTCAACCGCGGCTTTAAAACGAGTAACAAAATCTTCTGCAATGGCATCAACCACAATAAATCGTTTTGCCGCAATGCAACTCTGGCCGCTATTTAAATAACGTGACATCACAGCACCTTGTACAGTGAGATCAAGATCAGCATCTTCTAAAACAATAAAAGCATCAGAACCACCCAGTTCCAAAACAGACTTTTTAAGATTGGCACCCGCCGTTGCCGCGACCTGCCGACCTGCCGGTTCACTGCCTGTTAAAGTAACCGCATGGATCCGGGGATCTTCAATCACGGACTGAACCTGTGATGCCTTAATCATTAAAGAACGAAACACACTGTCAGGAAAACCGGCTTCTTTAAAAACATCTTCAATCAATAATGCACACTGCGGTACATTTGATGCGTGCTTTAAAACACCGGTGTTACCGGCAACTAAGGCTGGTGCGGCAAATCGAAAGACCTGCCACAAAGGAAAATTCCAGGGCATCACTGCGAGCACCGTACCCAACGGAAAATACCCCACATAACTTTTACCAGCATCCGACTCAATAGCTTCATCCGCTAAAAATTGCGGCCCGTTGTCGGCATAAAAATCACAAACGCCGGCACATTTTTCAACTTCTGCCCGTGCATCATTAATTAACTTACCCATTTCCTGAGTAACAATGGCGGCGTATTTGTCTTTATTTGTACGGAGCACGTCTGCTGCTTTATGCATTAAAGCACAACGCTCAGTCATCGGAATTTTGCGCCATAGTGGTGAAGCCACTGCCACCGCCGCCAGTCCTGACTCTAGCTGCTGAGAATTCCAGACAGGAACCTCGGTGACTTTCTCGCCAGTTGCGGGATTAATCACTTCAAAACTCATACTCTGCTCCTTAATTATTAATGATATACCTTATATAAGTCGGCTATTGATAAAATAACTATAGTTCAATTTATGCAGATAACCGAATGATGAAAAGACCTATAACTAAAGTGTGATCAGCACGTTAATTATCTATACAATGATGACAAGATAATTATAAATAAAGACATTTAATAACTATGGAAATCTTTCTTGTTGGTGGATATGTGCGCGACCAGCTATTGGGCTTAGAAACCAAGGATCGCGACTGGGTTGTTGTTGGTGCAAACGCCGATGCATTATTAAAGTTAAATTATCGACAGGTCGGAAAAGATTTTCCTGTCTTCTTACACCCCGACACAAATGAAGAATATGCGCTTGCCCGTACTGAGCGTAAAACGGCGGCCGGTTATGATGGTTTTAGTTTTCATGCAACAGCCGATGTCACGCTTGAAGAAGACTTAACCCGACGAGACCTCACCATTAATGCCATCGCTGAAGATGCGAAGGGTCAATTAATTGATCCTTTTAACGGTCAGGCTGATATAAAAGCAAAAATTTTACGTCATGTTTCACCCGCTTTTATTGAAGACCCTGTACGCATTTTACGTCTTGCCCGTTTTGCTGCGCGCTTTGCAGATTTAGGATTTACTATTGCTGATGAAACGCAATCGCTCATGTCTCAGATGGTGGAAAATGGTGAAGTTGATGCATTAGTCCCTGAACGTGTCTGGCAGGAAACCCTGCGCGCTTTAACTGAAAAAACACCCGCACGTTATTTTGAAGTATTACGCGACTGTGGTGCATTGGCTAAATTATTTCCGGAAATAAACCGGCTTTGGGGTGTACCACAACCCAAAAAGCACCATCCGGAAATTGATACCGGTATTCATACTATGATGGTGCTGACTCAGGCTGCAAAATTATCAGACGATGCGAAAGTTCGTTTCGCCGCACTGGTGCATGATTTAGGAAAGGGCACGACAGCAAAAAATAAATGGCCAAAACATATTGATCACGAATCACGCGGTGTTCCACTGGTTGAAGCATTATGTGATCGTTATCGTATTCCCAATGACTATCGTGAGCTTGCAATCATCGTGACAAAATATCATTTGCATTATCATCGCGCCGCTGAATTACGAGATGCAACTTTTTTGAAGACACTGGAATCACTCGATGCTTTTCGTCGCCCGGATCGTTTTGAACTTTTTTTACTCGCTTGCGAAGCAGACTCACGTGGCCGTACTGGCTTTGAAAATCAGCATTTCGATCAGCCAGCAATTTATAGAAACGCCTTTCATGCAGCAAAGAAAATAAATGCAAAAGAATTGGTTGCTCAGGGTTTAAAAGGCAAAGAAATAAAGGAAGAGCTGGCCAAACAACGAATCATAAGCATCAAGCAAGCACGAGAGAGCTAAAATAATAATAGGTAATAAAAAAATGAACTCTCCTTTTAGCGATGAAATGCTGGATAACTTTCGACATCAAGGCGACCCTCTTGCTGATGAAGTTATTGATGCCTTTGCAACTCAATTCGATTCCTCGATTCAATTACTTGTTGATAAATTGATCAACATGATCCGCCTGCCGGTTAAAGGTGAAATTTCAGAGTCGATAAAAGAATACTTCCACGAAGACGAAGAAATACGGCAGGCGCTGGAAAAGTATTTTACTCTGGCAGTCGTTGTACCGGATTGGGTAGATGCTGAAAAACTGGATCGTGGCGCCCATGTTTTTCAGGATCACCTTTTCTCAAGCATTATGATTTTAGGCTGTGCAAGCTTACCGACAACTTATGTTTGTCAACCCGAAACCAAAGTACTCGGCTTTACTCGCCGCCTGATTGATGATGCACCTAAACGTCTGGTCGAAACCGCGCAAATGGTAACCGATGTAATGGGTGAAAAAGGATTATATGTTCAGGGAACAAAATTAAGCGGTAATGGCGTTCAGTCAGTGTTAAAAATCCGCTTAATTCACGCTGCTGTTCGGCATTTAATGTTACACAAAGAAAAACTTGCCCGTGAACACAACCAGCCAGAATCAAATAATTATTTACTTGCTTATGTATATGATTCTATTCAGGAAGAATGCGACTGGGCCGGCCACATAAAACCAGATTCGTGGCATATAAAAACAGATGGCATACCCATTAATAATGAAGCATTAGCAATTATACTACTCACTTTTTCATACACTATATTACGTGGCTTGAAAAAAATTGGCGTAAGGCTGACAAATAAAAATCAGGAAGCATATATTCACGCCTGGAATGTGGTTGGTTATTTACTTGGTGTAGATGAAAAGTTTTTAACTGAATTCTCTCGATATGATAAAACTGAACAAATATATAATCAAATTTTAAATCGTCGTCGTGGAAATTCGAATGATGGCGAATTATTACAGCAAGCATTGTTAGGTGCTTTTTCTGAAACTGCCAGCCGTACAATTCCCTTCCCTTTTGCTCAACTGTTGCATGTGCGGCGTATAGCACGGCTAATCACATCTAAACTTATTTCTAAAGAATCTTATGTCGCATTGAATTTAAAATTAAATTTTTATGATCATATTGTTCGTTTTTTTATCTGGTCTGGTGTGCGTCTATTTGGCTGGTTCGTTAATTACAGATTTTTACGTTTCTTTTCAAATATTGTATTTGCTCGAATTGCAAAGACTCTATGGGACTGGCGCAAAGATTTTCCTGAAAAAAATATAAAACACAGTAAAACAGGCCATTGCGAACCTCTTATTATTCCGCATACACTGACAAGCACCAGCTATTTATCTGATAAATAATAAAAGGTTTAAAACTATGAAGACGACTACAATACAAGCTGGAAATAGTTCACTCTTAGGGTTAAGTATTGCATTCATTTATTGGGTAGTTGATTCACTTTTCGATGTTTATCTGTTTAATCTTAGCACTGATTTTTTTAATAGCTTTTTCACGACAAATGCACATGAACTTTGGATGCGTATTTCCATTGTCACTTTAATAATTATATTTTCGCTTTATACGCACAAAATCAAACATGAATTATTATTAAAAAGTGATGAAGTGGAAGAATTAAAATATCTGGAGACGACTGATCCACTGACATCATTATTTAACAAAAGAAAACTATATGAACTATTAGAATATGAAATGGAAAAAGAAAAAAGATATAAGACAGGTTTATCCGTTATATTCTGTAGTATTGATAACTTTAAAAATATCAATAGCACCCACAAGCAAGATACCATTGATAACTTACTTCGTACCGTTGCATTACAGTTAGCTATTTGTTTAAGAAAATCTGACATTATCTCCAGATGGGCAGATGAAGAATTCTTAATTTTAATTTCAAATAAAATAGTCGACAAAACAACAATGATTGCTGAAAAAATTCGTAACGCTATTGAAAACTATAATTTCGAAGGAATTGGCAACATTACTACCAGCCTTGGTGTCACCCAATATATTGACAATGATAATAAAGTCACAATAGTTAATCGCGCCAATGATGCCTTAAAAAAGGCAATAGAAAAAAAAGGGAACCATGTTGAAATTATAGCATAAAGACTCTTTTTGACATTTATCACTTCAATAAACTGCTTTTTTTACAATTGAATTGTTCTATAATATCAACCTTTAATTTATATTACTGTATTTGGATGATTCAAAATGACAACCCCCCTTCAACTCAAAAAAATCGCGCCAGAAATCATCAAAAAATATTCAGTTAAAAGTGATGCAAAAGCATTCTTTCAACACATCAATACACTTGTGCCTTACTTTGCTCTTTTTTATTTGGCGATGATTAGCCTCAATGCTCATTCATACTGGCTGGCTGCCGGCTTTACGATTCTGCTATCATTTTTTATTGTGCGCATTTTTATGTTGATGCATGACTGTGGTCATAAGAGTATTTTTAAAACCCAGCTATTCAATACCATTGGTGGATTTTTTACTGGCGTGTTTGTTGGTATGCCCCAATATGTCTGGACTCAACACCACAACTACCACCATTCAACGAATGGTAATTGGGAAAAATATCGCGGCCCTTTAAATATTTTATCTGTCAAAGAATTTGAAAAGCTGACTCCAGGCCAACAAAAAAAATATGAATTAGGACGAAATATTTTACTCTCACCCATGGGTGCTTTTTTATATTTCATATTTAATCCACGATTTAATTGGGTGCTTGGTAGTTTAAAATTTGCCGTTAGTATTGTTAAGAAAAAATTGGCATCACCTAAAGAGCCATTAAACAAAATCATCTCTTCTCAGGAATCTCGCAATTGGAAAAATGGTAAAGAATATTTACACATGACACTCAATAACATTGTCCTGCTTAGTCTTTGGTGGGCAGCGAGCATGTATTTTGGAGCAGCAACATTTTTTACTATTTATATTATTAGTCTTTCGTTTGCTGGCGCAGCAGGTTTGTTGATATTTACATTACAACATAACTTTGAAGGTTCATACGCAGCAGATACAGCGCATTGGGACTACTACCAGGGCGCATTAACCGGCACGAGTTTTTTTATTGTTCCTAAATTTTTTAACTGGTTTGGTGCTGATATCGCATATCACCACATACACCATTTATCTGCTGCTATACCTAACTACAATCTTTCTGCTTGCCATAAAGAATATGCCCATTTGTTTGAAGATGTAAAACGAATTCGATTTAGAGATGTTGCCAAAGAATTTAAATTTATTCTCTGGGATGAAGCACAACAAAAAATAATTTCTATTGCTCAGTATAAGCAAGCACACTCGGCAAGTTAATTCATATGACTGATACAGCACCTAGAGTAGGTTTTATTAGTCTTGGCTGTCCCAAGGCTTTAGTAGACTCCGAACACATTATTACTCAGTTACGCGCTGAAGGTTATGAAATTACCGATAGCTATGAAAATGCGCAACTTGTCGTTATTAATACTTGTGGATTTATTGACTCTGCAGTTGAAGAATCCATGGATGCCATCGGTGAAGCCTTAGAAGAAAATGGTAAAGTTATCGTAACCGGTTGCCTTGGCGCTAAAGAAGGTGTTGTTGAAACCGCTTACCCAAATATTCTTGCTGTAACAGGGCCGCATGCTGCAGAAGAAGTGATGCAGGTGGTGCATGATCATCTGCCCAAACCCCATGATCCTTTTTATGACTTAGTCCCTAATGCCGGTATTAAACTGACGCCAAAGCATTATGCTTATTTAAAAATATCTGAAGGCTGTAATCACCGTTGTACTTTTTGCATTATCCCTTCACTCCGGGGTGATCTTGTCAGCCGCAACGTTGGTGAGGTAATGCAGGAAGCTGAAAATCTTGTTAATTCAGGTGTTAAAGAATTACTCGTTATCTCCCAGGATACCAGTGCTTATGGTGTAGATGTAAAATACCGTACTGATTTTTGGGGCGGTAAACCCATTAAAACCCATATGACAAATTTATCAGCAGCATTAAGTGAACTTGGTGGAGATCAGGCTCCATGGGTACGATTACATTATGTTTATCCTTACCCTCACGTTGATCATGTCATTCCTTTAATGGCAGAAGGAAAGATACTTCCTTACTTGGATATTCCATTACAACATGCAAACCCACGCATTCTTAAAGCCATGAAGCGCCCTGGTAATATTGATAAAACCATTGAGCGCATTAAGAACTGGCGTACCATTTGTCCAGACATCACCTTACGTTCAACTTTTATTGTCGGCTTCCCCGGTGAAACAGATGATGAGTTTGAAGAGCTACTCGATTTTCTTGAAGAAGCACAACTCGATCGGGTTGGTGCTTTTACCTATTCACCGGTTGAAGGTGCGGTAGCAAATGAACTGGGTAATTTTGTTCCTGAAGAAATACAACAAGAACGGCTTGAACGTTTTATGCAGTTACAAGCTCGAATCAGTGCGGATAAATTACAGAAAAAAATTGGTCAGACCATGACCGTATTAGTCGATAGTTACGGCCAAGAAGGTTTAGTCCTCGCGCGTTCAAAAGCCGATGCACCCGAGATTGATGGTGAAGTTATTTTAGATGGCTTTGAAGATGTACAGCTTGGTGATTTCGTTGATGTGAAAATTGTTGCGGCCACTGAACATGATTTAATAGCAAAGCCGCTTGATTAATTAAGCCATTTGTTTTCAAACCTTACTAACAAATGCTTCAACTCTCCTCTTGTCAGTATCCATGCGACCGTTACTCCCGTCGTATTGGCTAGCATGTCACTGTATTCAAAAAACCGTACCTTTCCCATGCCTTGTAATATCTCTATTAACACCCCCATGCTTACAAAAAAGATAAAATAAGCAATACGATTTTTATTTGATTGATATATTTGTGAAAACCAGCCCATCAAAATAACGTAAGCTAAAAAATGTTCAACCTTATCAATGTATTTAAAATTCAGTTTTATCTCTGGAGGACCTGGTATTAATGAAAAATAAAAAACCAGAGCCACCATCATCCAGCCAAGTGTTAACCATAATTTCTTATAAACCAGCATCTTAATAATTAAGAAAATAAATAAAGCAATATGATTCCCTGAGCTACCCGATAAATGACAAACGGTGTCATTCCAATTCGCTCAAGCATTTTCAAAAAGTAATGAATACAAATATAAGCTGAAACAGCGGATAAAACATAACCCAGACCTAATGAAAACCAATCAACCCCATTGCCCTGTTGAATGAGTTTTAAAGTTTTATATCCACCGGCCATTAAAATAGCAGGAATCGATAATAAAAATGAAAAACGTGCCGCTCCCTGTCGGGTTAAACCTGCAAATAGTCCCGCCGTCATCGTAATGCCTGAGCGAGACGTTCCCGGGATCAATGCTAACGCTTGTGCAAAGCCTATTGAAATACCACTTTTCCAGCTTAATTGATGTTCGTTAACTTTATTTTTTTTATTCTTACCCACATAATCAGACAGCCCCAATAACAAACCAAAACCAATGGTTGCCCATGCAATAATTATTGGAGAACGTAATACATTATCAACATAATCATTAAACATTAAACCTGCAGCCCCAACAGGGATTGTTGCAATAATCACTATCCATGCTAACCGACTCTCACCAATGGTTTGTTTTTTAAGGCATGACTGTGTCCAGTCAACACTTAACTGCAAAACATCTTTTCTAAAATACCAAATCACCGCAGTTAAAGTGCCAAGGTGCATAACCACATCAAAAGCTAAACCCTGATCAGGCCAGTCACTTAATACAGGAACAAGAATTAAATGTGCGGAACTTGATATAGGTAAAAATTCTGTTAACCCTTGCACTAAAGCCAGAATAACTATTTGCCAAAAAAACATTTTATTTCCTTATTAAAAATATAATAACCGTCTCTCAAATATACGTGTCTACTCATCGGTCATGAAACCGGGAAGGTCAAATAAAGACCGTCTGCCACATGGACGTGGCAGTCGAGCAGACATGGATGTCAGGGTTTTGCGAGTCTTGATTTGAACCCATCTATTTCATGACCGAAAATAACCGATCAACTCATTCATAAATCACTAAAATTATTTAATAAAAACTTCGATCTATTAAAATAACACCGCACTCGAATAAATTCGAACCTACAAAATTACAAATATTCACGCAAATCACGAAACTCAAAAGCAGGTAAAGCAACATCACAATTTTTACTAAAACCAATCACTTTAAATAATTCACCCATTTCATGCGGTAATGTCAGTTTTTTAACTTGCGATGCCATTTCCATTTGTTGTTCTATATTACCTTCTTCATTCAGTGCACTGAGTTCAAGTAAACCCGCCCCCATTAGAAAACTCGCCTGATTGGTATACCCCATCACCTGCATATTCGCATCCAATGCCGCATCCGCCATCGCAGTAAAATCAACATGCGCCGTAATGTCTTGCAAACCAGGATAAACAAAAACATCAGGATGAGTTCGGTGCCGGTAATGACACATCAATGTGCCCTGAGTACGTTGTTCATGGTAATACTCATGTCGCGGGAAACCATAATCAATTAAAATTATAATGCCTTGCTGTAAACTGGCAGCAATACTCTTTATCCAGTCTTCTGCGGCAAAATTTATTTCAGACACATAACCCGCATCAAATTCTTTTTCTAACTCCGTTTCAATATCTTTTACGCGGTGAACCAGGCGTTGATCAAAACTCGATTTTAATTGAAAAGAAAATTTATTATCATGCCAGATAACCTCAACTTCATTTATATCCTTTTCTGTTTTCTGAAATAGCTGCACAGGCATCGCATCAAGCAATTCATTGGCTAAGACAACACCGGAAAATGCATTGGGTAATTCATCTAACCATTTTACGTTTTCTACAAAATCAGGAATGATTTCTGTAATAGTTTGTTTTTGTCGTTCTCTTAAATCAGCACTCAGCTCTAAAATCCAGTATTCTTTTGGTAATTTATTTTTCTGTTTTAAATACACTAAAATATCAGCTGCCATACGGCCACGACCGGCACCCACTTCAAAAATGATTTGATCCTTCTCAAATGCAGGCCAAATTGCATTGGCTAACGCCTGTGAAAATAACGCTGAAATTTCGGGTGCCGTTATAAAATCACCCTCTTCACCTAACTTGGCACTGCCCGCAGCGTAATAACCCAATCCCGGTGCATACAGTGCCAGCCCCATATAACGTTGAAATGAAATTGCACCATCATTTTTCTCAATTTCACTTTTGATCAGTGCGATTAATTTTTCGCTATGGTGTTGTGCAACCTCTTCGGGGACAGGTAGTTCTTTAGTCTCTCGTGCAGACTGGTAAAGTTGTTGATTATATGAATCGCTAGACATGAAAACAGACGAGACCTAATTGCTTGTGGTACAGTAAATAAAATTCATTCAAGGATACCACAAATGTCTAATACTCCTGTTGTTTTAATTACCGGTGCTGCACACCGTATTGGCGCAACAACAGCAAAACTATTACATCAAAATGGTATGAATATTGTGTTGCATTACCGGGGCTCACGCCAACAAGCTCAGGCTGTGCAAAAAGAGCTTAACGACAAAAGAGAAAACTCTGTCATTCTTATTCAGGCTGATTTACATATCACCAATGGCCTTTCGGCACTGATTGAAGAATCAATTAAAGCATGGGGACGATTAGATGTATTAATTAATAATGCCTCAAGTTTTTACCCGACAAAAATAGGAAAAGCGACAGAAGAACAATGGGATGATCTTATTGGTTCAAACCTCAAGGCACCGTTTTTTTTATCGCAAGCCGCTGCGCCACATTTAAAAAAAACCAACGGCTGTATTATTAATATTGTTGATATCCATGCGGAACGCCCGCTAAAGACTTTTCCGATCTATAGCATGGCAAAAGCGGGGCTGGTAATGATGACCAAGTCTCTTGCCGGTGAATTAGGACCTGAAATAAGAGTGAATGCTGTTGCACCGGGTGCAATACTCTGGCCGGAAAATTTAGATGAAGTCGCAAAACAACGCATTGTCTCACGCACATTTTTAAAGCGTCAGGGCGAACCCAACGACATATCCAAAACTATTTTATATTTAATAAAAGATGCCGATTATGTTACCGGACAAATTATTGCTGTTGATGGTGGGCGTAGCCTGAACTCATAAAATTGCTTTTAAATAAATTTAAAATCAATTGGCCAGAGTTTTTGTGAATCCCGATCAAAATTCATCCAGTGATCACACATAGTTTGACCCGATACCGGGTGAATGAGTTGAGGCGCTATTTCTTCAAGTGGAAGTAAAACAAATGCATTCTTCGTGATTTCATCACGAGGGAGTTCTAAACCCGCTTCCTGAAGAATAAGGTCGTCATAGAGCAATAAATCAAGATCAACGGATCGTGACGAAAAACGCGGCGCTGTACGATCCCGCCCATTTTCATCTTCTATTTTATGCAAAACGCGCGCAACAGTGTGAACATCTTCATCCGTTTTTACGCCAGCAACTAAATTTAAAAAATTATCACCCTCAAAGCCCACCGCTTCACTTTCATAAACAGAAGATAAAATCAGTTTACCGTAATGATCTTGTAGCGCATGAACAGCCAAACGGATGTTCTTTTTCGCGTCAATATTACTGCCAATGCTGATATAAATTTTAGCCATGCTTATTAGGGTTTAATTCCGCGTTCAATTAAAATACCCACACCACTGGCACCACGAATGGCTTCACCTTTATTGAGTTTCAAACGCACCCAGGGTACATCAAATTCATTAAGAATAATTTGTGTACATTCTTCAGCTAAACGTTCAACCAGTAAAAACTCACTCTCTTCAACAAAACTGATCAAACGTTTCGATACGGCTTTGTAATCCAGTGTATTTTCAATGTCATCCGTTTCAGCGGCTTTTTGAATGTCTGTCGCCATCTCCAAATCCAGACTAATGGTCTGTTTGGTTTCGCGTTCCCAGTCATAAATACCAATAATGGTTTCAATTTTTAAATCGTTAAGAAAAATAATATCCATGAGCGCAAAGATACAGTATCAGGCATTAAATTTTTAGTTTTTTCTTGTCTCTTACACTACAAATCTTGTACCTTTACACTATGGATATACAACCCGAAATGCTTAACTACATTCTTATTTTTGCCGCTTATTTAATTGGCTCGCTTTCCTCTGCCATTATTGTCTGCAAAATCATGAGGCTACCTGATCCGCGCGGCGAAGGCTCTGGTAACCCAGGCGCAACCAACGTTTTGCGCTTTGGAGGTAAAAAAGCCGCAGCCTTTACCTTAGCGGGTGATATGCTGAAAGGCTTGATACCCGTACTTGCGGTCAAATACATGGGGTTTGACACACTGCTCATCGCACAAGTTGGTATTGCGGCTTTTCTTGGGCATCTTTACCCACTCTTTTTCCAGTTTAAAGGCGGCAAAGGTGTGGCGACCATGTTGGGTGTCATGTTTGGATTTTCCTGGTGGGTGGGCTTAGCTACCGCCAGTACGTGGTTATTCATGGCTAAAATTGTTAAAATTTCTTCGCTCTCTGCCTTAGTCGCAACAGCGCTCGCACCTGTTTATGTTTGGCTCTGGTTTCATGAAAGTGGTCCCATTAGTGCCACTATCCTCATGACCATTGTTTTATTTTGGCGACATCGTTCAAATATTCAAAACATACTGAATGGAACTGAAGATTCGATTGGAACGGATAAGCCTTAAAAACTTTGAATTTTTACACCGCCGCCAGTGATTCCAAGTCCCAGCGTGGTTTAGCATGAAATTCCAAATTTTCATGTTGCCCTGCGACTAAACGCTGGCAACCTGCAAACGCAATCATTGCGCCATTGTCAGTACAAAATTCCAGTCTTGGGTAATAGACTTGTGCTTTTTCCTTTTTCACCATGGCTTCAAGCCGTTGTCGCAAGCGTGTATTAGCGCTTACTCCGCCAGCAACCACCAAACGTGTTGAGTTAGTTTCTTTTAATGCGCGTCGACATTTAATTGCCAACGTCTCGACCACCGCCGTTTCAAAAGCACAGGCAATATCGGCTTTGGTTTGTTCAGCTTTATCGCTTTTATTGAGTGTATTTAGCGTAAACGTTTTCAAACCGCTAAAACTAAAATCTAACCCCGGACGATCACACATTGGACGAGGAAAGGTGTATTTCCCCATCTCCCCTTTTTCGGCTAATTTTGCCACCGCCGGACCACCGGGATAAGCAAGCCCCAACATTTTCGCCGTTTTATCAAAGGCTTCACCGGCGGCATCATCCAGAGAATCTCCCAGTAACCGGTACTGGCCAATGCCCTCGACTTTTACCAACATGGTATGCCCACCCGAAACAAGCAGCGCCACAAAGGGAAACTCGGGGGGACTGTCCTCCAACATCGGTGCCAATAAATGGCCTTCCATGTGATGAACCGCAATAGCAGGAATGTCCCAGCCGTAAGCCAAACTTCGCGCAATCCCCGCTCCCACCAGCAACGCGCCAGCCAGACCGGGGCCTGCGGTATAGGCAACGCCACCTAAGTCTTGTGCCGTTAACCCTGCCTCAGCAAAAACCTGTTTTACTAATGGGAGTGTTTTGCGAATATGGTCACGTGATGCCAGTTCAGGCACCACACCACCATATTCTGCATGCACCGCAATCTGACTATATAAAGCATCGGCTAAAAGCCCTTTTTTAGAGTCAAAAAGCGCAATTCCGGTCTCGTCACACGAGGTTTCTATTCCTAATATCAACATAACGCCATTATTTCACTCTTTTGCTTCTGGATCTTTGCTTTTTCGCCTGACAGGGATTAAACTTGCGCGCTTTCTCAATTGCAATAAATTTTTAGAGGTAAGGATTACATGCCTGCTGTACGCGTAAAAGAAAACGAACCATTTGATGTCGCTCTGCGTCGCTTCAAGCGTTCTTGTGAAAAAGCTGGTGTTTTATCTGAAGTTCGCCGCCGCGAATTTTACGAAAAACCAACGTCTGTTCGCAAACGTGAAAAAGCCGCTGCTGTTAAGCGCAATCTTAAGAAAACGTCTCGCGATCGTAACCGTTTAAAACGTTTATATTAAGAATTAGATTCTAAACCATCTCTTTTCTTGGGATGGTTTGATTTCTCCTTTCATGACCGATTCCGCTCTCAAAACTCGAATTAATGACGACGTCAAAACTGCCATGCGCAGCAAAGACAAAGAACGTCTAGGCACCTTGCGCCTGCTAACGGCTGCCATTAAACAAATCGAAGTTGATAAGCGCATTGAACTCGATGACGAGCAAGTTGTTGCCGTTATTGAAAAAATGCTCAAGCAGCGTAAAGACAGTATCGAGCAGTTCGAAAAAGCAGGCCGTAACGAACTTGCTGAAATCGAAATCAAAGAAGTCGCTATTCTTAAAGAATTCATGCCTGAACAAATGTCAGATACTGATATTGATGCACTCATTGATGACGCCATTGCATCCACTGGTGCAGAAGCAATGAAAGACATGGGCAAAGTGATGGGCATACTCAAACCGAAACTTGCTGGCAAAGCAGATATGGGCGCCGTAAGCGGAAAAATTAAAGCTAAACTTTCTTAATCCTCCCTACCCAATTTCTACTCTAAAAATATTTCCAAAAAAAATTATCTGTGCCTCAAAACAATATGCGCTTCGGTTGCTTCATTGCTGACAATTTTTCTCATTAATTTTATTTTAAACAAACCTCAATTGTATTTGGTGTCTATTTTGAATTCTTAATGGTTTCCAATGATGGAATAAGTCTAAAGTTTAATTGTGCCGCAACTCCTTTCAAGCCAGTGTTTATTGCTGTCTGCAGTATAACAATCATTCCTAAACTTGATTCAGATCAAGAACTCACACCCTATTTAAGCGATAAAGTACCGCCCTCGTAATAAGTCATCTCTATATCGAAGGATATCTGAGAATATTTTATTGTTTATATGGAAGTTTGCAGATTGATTAAATAAATGATTTTATCAAATTATGTAAATACATTTGGTCAGTCGATGTTAAAAAAACATCAACAACGCATTCATAAAATTGCAATTGATGCTGATTTTACTTGTCCAAATCGTGATGGAACAATTGGTCGTGGTGGTTGTACTTTTTGCAATAACGTATCCTTTAGCCCTAATGGAAGACAACCTGCGCCAATCCTGCAACAAATTAATGCCGGTAGAAATGTGATTGTTAAACGCACCAAGGCAAAAAAATACCTTGCTTACTTTCAAGCCTATACAAACACCTATGCTGATCCGGAAGTATTAAAAGTTATTTATGACAATGCACTGGCTGATCCTGATGTGATAGGACTCTGTATCGGAACGCGACCGGATTGCGTTCCCGCTAAAGTCTTAGATTTACTGAGTGACTATCAAAATCAGGGTTATGAAATCTGGTTGGAGCTAGGATTACAATCCAGTTATGACGACACATTAAAACGGGTTAACCGTGGTCATGACTATGCAAGCTATTGTAAAGCAATAAAGGCAGCACATAGCAGAAACTTGTCTGTCTGCACCCATTTAATTGTTGGTTTGCCCGGTGAAAATAAATCACATGCAAAGATCAATTTATTGCGCGTTTTAGAACAAGGTGTTGAAGGTCTTAAAATTCATCCTTTGCATGTTGTTAAGGGAACACAACTGGCAAATGAATGGCGGCGTGGAGAGTATCAACCGTTGAGTTTAAAAGAATACATTAATACCGTGGCAGACTTAGTTGCACTGACCCCCAAGGAAATTATTTTTCATCGTCTTACCGGTACCGCAGAAAAAAGTATACTTCTCGCCCCCGAGTGGTGCTCACAAAAATGGAATGTATTGAATGGCATCACCGCCGAACTTAAACAGCGCGGACATAGCCAGGGAATAAAATATGGAGAACAGAGTGCATGGTAGCGCCAGATAATATATTAAACCTCGATAATAAATTAAACCTCGAAAATAAAATAGAACTCGTTTGTCCCGCCGGTAGCTTACCGGCATTACGTGCCGCAGTAGACCACGGTGCTGATGCTGTTTATATCGGATTTCGTGATGCAACCAATGCACGAAATTTTCCTGGTTTAAATTTTAATTTTAAAGATGCACAAACCGGTATTCAGTATGCGCATAAAAGAAATGCAAAAGTTTTATTAGCATTAAATACTTTTCCGCAACCTGCTGACTGGTCAATCTGGACGAGCGCGATTGATGATGCAGCAAAACTTAAAGTTGATGCTGTCATTTTAGCTGACCCTGGTTTAATGCGTTATGCAGCAAGCAACTATCCCGATTTACGTTTACATCTTTCCGTACAAGGTTCTGCAACCAACAAACATGCGATTGGATTCTTTAAAGATAACTTTAACATTCAACGTGTTGTTTTGCCGCGCGTGTTGTCCCTTGCTCAGGTAAAAAATGTGGTTGATAACAGTCCTGTCGAAGTTGAAGTGTTTGGTTTTGGTAGTTTATGCGTCATGGTTGAAGGACGTTGTGTATTATCATCTTATGTTACCGGAGAGTCGCCTAACTCCTGTGGCGTCTGCTCTCCGGCAAAGGCGGTTAAGTGGGTAGAAACACCTGAAGGAAGACAATCTCGACTCAATAATGTACTCATCGATCAATACTCAGCAGATGAAAATGCTGGTTACCCCACCTTGTGTAAAGGACGATTTCAAGTGGGTAACGAAACGTTTTATGCCATTGAAGAACCCACCAGCTTAAATACCTTACCCATTCTTGCCGACATAATAAAAATGGGCGTTGCCGCCATTAAAGTGGAAGGTCGCCAACGCAGTCCTTCTTATGTTGCTCAGGTCACACAAATATTACGCGCAGCGATTGATTCATGTTATGCCGATCCGGAAAATTACGCACCCAATGAAGAATGGATAGAAGGACTTGATCATGTCTCCGAAGGAAACTCGCATACCCTTGGTGCTTATCACCGTCCCTGGCAGTAAAAGGAAATTATTATGAAACTATCATTAGGCCCACTACAATATTTTTGGTCAAAAGAAAAAGTTTTTTCCTTTTATCAGGAAATAGAAAGCTTACCGGTTGATATTGTTTATCTGGGGGAAGTGGTTTGTTCTAAAAGACGGCAATTAAAATTTAGCGACTGGCTAGAAATTGCAGCGAAGTTAACCACAGCTGGCAAAGAAGTTATTCTTTCAACCATGACGTTGATAGTTGCTGATTCAGAACTCGCTCAATTAAAAAAAATTTGCTCAAATGAAAACTATGCGGTTGAAGCAAATGATACTTCAGCATTACATCTATTAGATGGCAAACAAGATTACGTTGCCGGTCCACACATTAATATGTATAACGCAGAAACATTAGCCGTATTACATGATGCGGGAGCAAAACGCTGGGTCTTGCCGATAGAGCTTTCAGAAAACACACTGACCGATTTACAAAATGAAAAACCCGGGGGAATGGAAACCGAAGTTTTTGTTTACGGCCATATCCCGCTTTCATTTTCTGCGCGTTGTTTTACTGCCCGTGCGTTTAATGTACCTAAAGACCAATGTGAGTTTCGCTGCCAGGAATTTGATCAAGGTATGCCGTTGTATACTCAAGACCAACAAAATCTATTTTTAATTAATGGAACTCAACTTCAATCAGGTGTTCCGTGTAATTTATTAAGCTCGGTAGAAAAACTACGCCAACTTAATATCGATGTGTTACGAATTTCTCCGCAAGATGAAAATATGGCATCGATTATTCATGCCTTTAGATCAAGCATTGATAATGACACATCAGCGACTAAATTACTCAGCCCAAAAGAAGGCTGGTGTAATGGCTATTGGTATGGTCAGCCGGGTATGAACTGGGAGCAGTCACTTGATAATTAATTATATCGCCATATAACTACATCAGCATTAATGTTTTACCAATAGTCGTTCACCCAAACTATGAATATGTTTAGAAATATCAAGCCGTTCAATAAACGGAGAAAGGCGTGTCGCCACCGACTCTCCAAAAACAGATTTCAAATAAATTGCCATATTAAAATCCATCGCATCTATCAAATTTTTGATATATAAACCATCTTCGGTATTCCCTTCAATACTTAATTTTCTTGAAAAAAATAAACTATCAGGATCTTCATTACTTGTCGCAAGCAATACAAATGTTTTTAAATCACCCTGAATATGAACATCTGCAACAGAATTAACATTATCATCAAGTAAGCGATTATTCCGAACAATAAACTGCCAACAATTTCCTGTATCTGTAATCGACAGTTTTAAACACTTACCTTCCATAAAATCCAGACGTGAAGTAATCGATTGCCCCTGCAAAAAATGCTCTCCGAAACGACTTAACATACGGGTATGAATTTTATCGGGTATAAAACGTAAAAAATGATTAAGGGGCTTTAGTGCAATAGGCATTATTATATTCCTGATAATTTAACCCTATAAATATAATACAAACGTTCTTCTCTAGACTTGATCCAAATCAATTTTTATAAGGGTCGGAGGGTCATGAGAATTATTCTTGATTACCTCCGCCCCCAGATAAAATATCCCGTTCTTTATTAATTGTTTCAATCAATAATTTTTTATTCTGCTCTGGAACACCCTTTAACGCTTCTACACGTTTTGTATAGTTTTTTGTTTTCTCGGCTATCTCATCCATCAACTCTTCAGCTTGCTTTTTTGAGTATTGATAGGCTTCAGCTAATTTAATTATGTTTTCTCTTAAACCGCCAAGCTCATCATCAAAAATAAGGGGTATCGCAAAACGGGTATTATGGCGTGACCACGCACGCATGGGCGCAGGATCATACACAGGTGATAACTTCACGTTTTCTGCGCCACCGAGGAAGGATAAGTTTTCTAAATGCAGATCACCATTACCGGTAAACAAGGCAACGATTAATCGCTTATATAAATCTTGTTGCGTTGCACGGACATCCATATTCGCAACTTTACCCAAACGTGCAATACGATAAGCCATTTCTTCCAGATCCGTATCAGCATTACTTTGAAAATATTTATCACCAATCGCAAAGACTGAATAAAAAGATTCCATTGGGATTGGATAACCATCTTCTGAACGATCAAAACGTTTTATTGCCAGCACACGCATGCCATCAATTTTCGATAACCAGAATTGGGGCACTTCAAAATCAAGCTCCTGATGAATTTCGAGGCATAAGGCTTCAAGTGCCAACACACCTTCATAACCAATCGGTTCAATTTTTAAAATAACATCAACATACTTCACACCGTCTACTTTTTGCGTGCCGGGGCTGGCAAACTCACCTTGCCAGTTTTTAGTGTCTGGAATTGAAACCAATATTTTTGGAATCATTCCGCCGACAGAAGGTGTTGGCCCAAAGGCATCGAGCAATTCATCGTCGTCAATGTCATAAACCGTGTTTTGAATTTCAGCCTGAATCTGTTTCCAGTAAGCCGAACGAGACGTGAGTAAATGACGTTCTCCCGGGTCGTAATAATAATTTTCTGCAACGCGATCGTCACGAAAAATATCTAAATGACCAATGCCGTTATGTGCAGACAATAATAAAATTTCCCAGTCAGTATCTAAACCCGGTTTTGGTGGCAGCTCACTTTTTTCAAGTATGCGGGTATAAAGCCGGCGTTGAATATTACTTTCATTTCTCGCAGGTAACATACTCATTAAACGTGGATAAAGCGGAATGCTGTCTTTGGCTAAATACGTCACCTGTTCGGTTTTGTATTGCTGTGGCGGTGCTAATAAGGAAACACCACCGGCGAGGTGTTTTGAATCATAATCCGCATCGTATTCAATAAACTCATGGGTATAACTAAAACGTGTTTGTTTTGGCGTGACGATTAAATCGGCCATTTTTAACGGGCCGTCTTTAGTGCGTGTCCAAATGACCGCATGTTTGTCTGTGCTAATTGCCATCTAAAAAAACTCGCCTTTACGGATGGTTTCCAACGCATCATCATCCGGCACAAAGGCTAAACGCAAACCGACTAAACGACCTAATGCATCTAACGTAGCAAAGTCGCCATTTTTGCGCCCTTTCATCCGCGACAAAGTTTCAGCTGAAACAGGTAATCGTTTAGCCATGGTTTTACCATCCATGCCCTGCTCGGCACCGCGTGTTAACACTTCATTGAGTAATTGCTCAAAGGCATCTTGCTGTTCTGGCTTTGGGTTCATATACAACCTATACAAATTGACTATATTATCAATTATAGACAAAAATAATGACTAATGAACTGAAAATTGATCTTTCAGTCAATCTTTAAAGGGGTCGGAGGTACATGAAAGTGATTCTCATTTAGCATCAATAACTTCTGGCCGCCCTTTTCGAAGCTGAACCACCTTTCTGCCCGTCGTCGCCACAATTTGCTCTTTAAATTGACTATTCCCTAAAGGGGCAGAGAAATTAACCGCTAAGCGAATATCATGAATATCTTCACCATACAATTCACTTTTAAAAAGCCCTCGATAATAAAATTGGCGCTGCTTTTCATTAGTATCAATGGCGAAATATAAGTCATGATCATGAATTAATTCATCATTAAAGCCTGTCGCATGTGCGCGATAACTCGACCAACGATAATCATTAGGGTGCTTCACGATATTTGCTCGCACCGGATTCAGTTCAATATAACGATAACAGGCTAACAAGTACTCTTCAGCATTAACCAGGCTTGCCTTATGCCGACCTTCCCACAAGCTACCTGAACGGCAATATTTTTTATTAATATATTGCACATACCGGTTTCCCACTAACTGCATCACACGAGAAATACCTGACTCCGTTTCGGGCGTCATTAATAAATGCACATGGTTCGTCATTAAAACATAGGCATGCAAAGCAACATCGTAGCGGTTACAAGCTTCGCCTAAACATACAAGATAAAACTGATAATTTTCTTTTTCAAAAAAACAGGCTTGCCGATCGTGGCCCCGTTGAACAACGTGACTCGGCATACCCGGCAAATAACACCGTGGTTTACGTGGCATCGTAATCT
>Ga0316208_1000570_pt1 | contig 42930 bp, 33 predicted proteins | sample 3monopyrite_MG_FD_204944 | JGI IMG/M metagenome (GOLD analysis project Ga0316208, IMG submission 204944) | Microbial mat bacterial communities from mineral coupon in-situ incubated in ocean water Damariscotta River, Maine, United States -... | ecosystem: Environmental > Aquatic > Marine >...
GGCCCATGATGCGAGAACTTGCCTCAGTCCGAACCGAACTCTCGTCCGTCGAACGTGATATGGAAGAACTCGTCGGAGTTCGCAATCAGGTCTGGGAAACGAACAACCTGCTGACCAGCCTGAAGTCGCAGTACCGACAACTCGAAGACGCTCGCGTCAGCGTAAGTGCTCTGACTCAGCTTCGCACCGAAATCGAAGCTGAAGCCGGACACACGACTGCTGCCTTCGCCAAGCTCGACCGACTCGTCGGTCTGCAGAACGCAGTGCTGAGAAACTCAGACAACGTCGAGTCCGCTGAAGTCAGCCTCGACCGCATGGTTGCCATGCAGGGACACCTCGTCGAATCCGGCGAGAACACCGGCGATGCCATCTCCGCGATCAACCAGTTGGTCAAAGTTCGAAACGCCGCAGAAGTTGAAGTCGCGAAAATCGACAATGCTTACGACGCCGTGCAGAAGTTCGGTGAACTGAAGCAGCAGATCATGATGAACGGCGAAGGTCTGGACATCGCTCAGGAACACGTCGCCGCTCTCGCCGCGATCAAGAATGACGTCTTCAATGAAGCGGGCGACGTCGCAGCCGCTCACGAAGCAGCTCGCAACATGATCGCCCTGAAGAACGACATCAATGAAAAGTCAGATGGTCTGGAAACAGCCAAATTGACTGCTGAAGAACTCTTCACACTGAAAGACGCAGTAGTCTCCAAAGGTGGCAATACCGAAACCGCCTTCGCCAATACCGAACGACTCTTCACGCTGCGTGACGCTCTGATCGCCGAAGCCGATCTCGATTCCGCTCAAGGGAACCTGAATCAGCTCGTCGATATTCAGGATACGCTGAACCGTCAGACTGCCGAAGTCGCCGACGCTGTCGAGACTCTGGAAGTCCTGACCGACCTCAACGACGAGCTGCAGACTCAAGTCGCCACGATCGACGGCATGCGAAAAAGCCTGCTGGATGTCGTGCTGATGGAATCGACGGTTCGCAAAGTGGCTGGAATTCTTGAGCCGCTGGCCGAACTCACCAATCTTCGCCGATTGAGCAGCGAAGACATGCGACAAGCCGCTCGTACGATCATGGATCAGCGAACTTCGCGAGTTGCCTCTCGACCGACAAACTCAGCTTCGAAGTCCGCTCCGAAGCTGGAACTCAACGAAGTCGAACTCTTCACTAACGAGCAGCCAAAGGACATCTTTGTCCCGCTGCCGAAGGACCTCGACATCGACTCCGTGATTGACAGCATCGAGTAGTTTGCTGACGCTGATTTTTCAGAACCCTGTCCGGTCGATCTGAATCCGCTCCACGTGCCACCCGCTTTGATAAACGCCCACTTCTGACTGCACTCGAGCAACCATCTTGATTGACCACGATGCTTCACTCCAAAGATTGACCTAAGCAACGCCCCTCTTGATCGACCTGCACCGAACGACAGGATCACCGGACAGGGAATTCTGAAAATCGAAATGCCTGCGTCTCCAGGCAGGAATCAACGGCGAGTCTCGGGAAACCGCGGCTCGCCGTTTTCCGTTGTTTCAGAAGTTGAATCGCAGAGTTCGCAGAGTGAAAAACGCAGAGGAAGATGAGAGGCACACGAAATGTCGCGAAACAGCCGTCGATCCTCGTTTGGAAACTCACTTCCAGCAACCGAATTCAATTGCCGTAAGATTTTCGAATACGGACTATCCATCCTTCTCTGTGTTTCTTCCCTCTCCGTCCTCTGCGCTAAAATGTCACGAGATAATCGCTCTCGGAAATCGTTAGACCCGCCCAACTCGCGAACGCCGGAGCGATGGCCTAAACTCAGGCCCGTCGTCAGCCCTGTGCCCTCTCCCCGGACTCAGACATCCCCATGCAAGTCGCACTTTTTGTCCCGTGCTACATCGATCAGCTTTACCCAAACGTCGGCCTCGCCACGGTCGACCTGCTGGAACGTTACGGCGTGGACGTCGTCGTCCCGACCGAGCAAACGTGCTGCGGACAACCGATGGCTAACACCGGCCTGACCGAGCAAACGCGTCCGCTGGCCGAGCGGTTTCTCGACATCTTCGCCGAATACGAATACGTCGTGTGCCCATCCGGAAGCTGCACGGCGATGGTGACTCACCATTATGACGAGTACCTCGCAGGCCGTGACGGCTTCGAAGCGTTGAAGAAGAAGACCTTCGAACTGACCGAATTCCTGGTCGACATTCTGAAAGTCAAAAAGATCGAAGGAAGGTTCCCCCACAAAGTCGGCCTGCACCAAAGCTGCCACGGCCTGCGAGAACTTCGATTGGGCAGCTCGTCAGAACTCGTCGGCCTGACGTTTAACAAAGCCCGCTGGCTGCTGGAATCTCTGGAAGGCATTCAGCTCAGCGAACTCACTCGCCCCGACGAATGCTGCGGTTTCGGCGGAACATTCGCAATCGGCGAAGAGGCCGTCTCCGTGATGATGGGCCAGGACCGGATCGCTGATCACGAATCGGCGGGAACCGAGATCCTCACCGCCAACGACATGTCCTGCCTGATGCACATGGACGGTCTGATCCGGCGAGAAAAGAAACCCATCCGAGTCATGCACATCGCCGAAATCCTCAGCGAAGCCGTGCGACCTTAGTAGGAACATGAAGATCTGATTCTTCAGTATCGCGAACCGATCAGGCGATTCGTTCTACGCCGACCCCGAGAAGTCATCTCCATGCGGAGCATGGCTCTGACACCGTCTGGGGCCTGTGTCTGTCTAAAGAGGAGCCCACATGACTGAGCACTACGGTCGAGAACGGGCCATCGTCATCGGGCCGAATGCTTGCGAAGTTCCGGCTGATTTTCAGAAGGGCAGCGAATACCGAGCCGCTCCTACCTCCATGTTTTTTCCTGATCCCGGACGGCGACGGAATGAAATATCTCGGCCATTGTGAACCGGTTTCCCGGCGGTGGTTCCGAATGGTACTTCGAATCTTTGGCGATGGCGAAAATGTCAATCATGTCGGCACGGTCCTGCAGGATTTTGTGCAGCTGATCGACGAATACAAAAAACACCCCTTCATGCTGCTCGTCAGCGGCCATCGTCTTCAGCACGCCGATAGGATCGAAGCCCTCAGATTTCACCGTCGTGTTATCCGCGTTTGCAAGATGGGCCAGCACGACGGCTGCTCGCCAGCGTTGACCATGCGTCGTTCCATTGGCCGCCAGATCGGCTGCCAGTTTGTAGCCGCTGATGTCACCCAACTGTGCCAGAACACGAGCCACTTCGAGAGCGTGTTCCAGATGGTCAGCCTGGGATGAGAATGCTCTGAGGTCCTTTTTCATCGCGTCCAGCCCACTGGCATCGCTCAGAGTGGCGAGCATATCGGCGGCAGCCCAACGCACCTGCGGGTCTGGATCGACGAGCGAGTTCTTCAAGACCGGGATCGCCTCCGCTCCATCGCGTTCGGCCAGCAGGCCCAGTCTTCCGTGAACGTGATAATCCAACGCGTCGTTCATTGACCGATAGGCCGCCTGACGTGTGTCCCACGGAAACCGATGTTGAGCGCGGGGCTGATGAAACTGGAAAGCCTCCTCTGCACCGCGAGCTTTATAGAAGTTTCTGATGTGAGACTCTGCAGCCTTCGGGCCCCATCCCGGAAACACTCCGTCGTTTGTCGGGGAACTGGAAAAGAACACGCGGGGCGCAATGGCAGCCGCCACTTCATGAAAATCAAACGGAAACTTTGTGTGATCCGAGTGGTAGAGCGATTCGAGCGGTGGCATGTACGTGGGCAACGCCCACGTCTTGAGTCGGCCCTTCTTCGTTTCGTAATATTCGAACGGCGTCCAGCCACAACTGGAGACCGCGATCTTTACGCGATCGTCGAAGGCCGCCAGGAACATGGCGTTGTGCCCGCCCAGCGAATGACCAATCGTCCCGATCCTGTCCGGATCGACATCGGGATGCAGCTGCAGCAAATCCACGCAGGTCATGTGGTTGAACACGCCCTTGACGGTCCCCGAGTCGTACCGGTCCGTGTCGAAATCGTAGGGCTTTGAGTCACCGAAATCGGGATAGTCCGGCACGATGACGACGTAGCCCAGCATGGCCAGCTCAATCGGGAAGTTGCACAGCGGCCAGCTTTCAAAACTACTCTTACCCGACGTACTGGTGGGGTGCAGGCCGACGATGCCGGGCCGCGTTTTACCCGCCGACCTGTCGAGCGGTTCGTAAAGAAAGGCATGGACGACCTCGCCCTCTGCGGCCTCGAAGTGGATCGTCTTCTTCGTGTACCGACCTCGAATCTGGGAATTGACCACGTGAATGTCGAAGTCGTCGAGGCTGCATCGCCTGGGACGCTCAGGCAGCTTGCCCATGCCCTGTTGCATGCCGTCGATGATCTGCCGGCGTTTTGTCTCGAAGTGCTCCGGCTTCGTTATGGGCTGATAGAGATCGTCCTCGTCGTCATAGACCAGCAGTTCCCGGAGCGACGTGGCGACTTTTTTCTTCTCGCAATTCTGTGGAGTCGTCGGTGTCTCCTTCAGCAATGTGAAGTCGTCTGCCCAGACCTGAACGCCAAACCGGTTGACCGCTTTTCTATCAAAGACTCGGAACGTGATCGTGTAGATTTTTTCTTCCCGATACTTTTCGCGACCGATTCGCACACGCTTTCCGTCTTTCAAATAGCGAGTCAGATCCAGCGACACTTTCATCCAGTTGGTTTCGCCGCCAGCGACATCTGACTCCCAAATGACCTCACCATCGAGCAGCAGCTCCATCCAGTGGTATCTCGCCGTTCCCTCTGTGTAAGTGTCTTTGACGTAAAACGAAATCCCCTTGTCTGCCCGAGTCAATTCCACCACTTGCGAGATACCCGCAAAGTCTTCCTTCGCCGTCGGTGATTGTGAGTCAATCGAAACGGTGAAGCTCTTAGAGCCCGTCTGAGATGTGCGACTGTCGAAAGCCGCCTTCAGACTTGCCCCGCGCGTCACGATCTGCCAACCGTCGGGCTTTTCAAAACCCGCGTTCTGTAATTCCCCGGCCGTCAGCGGAAGCACACTCACGAACAGAACGAGCGACGACAACCACGTGCTTGATGAGCCTGACATTCGGATTTCCCTCAGACGGCTATGAGGCCGCGTTTACCAGTAGGCCTTTGATTCGTTTTCGCTAGCAGCCCGTTCAAAAAGTGTGCCACTGGCTTTGCCAGTGCCTTTTGGAATCGGCGAATGCAGGCAATTCCGCACTGGCAGAGCCAGTGGCACACGTCGAATTTAGATGTCTTCCGTATTTCAATGGGCAGCTAAATGTCGACGACCTGGCCGAGACTCTCGCGCTCGGCAATCGCCAGGATTTCCCGAGCGCAGACGATGTCCTGAGCCGCATTGCCAACCGACTTGAAGAATGTGGTCTCTTCCGGACTGGTCCGTCCGGGACGCTTACTCAACAGGACTTCTCCGAGTTCGGCCGGCGCGTAATCTGCCGGCAGTCTGCCCCGAGTCATCGGCCCCACGATGTCACCCGCCTCACGCAACGCGGCCTCGCGATGATCGACAAAGACGGTCGCGCGGCACACTGTTTCGGAGGGCACTTCTGACATGTCGGGGCGGAATGAACCGATTCCGTTGATATGCACTCCGATGCGAATCTCGTCATCGGAGAAGACGGGGGATTTGCTGCTGGTTGCAGTCGTAATGAGACCACACTCACTCAAGACTTTTCGCGACGAAGCCGGCACGAGACGACACGCGCCTGCCGATTCGCTGTGTCTACGACAGAAAGACTCAGCGTTCGACGGATCGCGAGAGAGGACATGGATCGTGTCCAGCACCAGAACTTCCAGCATGGCTTGAAGCTGGCACGCCGCCTGGCCACCGGTCCCGATCAGGGCCGCCACCGTCGTCATCGGATTCGCCAGGAGTTGCGTCGCGAGGCCTGAGGCTGCACCGGTCCGGAGTGCCGTGAGATACTCAGCGTCCATTAAAGCCAGCGGCAACCCGGTTTCGCTGTCGTTTACCAGCATCAGCCCGGTTGTCACAGGTAGTCCCCGTTCCGCATTACCGGGAAAAATTGAAACCGCTTTCATGGCGAACGTCTTTGATGCTGGCATCAGCGCGGGCTTGTAGAGCATCGTTCCCGCTGCGGTTGTGACGTTCGTTCGGACGGGCACCTGAATCGTCCCCCGGGTCAGGGCAGTGAACGATTCCTTCATCAGTTTAATGGCCTGCCCCATTGTGAGGGTTCGCCGGACATCGCTCTGACTCAGGAGTCGAATCTTCATGACGACGGCATTCGTGTCTACAGCGTTTCACGCTGATCAGTGGTTGGTCTGGATGCACAGATCGTGTCAGTTCCTGCGGCCAGGGAGTGATCTTGCGAAATGCACGTCCGTCGCGTGTGATCCCGGGTGACTGACGATTGAGTCCTCATTGCTGATCGAACCACTTCACGGGAACTTCAAGAGTCCAGACTTCGCCGTTGAGTGGCTTGGCATGACCTCCGGTCACCCAGATTTTGTCCTGATGGACGAACGTCGAATGCTCGTGGCGTTCCTTCCAGACGACGTCTGACTTGAGCTGCGTCCAGGCCTTTCCGTCTTTCGAATACCACACGTCATCGAGGTTCGTGAGATCCTTCGACTTCTGCCAGCCTCCCAGGACCCACATCCGATCACGGTAGACAACTGATGAAAACCAGATGCGTGCGAGCCACGGCGCGTTTGCTGTCTCCTGCCTCCAGTTGACGCCGTCTGCGGAACTCCAGACATCATTCAGGACCTGATATTTGGGAACATAGTTTCCGCCGCCGATGACGTAGAGCCGATCGTTCAGCACGACCGCCTGCTGGTACGCTCGCGGAGACCAGCCCGCGTCGGCGGTTTCCAGCTTCCACGTTTTGCCGTCTGCGGACGACCACACATCGTTCTTCAGGCTCTTGTCGTCTCCGAAGTAGTAGTTCTCCGTTCCGCCGAGCAGCCACAGCTTTCCCTTGAACTCGACCAGCCCGCCCGCGATCCGTGGACTCCACGCGGCGGCCGCGGTGACCTGAGACCAGTCCGCACCGTCCGTTGAAGACCAGACCTGGTTACTCGCTGAATGGTCCGGCAGTCGGCCGTTGTGCCATCCCCCCATGAAGTACATCTTGCCTCGAAAAACCGTCGCCATCGAGAAATCGCTGTGCTTCCAGGCGGCCTGCTTTGTGACCAGGTTCCATCGCTTGCCATCGACGGTGTTCCAGACGTCGCGAGGAGGCGAGGCATACGAACTGAACCAGCCGCCCATGATCCAGAGGCGATCCTTGTAAACCAGTTCGACTGACGAATCTCGAGGCTGCCAGTCGGCGTTCTCCGTGACCTTGACCCAGTCGAGCTTTCGCTCCTGGCCGTACGACACCGAACTGATCAGCAGAGTAAGCACCATCGCAGAGATAGGAATCTTCATGGCTGCAACTCTCCGTTGGGGACAGGAACTGAACACGCCAGTTGTACGTCGTTCGGATGTTATTGCCGCACGCGACTACAAACAGCAACCTTATGCGGCCGAGCTGACATCCGGTATCTTCCTGAACCGGCAAAGCCGGAACCAGACAGCGCACCGCGAATTCTTCCATTTGATCGGGACACATTCTCTGTCACGGTCAGATGATCATGCTGAGTTGTTAGTTCTGAAAATGTGAAATATGGGAGCGATTCTTGATGTCCAATGTTTTCGGGTTTGGTGCGGTCGGCGACGGAATTGCGGATGAAACCGAGTCATTGCAGCACGCAATTGATTCCGGCGACGGCGTGCTGCGACTGAATAAGGGGACATATCGGATCACGCAGCCGCTGGTCCTCGATCTGACGAAGACGGGGTTCGGGGCCGTGCGCGGCGAGGGAGGATCGTCGCGTATCGTGATGGCCGGCGCGGGGCCAGCGATTCGTGTGATCGGCGATCATCGAGGGACGGCGTCGCCAGGCAGCGTGCAGCCTCACACCTGGGACAAAGAGCGGTTTCCCACCATCAACGGCATCGAAATTGTCGGCGAGCATCCGGACGCCGTCGGCATTGAGCTCCGCAAAACGATGAAGTGCGTGATCTCGCAGGTGCTCGTTCGACGGTGCCGGATCGGTGTGCATCTTGTGGAACGCAATCGCGACTTCGTGCTGGCCGACTCGCACCTGTACGACAACCACGAAATCGGTTTGTTCTTCGATCGTTGCAATCTGCACCAGATCATCGTCCACGGCTGCCACATCAGTTGGAACAAAGTCGCCGGCATCAAGTCGCTGGGCGGCGACGTGCACAACCTGCAGATCGTCGGCAACGACATCGAGTACAACAACGCGACTGCCGGGAAATCGAGCCAGCCACCAGCCGACCTGGCTGAGCATCCCGGCGGCTCCGAGATCTGGTTCGACGCAACCGATGGCGTCATCAGTGAGGTCACGATCAGCGGCAACACGATTCAGGCGACCGTGCAAACGGGCGGAGCCAACATTCGCATCGGCGGCGCTGACGTCCAGCGGCCTCAGCCAGCCGACACTCCGAAGACTCAGAAACCAGACACAGCGCACCTCATCAACATCACCGGCAACGTGCTCGGCAGCCAGTGGCGAGCGGTCGAACTCCGCAACGTTTCGCGAGTCACCATCACCGGCAACACGATCTACGACTCAGTCGACCTGTCCGTCTTCGCCGCGCATAGCGCAGGCATCGTTGTCAGCGGAAACACGTTTGCGTGGCGCAGCCTCGATTCCGAACCGACGAAGGACGGGCTGCGCTTTGAAGATTGCGACAACGTGCTGCTGAGCGGCCTCGCGACACAACGATTCTGTGCGGGCTCGGCCGAACGCGGCGCGGCGGTGACGTTCGTCCGTTGCAACGACTGCGGCATCTCCGACTGCCAGCTCCTGGACCCGCTGCATCGAGGTCTCGAACTGGAAGATTGCGTCCGCTGCCGGGTCGCCAACAACACAATCGTCGATCGTCGATCACAGCCGACGATGCAGCACGCCATCCGCATTCTCGGTCAAAGCCGCGACAACCTCATCACCGGCAACATTCTGAGCGGCGCGACCGACAAGCTGCTGGACGACAGCGGCGACACATCCGAACCGCACGACAACCTGCTGCTTCGATGATGGCGTCGTATCGCCGAGCAAGCCAGACTGGTGGGATCTCAAAGTGCAATTCCTGGCTACTGAGTTAACCCGCGCAGGACAAATATTGGAGTACGGGACCGATGGATGTGTCATTCACCAACTCGCACGAGGGTATCGCTTCCGCCCGACGAGCCGACACGGATTGGGCGACGCTGACGATTGAACAACGGATCCGCTCGATCGAACTGGACGGCTTCGTCGTCATTCCGGACCTGTTGTCGGCGGCTCAACTGGAATTGATTCGCGCCGAGCTGTGCCGGCTTCCGACCACGGCTGTCGATTACAGCGAGCATCAGCGAGGGCACTCCGACGTTCAATGGACCGATTCGCCAAATGCAGTCAGCGTCATCGCCTTGCCGCCAATCATCGAATTTCTGACGACACTCCTGGGCGACGATCTGGTCTGCACATCGTGTGCGTATGCGGTTTCTGAGCCGGGGCATCCGGGCATTGCGATTCACACGGACGCCCAGCCGTACGGTTCGAAGATTTTCGGTCTCGCGGCGAGCGCACCGTGTCTTGTCCGAGTGCTGTACTACCTTGACGATCTGACTCCGGAGCGAAGTCCCTTCAAGGTCATCCCGCGGTCGCATTTGTCGCTGCACGCTGACGCCAATCCGTACCGGCGTTACCTGTCACACGATGACGAATTGATGGTGACCTGCCGGGCGGGCTCGGCGGTGATCATCAACCAGCGAGTGTTCCACGCGAACTATCCCAACTACAGCGACAGCGACCGCCGGATGCTGGCGGTCGCCTACCGACCGGCATGGGCCGGTCCTATCGGCGAAGTCCCCGACCACGATGCGGAGCGGGTTGAAGAACTCCCACCCGAAGTCCGCCCATTCTTTGGCAGCCTCAATACTCGCCACATCGATTTCGATTTGCCGAATCGTCCCGACGATATGTCTCGCGACGCACGAGGCATCAACCAGCGGCGATGGAATCCTACCCGGCTGGATGAATCGTCGTAGAATCAATTCCGAGCCCGTTTGCGTCAAAAGCATCGCGGGAAATTGTTGAGGGCCGGGCAACACCGGCAGGAACGGGACTTCCTGCCGCGGACGAATTGCGGCAGACTGTAATGAATTGCGGTAGACTGTGCGGGGCCGTATCGCTGGCAGTCATCCAGACATTCCCATTCACATTCACAATCGCACCAGGACTCCGATGGCCCATCATCTCCAAAGGCGACAACTGCTACAGGCCGGGTTGACTGGCTTTACCGGGCTCACGCTGCCTGGTCTCTTCCGGGCGCGGGCCGAGGCGGCGACGAGTCAGCAGTCCGACACGGCGATTATTCTGGTCTGGTTGCGTGGCGGCCAAAGTCATCTCGACACCTTCGATATGAAGCCGGAGGCCGTGTCGGATTACCGAGGCCCGTTCAGCCCGATCGACTCGAACGTGCCGGGCATGCCCATCACCGAGCTGTACCCGAAAATGTCGCAGTGTGCGGACCGATTCGCCTTGCTGCGTTCTGTGGCTCATAACGCAGGCGGACATCCGGCTGGTTCGCTGCGAGTCCTCGGTGGTGATCCCGCTTCAGCCGATAAGCCCACGCCGACGTATCCGGACTGGATGTCCATCGCCAGCTACCTGAGGCACGACCCGTCCCGGCAGCTTCCCAACTACGTCACCATCAACCCCGTCGATCGCTACGACTCGTTCCAGATTGCTGGGCCGGCTTACCTGGGGCCCTCCTACGAGCCATTCAAGGTGACGGGCGACCCCTCCGCGCCGAAATTTTCCGTCCCCAATCTTGGATTGTCTGATCTGGATGCAAAACGCCGCCTCGACGAGCGGAGCGATCTCAGACGGAACATCGACCTCATGCGGCGAGACATCGATCAATCGGGACTGATGCGGGCCTTCGACAGTTTCGATGCGCAGGCTTTGCGATTGCTCTCCAGCCCCGAGGCGGCCAAAGCGTTCGACGTGTCTGAGGAACCCGACAAACTCCGAGATCGATACGGCCGCAACAGCTGGGGCCAGCAATGTCTGATGGCTCGACGGCTGGTCGAAGCGGGTGTGGACATCGTGTCGACCGAATTCGATGGTCCGCTGTGTGGTCGTGTCGCGAACTGGGATGACCATGCCGTGAATCACCACGTGTTCGACGCCAACAGGCATCGAGCACCGTTTTACGACCAGGCGATTTCCGCATTGATCGAAGACATCTACGACCGCGGGCTGGACCGGCGAGTCATGGTCGTGGTGACCGGAGAGTTCGGCCGCACGCCGCGAATCACAAACGTCGCCAGCAGCGGCGGAGGCGTGGCCAGCGCTGCCAAAGGCACGGTGCAGCCCGGTCGAGATCACTGGCCACGAGCCAACACGATGCTCTTTTCCGGCGGCGGCATTCAAACGGGGCAAGTAATCGGCGCGACCGATAAAAACGGCGAAGACCCGATTTCGCGGCGCGTCACACCGTACGATTTTCTGATGACGATTTTTCAGCACCTCGGCTTCGACCACGTGCAGCTGGCCCTGCATTCATTCGCAGGTCGCCGGAATCCGATCTTTTCGAAGGGCGACCCAATTCCGGAACTCAAGCGCACGTCGTAACCGATCGAAGCTCCGCTCCTTAAACACCTGACGATGGTCTCTTTGCCGTCTCACCCTGAGAGGACGTGCGTCATGCGCAACGTTTTCTGTCCTGCAATATTCGCGATTCTGTTTCCGATCGGCTTGCGTGCCACCGGCTGAATTACCCGTTGACGGCAATCCCCGGACGGTCTACCTGAGCACCGGCGACAATCAGGATGTGCTGCAGTTTTCGCCGCTCGATTCTGTGGCGACCGTCGATGCCTTCTTCGATTCACTCAAGCGATACCGGGTTAACCGCATCTGGTGGCGCGGAGGGCAGGATGAGATCTGGGGAAAGCAGTTCGTCATCCGCAAAGAAAATCGGATGTTCTGGCGGATCTGGGAACGGTGGAAGGACAACCAATACCGCACGTTGAAGTTAAATCGCGTGGCGGTCGAGGCAGCTCACAAACGCGGCATGGAAATCTGGTTGACGCACGGCCTGTTCGATAACGGCTCGCAGGCAGACGCCGGGTACGCGGGGTTTCCCTACGCTGCCGAAGATCGCTTGCGAATCGAGCATCCCGAATGGGCACCGGTCAACAAATGGGGAACCTGGCGACAGGGCGGGCCGATCGAGTTCGCATACCCCGCAGCGCGAAGAGCGATGGCGGATTACCTGGTCAAGCACGTTGTCGAAGGCAAGTACGACGGATTGATTTCTCTGACCTACGCGGAAAACTTTTCGCAGCGTTACGAAGACGAGTTCGGCTACAGCGAGCCGATCGTGAAGGAGTTTCAGCGGCGCTACGGCGTCAACATTCTGCGCGAGAAGTTCGACAAAAAGAAATGGGCTCGACTGCGTGGCGAGTATGTCGAAACGTTCCTGCGTGATCTGCGGTCGCGTTTGGCAAAGCATGGCAAAAAACTGGCGATCGTCGTGGACGGCGCCGATGCTTCGCGTCCGACGAAGTGGAACTTCGACGGCGGAGTGCGTACGGCGGGATCCCTGCAGTGGTCAGCGAAGGAATGGCTCACCACTGAAACCGTCGATGAAATGTGCCTGTTCTTTAAGGCCGCGGACTCCGATATCCGAAAATGGGAAGACGCACGAAAATCACAGAAGTCTAAGATGACGGTCTCCGCCTTCCGCACGCGAGGTGACCTGCCGCCGGGCATGCCCCGGATCATGTGGCTCGGCCGCGACGTCGAAACCGGTTTCGACTGGGAGGCATGGGTCGACTGGCCCGACGAGAAACTGACCATCGAACCGGCAGCCAGCCTGGCGAGCGACGATGTCTTTGCTCGTCGCCGAGTGCTGACGTGCATGCTGAAGAAAAAAATTGAGTTGCCTCTTCAGAAGATCGCCGGAGCCGTCCGCGACCCCGATGTCTTCGTTCGTCGAATGGCACTGCGAGCGCTGGCCGCGACCAAGAACCCGCGGCTATTCCCGCCGTGGCCGCACCCCTGGAAGACCCCGAGAATTCAGTTCGCGTTCGAGCCGTGCTCGCGTTGGGAGAACTGGAAGATCCAATGGCCGTCCCGAGAATCCTCGCGGCCATCTCACGCGACGACAGCACGTTCCAGTTCCACTTCCGAGCCGTTCCCGAAGTGCTCAAGAAGCGGGCCGCGGACGGACGACTGACTCCGGCAGACAAAGATCTATTGGTGGCGCGTCTGACCGATCCTCAGGCCCGCATTCGCGAACTGGTGCTGTACTACTTCAAGCTCGTCGGTGCGCCGGCGACTCCCGCTGTGCGTTCTCGCCTGATCGCCATCATCCAGGACGATCCCAGTCCGTATGCACGCGAACTGGCGATGGTCAATCTTCGCAGCAGTTTCGGAGCCGTCCCGCTGGTGACCAGCGTGTTGAAGCAGGTGATGACCAGCGACAAGGATCACGCCGTCCAGACTCACGCGGCCGTCGCACTGGCCACCGCGCACGCCCGCACAAACCCCGGGCCGACACGACAGCAGGCACTCGCAGGGTTGGATAAATGGTCAGTCGCGAACAATTCGACATTCAGTCCCTCGGCCACGATGAATGGACTTACCGACTTACCGACTTGCGAGTATTGGGTCGATCAGCATTTTCTTCTGCATCAGCCGAAGTTCCGGCAGCAAGCAGCGCTGCGAGAACCAGTGCGATTGCAAACCGTGTTTCGTTCATTCAATTCGGTCCTGTAACTGTCACGTTCGTGGCAATCTCACTGCATTCGAATCGCTTAACGCGACGCACGCTCAGCGAATAGACACCCAATGAGAAAGACGAGCAGGATTTCTGCAGAATTCCACTACCTTGTACGGAAGGTCCTGCTTTCGATCAACGCGAGCACGAGATCGCGAAAACGGTTGCCTGATTCACGATTGACTCGGACGATATGGGCCAGCTCCTTTCGCTCCGTGTAGTTGGTAGCCCGACCGGTTGCGTAGGTCATCAGCTTCTCCGCGACGCACTGCAAAACTGATCCATGTTTGCGACCAGCCAGCGTTTCAGATCAACCACATCCTGAATCTTAGTGCCATCAGCCAGAACCACGGATGCGTCGATCGCTTTGTTCGCCTTTGGCCATCCGCTTCGCCAGCGGCCGATCCTTGACTCCGGGTCGCGTGACGTGAACACGTTCTGGTTGTTCGATCACGAACCGCTGCCATCCGAATTCAAACAATTTGAAATGACCCGCAGGCAATCGTGTTCGAAGACGGCGGTCGGCTGTGCAATGTCTTTGTCGAGAAAGTCAGTCCCTTCGCCGGCAAGTTCCCGTTCTTCAACGTGCGGTATCCTGCGCGGGCAGTCCTCACGATTTCATCGCACCGGGCGGGTCTGCGCGGCTGATCACGGGGTCACTCAGGCAACGGGTACGAATCTGTCATCCAATTGAAGACTCAATACCTGGCCTCTTCGCTCCCGGCTGTCGTCAGTTTTCGCGGCGTCGGTCGACAAAACCGGATGCAAATAGGCGACATTTTCTGCACAAGAATCAGGTTGATTTGTCGATGTCATTAGAATGAATCTTCGACATCGAAAGTCGGTTCGACATGCTGGTTACCTCCAGCACGATCGTGCCGAAAGTCCCAGCAGAACCGCTCCTTCAATCGCCGATTTTTACCCGCAAATCACTGGCCGGTTTTGCCCGCAAACGGACAAATGGACATCGAACAGGACGACCATGACCGGCCTGGATATATCCCCGATGGCTGCAACGGGAAGCCTTGCGTGCGAGGCGGACTGATCGGCACAGGCAAGGGTGAAAAGCACAACAAGCAACGCTGCTATTTCGAATTGCAGCTTGAGAGTCGTGATTTCAGGATCGAGGGTCCATTCGAACTCTTCCTCCTCGTCCGTCCGATTCAGCAGGAGAATGATGACGCCATCATGGGCCAGCTTCACTAATCAATGAAGAACGAGTCAAAGTTCGGCAGTACTTCGAACGTGTCTATGATTTTAAACTTCAGTCCTGATGCCTGGTTTTGCTTCACCACAGGACCGTCTTCGAACGACCCGTAAGCTTTGCGACTGTGGGAACACGGTCACGCCTTGATTTCGGCGATCTGCCTGGTTGCGATTCCGATCGGGCGGTCCAGCGGCACACCGGCGCACGCAAGCAGCGTTGTGAGCAGGTCGCCCTGGTTGCCTCTCGTGTCGGGCACGAAGCGTCCCGTGTTGATCGAACCGCCGCCCTTGCCGGCGATGATGAAGGGCAGGTTCTCCCGGCTGTGTTTGTTGCCGTCTTCCAGGCCCGAGCCCCACATCATGATGCAGTTGTCGAGCAGCGTGCCGTCGCCCTCGCGCAGGCTGGCCATCTTTTTCACCATGTAGGCAAACTGATCGATGTTGAACTTCGTGATCGCCGCCACTTTCCGGACCATCTCTGCTCGGTTCTGGTGGTGCGTCTGCGAGTGGTGCCTGTCGGTGAAGCCCAGCTCGGGGTAGGACTCGCCGTTGGGCGTGGACCCGATGTAAGTGCTGACGCGCGTCGTGTCCGTCTGGAAGGCCAGGACGGTCAGGTCGCACATGACCTGCATGTACTCACTGCGTTTGTCGCCCTCGGGGATCTTCACCTCGATCGGCGGCGAGTCGTTAGCGTCGCGTCTGGCCGAACGCACGCCGGCCTTCTCCAGGGCCGCCTCCTGCTGGCGGGACTCGATCGCGGCGATACGCCGCTCGACTGTTCGCACGCTGTCGAGGTACTCGTCGAGCTTCTGCTGATCGGTCCCGGCCAGTGTCCGCCGCAAGTCCCGCGCGCCGCCGAGCACACGGTCGAGCATCTGCCTGTCGAGAGGGTTGGCCTTTGTCGCCAGCCCGGCCTTGCCCTTTTTGCCGAAGAGCCTGTTCAGGACATTCCGGGGATCGATCTCAGCGGGGACGGGCTGCGTGGGCGAGCGGTAGCTGCAGTGCGAGTAGTACGCCTCGTGCAGGCCCGCCTGGTTCTCCTTCCACGTCTGCGGCATCGTCGCCAGCTCGAGCGAGGGCAGTAATGTGTGAGCACCCACATAATTGGCCATGATCTGGTCGGCCGAGATCGCGATGTTGATGCGGCTGCGTGTGTCCGCGTCGGGGAGGGTGGCGGTGAGCCAAGTCGACAACTCCAGCGCATGCGGCGCGCCGCTGAACGGCGTGATCGACACGCCGGAAATGCCCTTCATCATCAGGCACTGGTCCAGGATCGGACGCAGCGACTCGATCGCCGGCGGCGGCGACTTGTGGTAGGCCTCCGGGCTTTCGGGCCAGAAGTCGTCCATGATGACGCCGTGTGGCATGTACATGAACCCGAGGCGCACCGGCGGCTTCGCGGGATTGCCGCCGGCCGCCCAACTCAGGGAATCCATCAGCGGCAATGCGAGGGAAACTCCCGCTCCTCTCAGCAGGGTGCGACGATCGACAAGAGACCGGCTATTCATGGGGTTTATCCTTTGACGTTGCGGTGCGTAAACAAGTAACTGGTGATGACCTCAGTGATTATCGTCCGCACTCGGTACTTGTCCTGGGCAATCTTCATCATCAGCCGGTCGATCACAATCTCATCGTAGCCTTCCAGCTGTCGCCCAAGCGCGAAGGCCATCAGCCGTTCAGTCAGATTTCGAGCCAGGTCTGCCTTTCGCCCGGCCAGGAGGCCCTTCAATTCTGCGGGGTTCGAGAAGCCTTCTCCGTTTGGAAGTTTCCCTGCTGAGTCGATCGCGACGCCAACGTCATCCTTTTCGCGCCAGCGCCCGATGGCGTCGAAATTCTCCAGACCAAAACCGATCGGGTCGAAAACCTTGTGACAGTTTGCGCAAGTGGGATCCGATTGGTGTAACTCCGTCCGTTGACGCAGCGTCAATCCGTCCGTGCTCTTTTGATCCTGCTCTTCGAGTTCGGGGATGTCGGGCGGGGGCGGCGGGATGCGTTCTCCCAGGAGCTGCTCGAGCACCCAGACACCTCGCCGAACCGGGCTGGTGCGGTTGGGAAACGACGTGGTCGCCAGCGTGGCCGGCATGCCGAGGATGCCGCCCCGGTTGGGGTTCTCCAGCTTGACGCGCCGCATCGTGGGACCTTGAACGGATTGCTCGAGGCCGTACAGCTCGGCGAGCGGCTCATTCAGGAAGGTGTAGTCGCTGTCCACGAACTGGAACACGCTATGGTTCTCGCGCACGATGCTTTGGAAAAACAGGCGTGCTTCATCCATCATCGACTTGCGCAACGCGGGGGTCATCTGAGGGAACACGTCCGGGTCAAACGTCTGGCTCTCCAGCCCACCCACGCCCAGCCACTGGGCGCCGAAGCCGTCGAACAGGGCCCGCGAGCGGGCGTGCTTTAACAACCGCTCAACCTGAGCCCGCAGGACTTCGGGCTTGTGGAGTTCGCCCTTGTCGGCCAAAGCGGACAGCTCGGCGTCGGGCGGCGCCGACCACAGCAGATAGGAAAGACGCGAAGCCAATTGATAGTCGTCCAGCGGTACGACGCGATCCTTCGAGTTGACTTCCACCGCAGGCGTGATGAAGAGGAACTGCGGAGAGACGAGGACCGCCTTCCACATCAGGCCCAGCGAAGCCGAGTATCCGAGCTGGTTCTCGCGGCCGAGGTCGAAGATACCCACAAGGACATCCAGCTCCGCCTCGGTGGGCGGCCGACGGTAAGCATCGCGAGCCAGGGAGCGTGCGACCTGGCGGGCCGCCTTGCGGAGATCGGCGCCGTTGGATGGCATCTCGCCAAACAGTCGTTTCTGCACTTCGGTGGGCCGCTCATCCCCCGGCGCCACGACCTGATCGATCACCTTGTTGGCGATGTCGAGGAACAGCTCCGACTGCAGCGGCGAGATCGAGTTCAGATAACCTTCCCCGACGACATCCTCGGGCAGGCTGTCGACGACCGACGGGTCCACGCCGTAGAGGTCGTGTAGCGAATTGCCGTATTCCACCCTGCTCAGGCGACGGATCACGAAGAGACCCGGGTCGCGCGGGGCCAGATACTTGAGCTTGCCGATCCACTCGATGAACTGGTGCCGCTCTTCATCGGTCGGGATTCTGTCTGCATGGTCGGGCGGCATGTCGTGCACCTTCACATTCGCGACCGCCTTCTTCCAATGCAGGAACGAGGACGTGGCGCCGGGGCTCCTGAGCGCCGACAGGAGATTGATGCCTGCCTCGGGTCGGGAACCGTGACAACTAATGCAATACTTTTTGACGAAGGGCCCGACCTTCTCTTTGAATGTTTTCTCGGCCTCGGCCCGGAGCGCCGCCTCGTCCGCGCTGCCATCGTCGGCTTCTGCCCGACAGGGCGAAACCAAAGACAAGGCCAGAGCCAGCCCCGCGACCGTCGTAAGAACAATCTGGAAAACGCGTGATGACTGCATGCTTGCCTGGCTACTGCTTCCCTGATGTCCGGCGTTTGCGCACGCACGGCGTGGTGATGGTGGACTCGTTTCAGTTTTCGTCTGGAATATAGCGATAAGTTGCGTCTGACGATGCACCCACGTGCAAGTAGCTTGCTGGCGAACTCGCAGTGGTCGCGGTCGCCGAGTGCAGATGTTGATGGAGCTGTGGAGCGAAAACCAGAGAGGCGTGTGGCGCATCGCCGGCGCGACCGGTTCTGATTCTCAATTATTGACGAACCAGCGAATCGCGTACTGCCCGGAATCGCGACGGAATTTCAGAGTGTATGGATCGCACAGCCAGCGAGCGACGTGCCCATCGGTGCGGGGCATCAGCCAGCCGAAATCCCAGTTGCCACTTCCGTAACCCAGCGGAATTCTCGGCTGAGTTCGGACAACCGGGTTCGCAGACCCCATCAACAACTTCTGTTTCGTGTAGTAGTAGCACGCGCCGAGATGGATGAAGACTTCGTGGTCGATGCGTGAATTTTCATCGGGAGCATTTTCGGCGGGCGTCAGGTCATCACACAGACCGCGAATCGCGACTTTGACTTCTGCGCCGCGAGCGAACGAGTCGGCCAGATCGTCAATATCACCACCGGTCACAGTTCCGTCGGCGGAGTGGGATAACACTTCCCGCCAGGCGGGGCGGACCATAAATCTGAAATACTCGAAGTCGTAAATGAAATTGCTGCTGGGCGCGTTCGTGTCGGCGTCGAAGCTTTCCAGCTCGTGGTATTTGGGCATGTCCGGCCAGTCATTGACTGGCGATGGACCGGGTTGCCCCGTCGCCGTGCGACCGTCAAGGAATGGCCGCGCGATGGCCTGATGACAGTCCTGATTGTAAAGAAAGAACGACATTGACTCGCGTGGGCCGAAACCGTCCGGTAACGCGACCGGCATTCGCATGTTTTGAATTCCCGCCACCCATTGATCCTCAAGCAGATAAGTGATTCGAAAGTCCATGACTTCCCGAATCAGCTCGTCATTCGCTGAGGACGGATCAATATGCTCGTTGTGGATGAAACCGGTTCCGACCCGCAAATCAGCTCCGGTGCGAATCGCTTGAACCAGCGCGTCAGCACTGCCGGAATCCGGCTGCCGTTGTGCATCAAGCGAGAGGGCGCAGGTCCAATGGTCAGTCATGTTGAGTCTTTCAAGATCGCCGCCGTTCGTTGGGTGAAAGTAGTGAGAATACCAGCAGCTCCAAGAAAATAACGCAACAGCCGCTCCGCGAAAGGCGACATTCTTCATGCAACATGGGGCACAACGTCACGGCTCTACTCCGGCCATTTCAAGTGCCGGTGCAGAAATCGAAATGTGCCTTTGCCGTTGATTGTGTGTGGGCCGTCGAAGAATTCGATTTCTGTCTGGTCACCGATCTTCAGCTGGTCATAGTGGCGACGGACTTTTCCGTACTCGCCCAGCACCCACTCTGTCGGAGCTCCTCCGTCACGGTGCCCCTGTTCGACCATGAACGGCCGCGGTGACATCAACATAGCCAGCTCGGCGTAACTGGCGACGTGTCCCATGTTCCACTCGGGGATTTCGTACTCGCCCGTAAAAATGTAACCGTAACGTTCTTCGTTGGTGGCGATCGTCCTGACCCAGTCGGTGAAGTCGCCCGAGCAGATTGACAGACAATATCGATCGACGAAGGGCGGTACGCGCATCGCCGTCTTGCCCCCGTACGAAAGCCCGTAAAAGGCGATGCGTTCGGTGTCGACCTGCGGTAGTGTGGCAAGCCAGTCCAGCGTCTGTGCGTGCTGGGTGATGATAAAACTGAACAGCGATAGGCCCAGCGGATTCGCCTTGCGCTGGATTGACCGAAACCGATCGCCGCCTCGATAAGGATTCTGCGGCGAGTAGACAATGAATCCCTGGCGGCACAGCTCGTCGGCAAATGCCTGGTAAGATCGGAAGGCGACCGGCTCGCGGGAAATCGTGTCCATCGCCGTTCTTTCGAGTCCGTGCTGGCAGACCACGACGGGACGCCGCTCGCCGGCTTTCAAGTTGATTGGCAACAGCAAAACTCCTGCGGCGATGACATCAGGAACAACGTCCAGTACGACTTCGTAACCTCGGTAGGCGTCGGTTTCGAGCACAAGCCGCGTGCGAGGATTCAGCGGGACGCGCGGAACTCGCAGACGACCGATCAACTCGTCGTGAACCCGGTCCCGCAGTTTGTTTCGCGACGGAAGCCACGTTTCGACCGAAGACAGGTCGGCCTTCCAGACGTCGTCGCGCACCCTGGGACTCCGGCGCATCAGGTCCTGGACGTAGACCTGCATTTCGTCGAACTGCCGCCTCTCGCGTTCGCGCGACCGGCGAGGCGGATCGGAGATCGCGCCCGTGTCGAACTGCCACTTCGCTGGTGTCTCAGCAAGCTTCGATTCGACGCCCAGCCCGGCGGCGAACTCGGCGACAGCCCGCGAGCTTCCCGCCGGCCCCGCCCCCTTTTCGCCGCTCACTACCAGAACGATCTCGCTTTCCCTGCCGAGTTGTTTGTAGATCGCAGCAGCTCGTTGAAATTCCTCTCGGACCGACGTGAGCGCGTTGGTCTCGATTCGTCCAGGAGCGGCGGACTTTCGCCGGCCGGGTCGAACTGCAGGTGGCCCCGGCACTTCGACTGCACGACACGCTTCGATGACGAGTCGTCGAGGCGCGATCATGCTTGCAATTTCCGCGTCGCCAAACTCGGTCAACAACCGCCACACGTTGCGATAGATCGGTTCCTGCCAGAGACCTTCGCGCTCCTGGAAATAACCAGACACCAGCGTCGCGTCGATGCGCGTATCGATCGCCGCAGCATAAAACGCCACCAGTCCGCCTTCGCCAGCTCCCGCGACTCCGATGGGGAAGGCGGGTGACTTCATCTGCTCCAACAAGTCCACAGCAGCGAGCACCTTCTGCACTTCAAAGCCGATGGGATGCCGCCCCATCTCAAAGGCCTGTCGATAGAGAAACTCGCGGTGAGTCAGATTTGTGTACGTGACTTCCGGATGCCCGGAGAATTCGTCGCTGCGACTGATCAACGTTGGAATGGCGACCAGACAACCGGCCTTCGCCAGCCGACGCGCAAACTGCACTCGCTCCGGCAGCCCCTCAGCGATCCCGCAGAACATCTCCGGCGTCCAGTCAGCATCCGGGACAGCCACGACTCCCGCGCGAATCCGCGCCGGCTTCAACAGCAAACCCTCGGCCGTCACTCCGTCGAGTACCTGCCACCGCACGGCATGCACGGTCACCGCATCGGTGCGGGCCAGAATCGATGATCGCTCCAGCGTCGACAGCAGCTCGAAACTGAATTGCTGCGGCTTTGGCGTCACTCGCAAATCGACGGCGCCGATGATCTGACGGAATCGATCGCGGTTGTCAGCGATGCTGGCGGCGTAAGCCTCGCTGCTTGAATGGTCCCGCAGCCACAGTTCACCACGACGATCGCGCGAGGTCGCGATTTCCCGCAGACAGAATCGATTGATTCCGTCCACCATGACTTCATCAAGCGGCTGCGTCATCGTCAGCGCACTCGTGCCAGGAAGCGTGGGCTGAGCGCCGCACGAAGGAGCGGCAGAGACCGACACGACAACCGCCGCGAGGAGACCAGTCGAGACCCAGGCGTGCAGGTCGCCGATCATGAGAGTATTTCCTGGTTCGAGAGAAGTGTGAGCAGATCGTCGTCCAGTTCCAATTGCTCTGCTTCGAATGCCTGGTCGACCTGTGCCATATTGCGGGCACCGATCAACATACTCGTGACATGCGGCTGTTTCAGCGTCCAGGCCAGCGCGAGTTGCACCATTGAATGCCCGGATCGCTCAGCCGCACGCTCAAGTTGATCCAGCACGGCGTATCCCCGCTCTGTGAAATACAGTGGCTGATGACCAGGGATGACGTCGAACCTTGTTCCCTTCGGCACCGCGGTGCCTCGACCATACTTGCCCGTGAGAAATCCGGCAGCCAGCGGACTGTAACTGATCACTCCGATCTGCTGGTCCGCACACAGCGGAAGCAGGTCCGCTTCGATGTCTCGCTGGACCAGATTATACGGCGGCTGGACCGACTGAATTCTCGACAGGTCCGACCCCTGACTCAGCAGCAGCGATTTCGCCAGTTGCCAGGCACACCAGTTACTGCAGCCGACGGCTCGCACTTTGCCAGATTCAACGAGGCTGTTCAGAGCTTCCAGCGTCTCGTCCAGCGGTGAGTCGTTATCCCATACGTGCAACTGAAACAGATCGATCTGCTCGGTCCGAAGACGCCGCAGACTCTCTTCCGCCGAATTGATCACTCGATCCTTCGTCAGCACGCCGGACACTTTTGTGGCGAGGACGATCCTGTCGCGGACGCCACGATCGGCACTCCACTCGCCCAGCACATTTTCGGACGCTCCCTGCGCGTACGCTTCTGCCGAATCAAACAGAGTAATACCGCGATCCAGCGCTAGATCGAGCACTTCGAACGACGCTTCGCGATCAACCTCGCGACCGAACGTCACGCACCCCATGCCGATCGAGCTGACCCGCAGATCCGTGTTTCCCAACTGGCGGTATTCCATCGTCCGACAACTCCAGCGACTCAGCAGTCCATAGAATCAGAAATCTCTTCGACCTGACTCCCTGAAAGCGGGCAACAGATCATGACTCCAAAAGCGTGTGAGGCATTCACTTGAATGAGTGTGACAAGCATCCTGAACGGTCACTGTGAAGTGAGTTTCCGCAGATGCGGGGTCTATTCGGAAATCGTCAGACGCAACACTTTGTCTGATGCGCCTGGAGCCTCGTGATTGAAAACCGCAATGAAAAGCGCATCTTCTCGAGGCGTCAGGTAGTACGGGACAACGTTGCCGGGCAGAAACGAACTGAGATCATCCCAGGTTCCCTCTTTCAAATCCTGCCAGGTTCTGAAGCGAATGAATTTGTTCTCGTCGCAGTTCTGTTTTCCAGCATACGTGGGGCAAAAATAACTCGTCGCGTACCAGTGACCTTTGAAGAAGTCCACGTCGTTCAACACCAGACCTGTCGACTGCCAACTGCCAGCGACGGCGTTCTTTTTCTTTCCGAAGCTGCGGTGGATTCGGTATTCCTGTTCGTCGAAGTCAACAACCTCGACGACACAACCGGCACTTGAGCCAATGACATAGAGTCGGCCATTGACAACGCTCAGCGCACGCGAATATCCCAGGTGCTTCGACAGGTCCAGCGAATCTGCATTCTCCCCCGCCGCCTTGAATCGAAACACAATGCTGCTGTCAGGATTAAGCGAGTACAGCCAGCCGGTGGATTGATCGAGCACGATGTCGTGCGGACGCTTGAGCCTAACGCCGGCCAGCGATGTCACACTGCTTTGTAGTTCGGAACTCGCCGGGTCGCGAAACGTGATCAGCCGATGGTTGCCTGTATCCGTCGCATGGAAGAGCTGATCGTGCGGGTTGAAAACGACTGAATGCGCGTCTTTCAACTCTCTGATGGCAGACTCGCGAAACGGCGACTTTGAATCCGTCCGAAAGAACAATCGATTGCCTGCGGTCACAATCTCGGTCTGGCCGTCAAACGCGATATGAGTGCACCCGGGAAATGAATCGCTCTGCGGCGCATATTTCTGGACGCGGATGCGACTCGCCAAACCCTTATCTTCGGCATCTGTCGGGACCGCGCAGAAAAGCCAACTCAACATCGCAACTGCGTACGCTATTCTGGTTACGTTCATGCGGCTCTCGGTGTTTAAGCAGTGTTGAGAATCAGATCTCGGCAAAGACTTCGAGGATGTTTCCTTCCGGGTCGGCGAAGTAGACGGTTCGGTGACCTCTTGGCTGGTCAGTCGGTGGATCGAGAATTCTCACACCGCTGGCCAGGAGCAGTTCGTAGCACTCATCGACTTCGGCGGGTGAGACAAGGAAGGCCAACTGAAGACCGGGCGATTTGGGTCCTCCGCCGCGACCGTCGTAATCTCGCGTGCGCTTCCGAAGTGCCAGCAGCACGGAACCGACACGTAGAGCCAGACTCTCGTCGGTTTCGGAGTCGACCGGAAACGGGAACAGCTCACGATAAAATGTTTTCATGCGGTCGATGTCGTCGCACAGAACGATGACGTAACCGAATTTCTTCACCGGTGTCAGCATGGTTGGTCTTCCCCTGTTTCTATCGCGAATTGGCCATCAATCGGGTTGCGGCGGATTGATGAAAAACCAGACCAGCCCACCGACGCCGCTGATCACGCAGGCCACGGCGATGGAGCCCGGCCAGCCGATCTGCTCGGCCATGATGGGGGTCAGCACGGGAGACATCAAACCGCCGACGTTGCCGCCAGTGTTCATGAAGGCTCCGGCAAGGCCGCGCGACTTGCCGCCGATATCGGTGGCTGTCGTCCAGAACACTCCTTCAACCATGCCAGTCGCGCCCATCGAAATGGCGAGGCACACAGCCACGCTCGTCAGATCGGTCATGTTGACGGCGAACAGCCCGAAAACCGCGCCCAATCCCATTCCGGTCAGCACGATGGCGCGGCGGCCCCATGTGGTGCCCAGCCTTCCGCACACGGCGTCGGTGCTCAGACCGCCGATTGCCATGCCGGCTCCCATCGCCAGCATGATCCAGAACGACGCCCAGCGTGCCTCCTCCGCCGGCACGAGCAACACCTCTTTGAAGTAGTAGCCCATCCAGTAAAAGAAGAGGTATTGGAAGTAGCCGTAGGCGGCGTAACTCAACGTGATCAGCCACAGGTTGCGCTGCCTCAGCAACGACCACGCCGATGGTGAGTCGGTCCCTTTGGCTGCGGATGTTGTCTTGGTCGTCGACTCAGTCTCGCCTGTAGATGCCGTCCCGGTCGCGGATGTCGCGTGCGGCAGCGACGGAGACGCCAGCAGCCTCCACAGCAGACTGTAAGCAATCAGCATCGAGCCGCTGACGACGAATGCCCATTGCCAGGTCAGCGTGTCCATCAGCCAGCCGAATGCCGGATAGCAGCAGGCGATGCCGATTAACGCTCCGGCCGTGATCATCCCGTTGGCAGTCGCACGACGATCTGCGGGCATGACGTCGGAAACAGCGTGTGCCGCGCCCGGATGCAACGGGGCGTTACAGGCTCCAGCCAGTCCACGAATTACCAGCAGGCCAATCCACAGACTTCCCGGAGTGTCAGCGACCCAGCCCAATGCTCCGGTCATGATGACGAAGGTGCCCATCGTCAGGCCGAACAAGGTCAACGCGCGGGCCGCCCCGATGCGATCGATCAGCCATCCAGCCGGCAACATGCCGATCGTGTAGACAATCAAAAAGGCCGTGTAGACCCACCCCATCCGGGTTTCGGGGATGCCCAGCTGCGGGATAAACATCTCGTCGCCGGCGACCGAAATGCCAACGCGGTTGAAATGCCCGATTGCGGCGAAACCCATCAGCAGGACAATGATGCGCCATCTGCTGCCGGACACTCGTGCCCTCCTGGATCGCCGAAAGTGTGGTTGATCGAAGCCGAACCTGTGGTTGATTGAAGTGCTACAAGCTAGTCTGTTCGACGCTGGACTGATACGAGATCGCACAGAATTTGAGTATCCGCAATTCGAATCGCCCCTCACACAGAGCCTTCCGGCGGAGGTCAACAATGAACGTGGTCGTGCTGCTGATGGGTGCCGCACTGGGCGCCGGGGAACCGGCGGAGGACCCGCGTCCGTCCGCAGAGCAGACTCGATTCTTTGAAACCAGCATTCGACCGTTGCTCGTCGAGAAGTGTTTCAAGTGTCACGGCGAGAAGAAGCAGTGGGGTGGCTTGCGGCTGGATTCGCGCGGCTCGCTGCTGCGAGGCGGAGAATCCGGCGCGGCGATCGTGCCCGGCAAACCGGGCGAAAGTCTGCTGATCAGCGCTGTCCGCCAGACGGATGACGACCTGCGGATGCCGAAAGACGACAGGCTGACGCCGCGGCAGATCAACGAACTCGTCCGCTGGGTCGAGATGGGGGCTCCGTTCCCGACAGAAGCCGGCACGGCCGAGCGGACGCGCGATCCGAATCACTGGGCGTTTCAGCCGCCCGACGCACCGCCGGTACCGGCAGTCGTCAACTCAACATGGCCGCAGTCGACACTGGACCGTTTCATCCTCGCGAAGCTCGAAGCGGCGGGGCTCTCTCCGGCAACGCGGGCGGACAGGCGGACGCTGATTCGTCGCGTGACATTTGACGTGATCGGCCTGCCGCCGACGCCCGAGGAGATCGACGCGTTTCTCGCGGACGAATCGCCCGACGCGTTTGCGCGAGTTGTCGACCGGCTGCTGGCATCACCGCAATATGGAGAACGCTGGGGCCGGCACTGGCTCGATGTCGCACGATACGCTGACTCGAACGGGTTCGATGAGAACATTGCGCACGGCAACGCGTGGCGGTATCGCGACTACGTCGTTGCCGCGTTCAATCGCGACAAGCCGTTCGACCAGTTTGTTATCGAGCAGCTGTCCGGCGACCTTCTACCATTCGATGACGAGGCTCAGCAGCATGAGCAGTTGATTGCAACGGGCTTTCTGAGCATCGGCCCGAAAGTGCTCGCCGAAACCGACGAAGCCAAAATGCGGATGGACATTATCGACGAACAACTCGACACCACGGGGCGCGCATTTCTGGGACTCACGCTGGGATGCGCCCGCTGTCACGATCACAAATTCGATCCGATCGCCACGGCGGACTACTACGCGTTGGCCGGGATCTTCAAAAGCACGCTGACGATGCGGAAATACAAGAAGGTCGCCGAGTGGCACGAACATCTGCTGCCGTCCGCTGCGGCGAGCGCGATGAAAACCGACTTCGACGCAAACGTTGCCGCCAGAAAAACAGCCATCGCCGAGTTCGTCGCCAACGCCGACAAACTCGTTCGCGAGAAGCTCGCCGGCATGCCTGACGCGAAGCCTCCGGAGAAACTGGAGACGCTCTACCCCGCTGCGACAAAGGCCGAACTCAAGCAGCAGCGTGACGAACTCGCCGCGCTGGAGAAGGCCGGCCCCGACCTGCCGGCGGCGATGGGCGTCACCGAAGACGAAGTGGTCGACATCGCCGTGCACGTGCGCGGCAATCCGCTCAAGCTGGGCGACATCGTTCCCCGCCGCACGCCGCCCGTCGTGCGCGGCCCGCCAATGCCGCAGTTCACCGACAAGCAAAGCGGCCGACGGCAATTGGCCGAATGGCTCGTCGATCCGCAGCACCCGCTCACCGCGCGAGTCTTCGTTAACCGCGTCTGGCGCTGGCACCTTGGTCGAGGGCTGGTCCGGTCAACCGACAACTTCGGGCTGCTGGGCGAAGCTCCGTCGCATCCGGAACTGCTCGACTGGCTGGCTCGCCGGTTCATCGACGATGGCTGGTCGGTCAAGTCGCTGCATCGCCTGATTCTGAATTCGAGCACGTATCAGCAGGTGAGCACTCCCGCGCGTGAGACAATCAGCCGCGACCCCGAGAACCGTCTTTTCAGTCGCGCCGAAGTGCGACGACTGGAAGCCGAAGCCGTGCGCGACGCCCTGCTGGCGACCAGCGGGCAGCTGAAGACGACGATGGGCGGCTCGTTACTGCAGCTCAAAAACCGCGCTTACTTTTTCGACCACACGTCAATCGACAAAACGACCTACGACAGCCCGCGCCGCTCGCTGTACCTGCCGGTCGTCCGCAACAACGTGTTTGACGTGTTTCAACTGCTCGACTTCCCCGACCCGGCCGTATCAGGCAGCAATCGAGCAACAACGGTCGTGGCCTCGCAAGCGTTGCTGATGCTCAACAGCGACCTGGTCATGCAGGCCGCCACCAGTTTCGCCAACCGACTGCTCGCCGAGTCGGCTGACGTCGATCAACGCCTCTCGCGACTCTACGTCATCGCCTTCGGCCGTGAACCAACGAACGACGAACGGCAGGCCGACCGAGACTTCCTGGCCCGCGTCGCTCAAACTCAAACCCGCAAGACCGACACCGAATCAGACGCCAACGCTGAGACCAAGACCAACGCCAACACACGCCAGCGACAGGCATGGTCAACACTCTGCCACGTTGTGCTCGCCGCCAATGAATTCATCTATGTTCGCTGACGATCGAATAACGCGAAGATTGCAAAACGCATTTGACAATGATCATCTTTTTGAAAAGCCACGGAGCGGCGACAACATGGGATCCTGATCCCAGCCGCGGAGCGGCGACAGCGTAAAGCCTCGGGCGCCAGCCCGAGGTTACCAGCCCAACCCGTGACCAAAGCCGCGGAGCGGCGACAGCGATCGCAAGACATGGCCAGCACGTTTACGAACCTCCTATTCCACATCGTGTTCAGCACGAAGTACCGGGGAAGCCACATTCACGGTGACGCACAGGAGCGACTCTATCAATACATCGGCGGGCTGATCCGCGAGCAGCAAGGAACACTGATCGAAATCGGGGGCATGCCGGATCACGTCCACATTCTGGCACGGTTGAGTCCCACTATCGCCATTTCCGATGTTTTGCGTCACACAAAGTCGAATTCCTCGAAGTGGTTCAACGAGACGTTTCACGGTCAAACACCATTTGCGTGGCAACGTGGTTTCGGCGCATTTTCGGTAAGCGCGTCAAACATCGAGGCCGTTCGTACCTACATCCGCAACCAGGCAGAGCATCACAAACGGTTAACCTTCAAGGACGAGTTTCGCGTGTTGTTGCAGCGTCACGGAATCGAATTCGACGAGCATTATTTGTTTGAGGAAGAACACGTTTCATGAGTTCGCTGTCGCTGCTCCGCAGCTTTCGGTCATGGCTCGAACGGTTACCTCGGGCTGGCGCCCGAGGCTTTATGCTGTCGCTGCTCCGCAGCTGCCTCGATCATCAACGCGATTGCGTTTTGTCAACCTGAATCGAATCCGATCATGAATCAACACAACCTGATTCCTTTAATCTCGCGACGCGCGCTTCTGCGGCGGTCGGCGGTCGGGTTTGGTTCGCTGGCCCTCGCGTCGATGCTGGCCGACGAATCGTTCACTCTCGCTGCGGTCGACAATCCGTTGGCGCCGAAGCGGCCGCTGGCTGCGGCGAAGGCCAAACGGATTATCTTCCTCATGATGTCCGGAGGACCATCGCAGGTGGACACGTTCGATCCAAAGCCGCTGCTGACTCGCGATGACGGCAAGCCGCTGCCGTTTGCCAAACCGCGAGTCCAGTTCAACTCAACCAGCAACCTGCTCAAGTCGCCGTGGAAATTTCGGCAACACGGCGAGAGCGGTCTGTGGTTCAGCGAACTGTTCCCGCAACTCGCCCAGCGTGCCGACGATCTCTGCATGGTGCATTCAGTGCACGGGACAAACCCGGCTCACGGCGGAGCGATGATGAAGCTGCACACCGGCAGCGACAACTTCATCCGGCCGAGCATCGGCTCCTGGGTGAGTTACGGCCTGGGCACAGAGAACTCGAACCTGCCGGCGTTCGTGACGATCTGTCCGACGCTGGCGTTCGGTGGAATCAACAACTGGAGCTCCTCGTTCCTGCCCGCCGCACACAACGGGACGGCGCTCGGAGATGCCAGCGTCCCGTCGGATCAGGCACGCGTGAAGTTCATTCAGAACTCAAAACTCCCGCGCGACATACAACGGCTGCAGCTCGACCGGTTGAACGCGATGAACCGCAAGCATCTGGCTCAGGCCGGTGCGAACGCCTCGCTCGAAGCCCGCATCAGTTCCTTCGAACTGGCCTTTCGCATGCAGTCGGAGATCCCGAAGGTCGAAGACGTGTCAAACGAATCCGCGACGACACGAAAGCTCTACGGCATGGACGACCCCGTGACGGCAAACTTCGGCCGTATGTGTCTGCTGGCTCGGCGCTTCGCTGAATCCGGCGTGCGATTTATTCAGGTCACGCACAACGACGACAAAGTGCAGTGGGACCAGCACGCCAACCTCAAACGCGATCACGAGAAGAACGCGCGCGAAGTGGACCTGCCCATCGCCGGGCTGCTGACTGACCTGAAGCAGCGCGGATTGCTCGACGACACGCTGATCTGGTGGGGCAGCGAGTTCGGCCGCACTCCCACCGCCGAATCCAAAGACGGCCGCGACCATAACCCCGAGGGATTTACCATGTGGCTGGCCGGCGGCGGTACCAAAGGCGGCTTCCGCTACGGCTCGACCGACGATTACGGCTACTATGCCGCCGAAGACAAGGTCCACATCCACGACCTGCACGCAACGCTGTTGCACGCCCTGGGCCTGGACCACGAACGCCTGACCTACCGCTACGCCGGCCGCGACTTCCGCCTCACCGACGTCGAAGGCAACGTCGTCCACCAGCTCTTTGCCTGAGCCATCATCCCCGTTTGTTACCACAATTGGTGCGAACAAGGACAATGAGGATCCGGAGCATACATTCTCTCTGGACTACGAAATGACCACAGTCAAAACGAACGTCGATTGACCGGCTCTTAAATCACCCCCTCTGAGATTAAACAATGCGTGCGACTCTAATTCTCTGTTGTCTGTCGATTGGCCTGTCGAGTTCAGCGGCCATCAGTGTGTCCGTCGGTCAGAACGTGAAGACTCCGGACTCCGAGTCTGAGATTCTCGATCTGCTGCTCAAGGACACGCCCAAACCGGACTACGGTGCAACGGTTCCTACGGAGATTTCCGGGCGAGTTATTGTGCATGCACCTGGAGGGATATCCGGCGTCGAAGGCGTATCAGTCACGGACGGGTACTCGGTGACAACCACAGACGCCCAAGGCGTTTATCGATTGAAACCGAACAAGGATGCTGTGTTCATCTACATCACGCGTCCGACAGAACATGACGTGCAGGGGCATTGGTACAAGCCACTGGCCGCCAAGGTTGATTTCGAACTGAAGCCTGCTGACCAGGATGAAGAGGAATACATCTTCATCCACGTTACAGACACACACGTTTCGCGAAACCGCCGATCGCTCGTGGGACTGAGCAGCTTTGTGCGCGAGATCAATGCTCTGACGCCGCGGCCGCGTTTTGTTGTCAACAGCGGCGATCTTTTGAATCTGTCCAAAGCGTTGGTGAGTTCACCAGAAGCCGGTCAAGCTGACTTCCGGCAATACGTAGGAATCATGAACCACCTGGACATGCCGCACTACAGTGTCTCGGGAGACCACACGGATTCGTCGTACCGAATGAAGCAGTTTCCTCGCGGAGATCACCGCTGTGGAAAGCCACTGTACTGGGAGCACCTTGGCCCGCATTTCTTTTCGTTCGAGTATGGGAAAATCCACTTTGTGTCCGTCGACTTCGGCTACCACCTCGGCCAGAAGCAGATTCCGGTCAACGGCAAGAATCTGGAATACCCGACAAACGAAGTTCAGCCGATGCACGCCGAGTGGATGCGACAGGATATGCATCACCGAGCTCCTGGCACCTTTGTCGTGACAACGTCAGAAGCTGACCTGGAGGACCACTGCCCCGACTTCGCTCAAATGGCCCGGCAGAACGACGTCCGACTTCAACTGGTTGGCGACATCCATGTCGTGTCTCACAAAACGCGATCGGTTCCGTATCGCACGGGCGGAGCTCTTGCCGGTTGCTGGTGGAATCCCAAAGCCAACCAGCTGTGCCCCGATCTGTCGCCACAAGGCTATCTGATTTACCGAGTGGTCGGTGAGAAGATGGAGCACTTCTACAAAGGCCTGGGACAACGCGTCGCGATTGTCTCACATCGTGTTGCGGCTCCGTTGCAGGGGCGTGTCGAAGTGCGGGCCCATCTGGTTCAGCCTATGCTGGGCGAATCGCTGGAGTACTCGCTCAACGGCACAGACTGGAGGCCGATGATTGAGATTGACCGACCGTTCTATCGAACTCTGTATCAAGCGACGTTTGGCTCCACGTCCCTCGCAGACGGCCTGTTCACTTTCACTGTGAGAAGCACGAGTGGCGAAGTGCGGACGCGGGAATTCGTTGTCGCTAACCACCGAGACCCACCACCGTTCAAGACGCAGGCGTCGTTAAGCTTCACGGTTGGATCAGACAGCGGCTGGACGACTCACAAAGCGCCAGTCAGCACTGTCGACGTACTCTTCAATGGAACAGTAATTGGATCCCTCGAGCCGGATGCCCGCAGGGAGTATTCGTTTACAATCCCCGCGTCGAGTCTGCGTAAAGCGAATATGCTGTCGTTCCGCTTTGCCGATTCGAGCGACGGCATGAGCCTGAGCAGTCCCGTGCTGACGGTTCAGAACACGACGATCCGCGACCCGAGAGACGTCGCGATTCGCCGAGTGAGAACTTCCCATTGGGGCGACACGGCCGTCGAGTGGGGCGGATTCATCGTTGGGAATGCCGCGCCACCGGACGAAACTCCGTTCCACCGGAAGCAGAATGTCTTCTGTTTCGTTTTAGGACCGCTCGATCAATAAGTGCCCAAATTCGTAGCCTGACTCTCCGAGTCGGGCACGGGAAACGCCCGACTCAGAGAGTCAGGCTACTGTCAAACACGACAGTTATTCGTCGAGCGGTCCTTAAACACAAGACCGTGACCCGATGTACGACAGACCCGGAATCGTCTGATTTCGTTGTGGAGTCCATCTTCGGCAATCACAGTCCAGGGGTCTTCGAAGCGACCGAACTCGCAATACAGGTGGCCGCGCTGCTGCTGCCAGAAGTCGTCGCGACGGGACTCTCAAAAAAGTTCACACCGATGCAACAAACACATCATCGCTCGCCGCTCCGCATCATCACACTCACCGTCCTCATCGCTGTCGTCGTCTCCGTGTCCACGGCCTCTGCCCAACAACAAACGGTCCTCAAGGAACACTACGTCCTCGGTCCGGTACGTGTCTTTTACATCAAAGAGGGCAAGGATGCGGTGCCGCTCGATGACGTCGATCGAAGCGGCGTACCCGATCGGGTGGAGGACATCTCGAAGCTGGTTTGGACAGCGCATCATCTGTTTTGCGAGGTGTTGAAGTTTCCTGATCCGTTCAAGAGTGAGCGGTACAAGGGGGTGACCTGCATGCAGGTCAGTCTGCGTGATCTGAGCGGCGGGAACGGGTTGGCGTTCTCGGCGTCGCAGCGTGCGCGGCGGATTCCGGAAGACAAAGACGTGCGAGTGGTTAAGGGCAACGCAGGGGGCGATTGTCTGTGATGATCAGGGAATGCGAATCGATTTTACGTGGCGTGGCAGCAACAACAATCAGGGCAAGTTCACACTCCGAAAACAAGATTGATTCGGTGCTGAATGCGGCACCTCATGTTTGACGTCGCGTACCGAGACCGGCTCGGCGACCTGCTCAAGTAATACCACCGACAAGCAGCATGAATGGGTCGCCATTGAACTTCATGGTCGCCGGAGTATTTCTTCTCCCTGGTGGGACTCAGCTGAGTTTGCCGCGAGAGTTGTGGTCGCTCTGACTTCTCATCTTCTAATTGCGTGTTTTCTTTTTGACTTCCCATACACGGAAGTCGTCCAGGTCGACCTTGTCGTCTTGTTTGACGACGATCGCTGCCGAGACTTTTTCCGGGAGTTGAAAACCGGCCTTTTGAAGTTCGGGCATTTGGAGTGTTCCACGATAGACCTGCCATTTGTCGGTCACATCGACTTTGATCAGGTCAGGAAAGCCGAGCCAGCGAAACTCGCCCGTCGATGGATGTTTTGCTCCGGCCCAGGCCCGAAAGTGAAATGTGCCCCGGCCTTTCAACGCCACCTCGTAGCGGTACTTCGCGGCCGGACGAATGATGGATGAGTACGGACCGTGGAGTCCGACTTGAGTATCTTCAAGACGTGTCGAGCTTCCGTCGAATGAATCGTCACCTTCGATCAATCGCCCCGATGGCAGAGTGAATCCCCGGGCAATGCGAAGTAACGGCCCTCGGTGTTCAAACGGGAGAACGCGTCCTTTCTTCAGGCGATTGCGTCCGTCGCGGCGCTGGTTGAAATCGATGGGTTTCCAATCCCACTTCTCGAAGTCGTCACTCACGATGAGCGTTTCGGTGTCATCCGCGAGCACTTCGGTGCCATCAGCACCCATCGCCAAGCTCAAGGTCAGGCACATCAGGCTGGAAACAAAGCATCGATTCATTTCTCATCCTTCGTGGGTACGGCTTCGACCCGCGGCGTGATGACGTCGAAGGTTGTTTCGCTCCGAGTGCCGGTGATCGCGTGTTCGACGACGACTCGATATCGACCCTGCTTTGCCGACAGGCTGACGGGCAACACGACTCGAAATGTAGAAACGCTGAAGACAACATTCTGCCGGAACCACTCGAGTTCCTCACCATCCGGTCCAAAGACTTCGATATGGACGGCGTGTCCGATGTTGAGTTCTTTCGAACTCATGGGACTCTCGATAACACCATTCAATGTCAGTTTCCCACCGGGCGACGCGGTTTCAATCGACGACAGGCTGACGGAAGCCGGATAATCCGGAAGTAGAGCAAGGAAGCGAGGCTGTTGATCGAGGTTCAGTTTGAGCGTGTCGGTCTTGCCCAGGTAGTTGCGATTGCGAACGTCCCAAACGTGACGAACTTCGGGCAGCTTCATGGTTGTCCTGGCGGGTTGGTCAGCCGCCGCCGTTTGTGCTCGCAGCAATCCGACAAGCATCGTCTGGCCATGTCGGAAGACTCGCATCAGAGTGTCACGACGCGGTTGGCCGACTTGATCGAGTAGCTGGATTGTCGGGCGTTCGTTCGCGTAACTCGCAAGCAACTTTTCGATGGTGTCCGCCCCATGGTGGTCGTCGTTCTCGAGTCGCGTCGTGTGACCGTTGATGACGTTCGGCAGGTAAGCCGCGTGTCCTTTGCCGTGCGACTGCGTGTGAATCTTATCCGTGACCGGAAACAAATCGGCCAACGCCGGTTGCTCCAGTTTGCGACCATGCTGGCTGTACGTCGCTGGATCGTTGTCGGCGATGACCAGCCCGCCAGCGGCCACGAACCTGCGAATCGCTGTCGCTTCTTCGGGCGACATGCCTTTGTTGTACGGCAGAATGAGTGCCTTGAAGCCGCGTTTTTCGAGGTCGCCGGCAATCACATCCTCGGGAGCGACAATGGTCGGGCGGATGCGAATCGAATTCATTAACGACAGCGCATCGCTAACCGCACCGCCGATCACGCTGACGTTGGACATCCAGGTCCCGGAGAAACCATTCTCCTCGGACGGAAGACACCGCGAGATGTAGTGATTGCGAGGCGACCACAGCATCGCCACTTTCGATCGATTCGGTTTCGCGGGCATTGTGAGCTTGCCAATGCCGCGTTGAATCGTCAGTACTTCGTCCGAGATGTCGCGGAAGTATGGCAACGGTTCTGAATAGTCGGGCGTGAAACAGTGCCCGCCGCCGAGCGTGGGAGAGCCCAGTCCGCGTTCCCAGTCGAAACCGTCCAGCCCCAGCATCAGCACCATCCACGGCCAGCGTTTGCGATTGGTCGACGATTCCAGGTCGTGCGTCCAGCGGATCATCGACTGCGGAGCCATTAGAAACCCCTCGTCATTGCCGAAGGACTGCGGCAGTTCTGCAGTCAACGCGTGTCGCCATTCGGCGAACTTCTCCTGGCCGACGTAGAGCTTCGAACTCGTCATCTGGCGGCGGTAGCGAGAGAAGTCATGGTGATCGTGCCCCACTCGTCCCGTGCGAGCATCTGGAATGGCGCGTCGCAACATATCCGTCCAGTCGATGAAGAACTGATTCCAGACTCGCGACCGCATGAAGTAGCGAAAGTCGACCCAACGCGGGAGTTGGTCCTGCTCAACGGCCGCATTGAGCATGATCCCTCGGACGTCGTTCCAGCTCTTCAGATCGCTGCCCCACTCAACATTGAGCGCGTCCAGATCGTCGGCGTATTCCGCCCGACACCACTTCTGAAACACCTTTGTCGTGGTGGGAGCGAAACCGGAATTCTCCACGCCTTTGAATTCGCCCAGCAGATAATTCTCGCCGGTGAGCGTGTAAAACGGCGATCCGAAACGGCCCGCCAGTTTGTAATTGTCCATTCGCCCGTTGAACCAATCGGCGCTGAAAGCACCCATGCGGTAGGGGAATTCTTTCGGGTCGAGCTTCTCGCCCGTGTCGGCGATTCGCCGGAGCATGCGGCTGATTTCGGCCAGATCGTGCGTTGTGTTCTCGACCGTAAAGTCCGCGTTGTGGTCGGCGGGGGACAGCAGCTCGCCCGAGTGTTCGGCATAGACGACGCTCCGCAAATGTTCGCGGGCGTTGTGAAAGAACTCGTCGTGTCGACTGTAAATCAGGTACGTGTAGGCCGCATTGATACCGTATTTCCGAAGCTGCCGAGCGTGCAAAGCTCCTTTCCAGTTTGATGTGCCCGGCGTCGGCGCGAAGATCAGCATGAACAGAAAATCGTCGAACGTGTTGTTCAGGATCGGAACTGGAGTTGTCCTGCGGTCAACAACGCCCTGTTCGTCGACGATGCACGCGTGGACGTCCCACAATTCGGACAACGGATCGTTGACCGGGATACGGAATTCAAATGTCTCGTCCTTTAGCCTTTCGGCGTCGGCAACATGAACCTGCCGCCCCCACATGTCATTCACCGAGATCATCACACGCTGAGCCTGCGTGAGAGCCCCGTCGACCGACACAGTCGTCGGAGTTGATTCGCTCCAACGTAAGACGGCAATTTCGGAATCAACCGGGGCTGCAAGCTCCGTATCCGGAGCATCTACGGAAATCACGATCGGCATCGGCTGAAGGCGGTTCGTCGCCCACAGAATTCCACGCGTCAGCAGGGCATGCGACAAATCGTAGATGACTTCGTCGTGATCACCGAGCGGATGCTGATAGCTCGGCGAGAGCGAGCTGTGAGTGCGAGTTGAAATCGTCTCGTCGAAATAGTCGATCCCCTGTACGCGACCTTTACCGTGCGCAGCGGTGGATAACGAAAGTGCGGTCTGTTGCCACTGATGCCGTGGTCGTGGCAGTGGTTTGAAGTCCAGGGCACGATTGAGCAGATGCAGCGGCATCACGTCGAGCGGCAATGCGCCGACGATTTGTTTGCGGACGGCGGCATCCGCGTTGGATTCAAACAACCGATTGAAAGTCGCGTCTTCGTCGTCGGGAGGGTCGATTCGATTCCATCCCGGCTGGAGCCGGTTCGGAGAGACATAAACCAATTCCGCGCCGCGCTCGACATGCGCCAGGATCAAATCGCGGATGTGCGGTGGAATCACCTGCCACGAAACCTTAGCAATCACGATGACATCATAGTGGTGCGCCAGACTGAGCCGTCGCCGCGCCAGCTTGTCGAGCACCGTCTTCGCTTCGACACCCTTGAGCGGAGTCGCCGTGTCGCCTTCAGAGTAGCCATCGGCCCAGGCACTGTGCCCGGCATTCATGATGACTGTGTAGTTCACATCCAGACGCTGCGCCAGCTCGACGACCTCATGCGAATTGTTGTAAGGACAGACGAACAACGCATCGAGCGACCCACCGCTGAGCGGCTTCGCCCAACGCACGTGAGATGTTTCCAGTGTGCCCGGAAGCCAATCATACGGTTGATCGGGATGCCCAAACGGCGGAGTCGCAAGCAGCGACTGTGTGAACGCAAAACTCAGCAACAGGCGATCGTGACCTGAGATGATCTCATCCTCGCACCGTTCAGAGCAACGACTGATCGCATGTTGAAGCTCCGTAGAGGTTGATCCGTTCGCAAAGAGAGTCCGAACTGTTCGGCAGGTTGACCAGCATACCACCGAGTTGCGACAACCGACATCGACCGTCGCTTCCGTTTCCGCACGACCTCCGGCTGAACTCATCGCGACCGTCGGCCGCAACCGAAGAATCCTCGCGCACAGTCACTGATGTCGCGGTGCAGTTTCGCGGGTTGGGACGGCTCGCTCGCAACCGATCTCGCACAGAAACTCGACGCAAATGTTGATTCTTCGATTCAAGACTGAGTGCAGGGAAAGTTCAGGCTCGATCGTGTAAACCCTGATCATGAGTGGCTGCGGAGTTTCCTGAATCACGTCCACAGGCGAAAATCGATGGTGTCGAGCCCGACTGATAACACTGCTGTTGACCGTGAGTTCTTTGAACGTGAACTCGCGTCGTTTCTGCCCGATCGGATCTTCGATGCGCACACGCACCTGTGGCGGAAGGACTGTGTTCCGTGGTCGGTTGGTGTTGAGCCCGAGGATTGTGGCTATGCGTCTTACATGTCGGCGATCGAACTGATTCATCAGGGACGTGAGACGAAAGCTCTGTTCATTCCGTTTGTAACGGCGGAGAACCGGGACAAAACGTTGCTGGCCAATGAATGGATTTCGCAGGAGATCGCCGACGACCCCGCCTGCCGCGGCATCTTCTTTATTCGCCCGGATGACGATCCCGAATGGGTGCGCGATGAGGTCCGTCGTCTGGGGCTGCACGGGCTGAAGTGTTACCACACGATGGCGTCGTCAAAGCCAACCTTCGAGGCCGGCATCGAGGAATTCCTGCCTGAACCGATCGTCAAAGTCGCCGACGAGGAAGGCTGGTGGATCACGCTGCACATGGTCAAATCGCGAGCCGTGGCCGATCCTGCGAACATTTCGTGTATTCGCCGCTATTGTGAATCGTACCCGAACATGAAGATGGTTCTGGCACATTCGGCTCGCGGATTTCAGCCGGCTCACAACCTGGAAGGTCTCCCGCATTTAACGGGCCTCGACAATCTGTACTTCGACACGAGTGCCAACTGCGAACCCGTCGCTCATCAGTCGATCATGCGGATCATCGGACATGACAAGCTGATGTACGGTTCCGATCTGCCGATCAGTCATATGCGAGGATGATCGCTGTCGGCCGCCGATTCCTTTCTGTGGCTATACGAGGACACGCCAGTGTGGGGCGAGAAGCACTCGGCCATCGACCCGGTCCTGATTGGCCTCGAACACCTGCGTTCGCTCAAGTGGGCCTGCTGGTCAGAACGCCTCACTGACACGCAGATCGAAGACGTCTTCTGGAACAACGCCGCCCGGTTGCTGAGTGTCGATTGAAGTACGGTCGTAAGCTGAAACTCAGTTGGCTACTTTTGAATCGGTCGCTTGAATGTGAGTTGAGGTCACACTCACAGGAGCAATTGGTTATGCAGGTGATTCATCGTTCGACAATCTATGAAACAGGCCGCACTGACGCAGGGTTCGGTCGACATCGACTTCGCCGCCTTCTGGGAAGACATGGGTCGCTGGAGCTTCGGTCATCCGGCGATTCGCCACGCCGGGGCCGGACGCGTGCTGGTGTCGTGCCACGCGGGAACTCCCGATTGCATGAGCGTCCACGCGGCGGAAATCAGCGTTTGAAATCTACGGAGTGATTCATCGCGCGGTGATCACCGCTGATCTGAGAGTTCGATGCGCACTTCGTCAAGCATGACGTAGCCCTCCGGCAGGCGGGATCGCCAGACGGGATAGTCCTGATCCGGTCTCAGAATGTGCTGGTCGACGTCGATGGGACCCATGGGGGCGACGTCGAGTGGATAGAGCACAAACAGAATGTCCGTGTTCACATCTCCGAGGAAGGTTGCCAGTGGTGTGCGACCGTAAAAGTCGGCTCGGTCGTGGCAGCTGCCCAGGCACGTCCATTGCTGCTCGTCGGATGTGCAGACAACCGTTTGTTCTGACCAGTCGGAGGTCACTTCGAATGCCTGCCCCTTCAGTATCCAGCCCGTGCAGACTCCATCGTGGACACCCTGGCAAAGCAAGTGCAGTTGTGCGCCGCGCGCCAGCAGTTCGCCCCTGAGCCGCAGCGCGATTCGCGCGTCGGTGAAATCGGTGCCGAAACCGTCCGCGATGTACGCTGTCGGTTCAGCAACGCGTCGGCCTGCGACTTCGCCAGCTTCAGCCCCCAGAAGAATTCGAGTTGCTGACACACCTTGTCCATCGACAGCCGCACGATAAATACCATGAACGTCAACGCGACGTAGATCTCGATCCCGCATTCAGACCGACCCAGCGTTCCAGGAATCGTCGGCACTTCGCCACCGGGTCCGCGATAAACGTGATACGCCACCAGCACCGCTTGACCGTGTTCAATCCGCCGGACGACGCGAGACAGATGCAGCGTGCAGTCATCCGGCGAGTCGCCCTCGGAAAACACATCCTCGTGGCGGTCGGCCTCGGCCAGTTTCTCTTCGGTAGTACGTCGACCACGCCGAGACGACTTCTGCTTCTTCCGCCGCTGACCGCCGGCGCGTTTGGCGGCATCGCGTTTGTCTTCGGCTTCCAGAGAATACTCGTCCTCCAGTCGTTGAGTCGGGTGCTGTCCGTCACGATCTTCGAGTTGCCCCTTGAGCCGCGCATTCTCGACCTGCAACTCGGCAATCGTCTGCTCCAGTCGCCGTACGAGCGCCACGAGATGATCGACACTCAACGCTTCGCCGTCACTCGTGCCTGTCGGAGTTTCTGCGTCCATTCCCGACTGATATCAGATTCCCTGCCCTGCGACTGGCCCTGTCTCCAATTTCAAAATTGGACAGCTACGTTTGCCTTGCTTCGATTCTTAGATTGGATAGTGAGGAATTCAGTCATCTCGGCGGCATCGCTGCTTGCCAGAAAGGCCCGTGGATGAGGTGCCAATATCGTCGGCGTGAATGGACAGGCCGACAAAGATGACCATCAGGTTGATGCAGACAGTCCATGACTCCAGCAAACCCAGCGAGCAGGAGCGCTCCATTGACGCAGGACTGGTTCAGTTTCTGTCGTGCGGCCATTCGATCAGGTGTCGGATGTGTGTGTGCGGATTCGTCGTTGACTGCGGCGGCGACCGCGATGCGGAAGAACTGGCTCACGTTCTTTGGGAAATGGAGCCAGCCGGCTGAGGCGATGGGAACGGATTTCGAAGATGGTTTTGCCAGTGACTTCGGCCACGGCACGATTCAGTTCATGCTGCGTCATGAGTGGAGTCCTCTTGTTGTGAAATGCGCATATCTTTCCGGTTTCCTTTCACGTCGCCTGGGAGACACTGCCAGGCCAAACGTCGCCATCGCTCCGAGGAGCCGGCGCAATCAGGTCTTGACGCGTTTTCGAACCTGTCGCATAGTCTCGCGACTTCTCGGTTGACGTCGTCAAAGGAGTGACGGAATGAAGCGAATACTTGCGGTTGGAACGATCGTTGCCTATCTCGGCGTGCTGGTGGCAGGGCTGGGATCGCACGCGTTGAATTACAAAACCGGTGCCCACCCGACCATGTATTTCATTGTGTGGGACATGTTCTGCGGCTGGTCGGCGTACGAAGATCGCACGCACATCATCGGTCAGGGCGAAAGCGGTCGGTACTACGATCTTGCTCCGGCTCCGTGGGGCGACTACCGACCGTTCGGCGACATCCCGCGGCATCATTACGACCCGTTTGCGATGCACGCCGGTGTTCTGGCTTTGAACACTCTGCGGTACTCCGAGCACGAGCCGATTCAGCAGATTTTTGTTGTTCAGGAAACGTGGGCGAAGAAGTTTAACCTGCCCGACGAACTCTGGGCCGAACGGTACACCGAACCGAAGAATCCTCATTCGTACTTCCATGTCCGAAAGATTCTCGGCCCCGACGGCATGGCTCAGGCATCGAACCTGGCGTGGTTTGATCACCAGTCAAAAATGTGCCTGTCAGACAACCCAAGGCTGGCCGCCGATTCGAATCGTGGCAAACCATTCTTCGAAATGCAGTCTCAGGTTCAGGTTTCAGATACAGGCTCGCGGCCGACGTCTCATTCGCAATAGATGCAGAAGCTGTTCGCGTCCCTTCGTGACGAATGATCAAACTTCAAAGACTGGAGAACGGGCATGAGTGACCAACACTCCCCCGAAGCAAAACGAAACTCGCTGGCGGAATTCTTCTTCGCAGAAGAGGTGCCGTACGGTATGGCCGTCGCGCGAATGCTGCTTCCGGCAGTTCTTCTGTTGGTGATGGTCCCACGCTGGTTCCATGCGAGAGAGCTGTTTTCGCTCGATGGAGCAGCCGCGCCGCTCGCGGACAATTACGGGTACTTTGATTTCCTTCCGGTCCCGAGCGGCCCGATGGCCGTTGCGTTGGCAACGTTGCTCGTCCTGACGCTGGTGACGTCGAGCCTCGGCTGGTGCACTCGTTTGTCGCTTTGCGTTTCGCTGGTTCTATACACGTATCTAAATCTGCTGGACTGTCTGTCGACGTTGACAAAGTACTCGGCAATCGCCGCACACGGATTGTTGATTCTCTCGCTGTCAAACTGCGGAACAGTCTGGTCCGTCGACGCTTTCTTAAAGCGTCGCGCGCTGCGGCGAAGTGGGACGGAAGATCCGGAATTGTTGAAACCTCAGCGTTACGCTGTGTGGCCGAGACGGTTGATGCAACTGATGATTGGGATCGTTTACCTGGGAGCAGCCTTCACCAAGATGCACACTCCGGCGTTCTTCAGCAGCGATCAGATGCTTCACTGGCTGCTGACCAACGTCAACAACTCCAACCCGGTCGGCGAGTACCTGTCGTATTACCCGGCAAGTCTGGTCGTATCGGCATACATTACGATTCTATGGGAAGTCCTCTTCGTGTTCATTGCCTGGCGAGGCTGGAATCGTG
>Ga0316208_1000571_pt1 | contig 42910 bp, 39 predicted proteins | sample 3monopyrite_MG_FD_204944 | JGI IMG/M metagenome (GOLD analysis project Ga0316208, IMG submission 204944) | Microbial mat bacterial communities from mineral coupon in-situ incubated in ocean water Damariscotta River, Maine, United States -... | ecosystem: Environmental > Aquatic > Marine >...
CTCGGCGAGTTTGGCACCCATAGGCCCTTTGCCCAGCGTTTTGCTGCGGCTGTTGGTTTTTGGTGCCAGCGGTGTGCGCAATCTTTGGTTGCTGTTCCTGGCATCTTGTCGGAAGCTCGCGCTCTAAAAAGGACGAGCCATAACTCACCAATCGGAGCGCGATGAATGATTAAGTTGGAACGAAATGCGGACGTGTTCACCCTGACGATGGATGCGGGTGAAAACCGATGGAATACAACGTTTGTCCGTGAGATCGCCCACGCGCTTGATGAAGTTGAGGCATCTGAGGGTGCTGCCGCTCTCGTCACACGCTCTGCAGATGAGAAATTTTTTTCCAACGGCCTAGACCTGGATTGGGTGCAGGCCCCTGATCAACACCCGCAAGGGGGCGACAGACAGGTTTTTGGCGGTGAGTTTATGGCGCTGATGGGGCGCATTATCACGCTTCCTGTTCCCACGGTTTGCGCGATTAATGGCCATGCCTTTGGCGCCGGCTTTATGATGTCGCTTTGCCATGACGTTCGCGTGATGCGGGTGGATCGCGGCTTTGTCTGTGCCAACGAAGTGCAATTGGGCATGAAAATTCCGGAGCCAGAGCTGGCGCTCTTCCGTCACAAAGTTCCAGCAAACGCTTTCTTTGAAACCGTCCAGCTCGCACGGCGGTGGGCGGGACCGCAGGCCCTGGAGGCGGGTATTGTGCAGCATGTTGCTGAGCTTGATGAGCTTTTACCCTTGGCCACCCAAAAGGCAGCGGAGCTTGCGCCCTTGGGTGCGAACCGTGAGATTTATGGGGGGCAGAAAGAACGCCTGTTCGGCGAGAACGCAGCGCTTAATCTGCCGCACGGCGCTGCTTATATGCTTAAGAACTCAGACAAGTTCTCCCATTAAAGTCTATAGACCTGCTTTGCGGTGCCGGAGAACATCTGGTTTTGATCGGCATCGCTAAAGCCGCTCGCGATCTTTTTGAGGCCGTTCCAGAGGACCTGGTAGCTGATCGAAAGGCGGTCAACAGGGAAATTGCTTTCGAACATGCATCTTTCCGGGCCGAAGCAGGCGATCATGTGCAGGTAATAGCGGGACTGGGCTTCTACAAATTCGTCTGATGAGGGTGGGGTGGCGCGTGTGTTCCAGCCAAAGCCGTTGTCGGGCATGGCAAGGCCGCCGATTTTAGCGACAACGTTTGGGCATGCCGCGATGGCGGCGACATCCTCCTTCCAGGCAGCAAATATCTCTTCACGTTTTTCTTCGTAAGGGCCCACCCCAAGTGGGGTGCCAAAGTGATCCAATATCATGGTGGTGTCAGGCACCGCTTTGGCGAGATCGAGAAACGCCTTGTTCTGGTAGTGATAGTGCCAGGTATCGAAGGTGAGGCCGCGCTCACCTAACCGGTCGACCCCCCTCCTGAATGCCGGACGTTCATAGAGATCGGCCGGCGCACCCCCAGGGATGGAGAGCACTTCAGGGTGGTGGGCATGAGCACCGGCGTGGCGAATGCCTTTGAAGAGATTGCCGCCGGCTTCTTCATGGGCGTCAAGAATGTCATCCAGATCATCGTGGTCCAGGTCGGCCCTTGCGACGATAGCTGAGATGGTTGCCTGACCGTCCGTGTTCGCTGAGCGTTTAGCACGGTCGGCGACATATTCTGTTTCGCCCACCGGTTTTAGATGGTCTGGGCCCGTATCCCGATAGCTTGAGCCACATTCCACAAATACGGTCTGGGTGATGTTATGCCCACTGCCAGTGTCGCCCCAGAGCTCTTCAAGGTCGTAGAAGGTTGCTTCCTGGTGCCAGAGGTGGTGATGGGGGTCGACGATTTCACGACCGGGGTCAATGATCTCTTCGGTTCGTTGGCTCAGCCATTCGTCGTTTTTCCACATGGACATGTTTGTTCTCCCCGGTTGTCTCTCATCCTAGTTTGATTTGGGAAATTGCGGAAAGACTAACTGTCCGGAAGGTTCGCAGCCAATGGATCGTTGCTACGATCCAATCATTAGGGGGAGCGCTTAGCTATCCTGAGAAGCCGAATATTCAGGAGTTGTGCCGAAAATCAAGACAAGATTGTGCGGGCCCAGCATTCATTTTTGGCTGAGGCTTGGTTGGCGGCAATGTTTTGGGGAATTCAGGAGGCGATGTTCAATTCTGTTGGGAGACGAAGGTTTTGGCTGTCTGGAAAATGACCTTTGAGCCGGTAGCGCCACTTGACCTCAATGTGTTTACGGAGGCCCATGTGGATATGGCCTTGAATGGGCTCATAAGATAGCGTCTGGGCGCTATGGACTATGACCTTCTTTATAAACTAGTCGCTGAAATTCCCGCTGGTCAGGTTGCGACCTATGGGCAGCTTGCCAAGATTATCGGATGCGGCCCCCGGCAAGTGGGGCAGGCGCTGGGCGCCCTTGATGGCAAGAATGCCAAAAAGGTGCCATGGCACAGGGTGGTGAATTCTCAGGGGAAGATCAGCGTCCGCTCCGAAGGGGGTGGGGAGACCTTGCAAGGAGACCTCCTGCGCGAAGAAGGTATCATCTGGCGGGCGAGTGGGCGCATTGATCTTAAAACCTATGGCTGGACGGGTCCGTTCGATCCGGACGTCTGGAGATAGACAGCAGTTCCCTCTCAGTGTCGGATTACAGATGACGGGTGCGTCTTTAAGTGAAAGACGGTTCTGTATTGATCAGGAGGTACACATGGGATCGGGAGGTGCACATGGGATCGGGAGGTGCACATGGGTGGTGGATTTGAAGGATTTCCGAAAGCCGGGATCAAATTCCTGAAAGATCTTGAGCAGAATAATTCACGCGACTGGTTTAATGACAACAAAAAGACCTATGAGCAGAGCGTGAAGGCACTGGCGGAGCATTTTCTGAGCGAGGTTCAGGCGGCGCTGGAGAAGAAGCTCAATGGCGAAGTTGTGCCCAAGCTTTTTCGCATTCATCGCGATGTTCGCTTCTCCAAAGACAAGACGCCCTACAATACCCATGAGCGCATGGCATTTTTCGGTAAGCCTGGAAAGGCGGGACAAGGCACGCATTCTGGGTTCTACTTCTCCCTTGATACGAAGGGCGTCTTCTATGGCGCGGGGTCGATGAACCTGGAAAAGCAAGCGCTTGAAAAATACCGTGCGGCTGTATGTGATGGGAAGCATGGGGCTTCACTAGACAAAATGATGAAGGCGCTCGTCAAAAAAGGTTGTCGGTTGAGTGAGCCTGACCTGAAGCGTGTGCCCTCTGGATATGATATTGACCCGGCTTATGCCCATTTGTTGCAACATAAGGGGCTTGCTGCCTGGATCGACAATAAGGGACATGCCAAAGCAACAGGTCAGGATGCTGTCAAACAGGCTGTTTCTGCTTTCACGACCGTTCGCCCGATCTACGATTTCTTGATGGACCTCTAAACTTTGCACTTCCTAGTTGGAACTTAGCCGTTCGGCAGCAATCCAACTGAGGATAGATTTACGGTCGTCCCGTCGTTCTGTCTCTGCGATGCGAAACCCTGCCTTCTCAAGCAGCTGTTTGACGTCGGCAATGGTTCGGAACGCATACACGTTGTTGGGGAAGATCGATGCGGCGCGTGTGTCATCTCCTGGCCGAAATCCGATCACGAAGCGTCCGCCGGGTACGAGCACACGAAAAATCTCTTTGAAATGGGCGGCTGCATCCTCCCAGAAGTAGATCGTGTGCATGGTCAGGATTTTGTCGAAGCTCTGGTCGGCGTAAGGCATATCATCGCTCATGCCTTCGTGCAGATGAAGCCTGCCTGATCTTAAGAGCGATCTGTTTTTCTTTTGGGCGATCTTCAGGGCGGTGGATGAGAAGTCGAGACCGTCCAAAGAGCCTGGATCGTTAAGTGTCGCAAGGGTCGCGAGTGCGGCGCCGTGACCTGTGCCGACATCGAGCACTCTGTCGCCGGACGAGACGTTTAACAGAGCAGTGGCAATGTTGTTCGCGGCGGCGGTTTCTTTCGACATGATGCGGCCAACTAAGGAGCCAAACAGGCCGGATGGCTGGCGGCCTTGACGCGCAATGAATTGTGGTTTTTTCATCTGATACTCCTACTCTTGACGGGCTTGGGCGATGGTTGCAGGACACACAGATTGCGGTCTCCGCCAGATTTGGGTCTGGCAGAAACTGCCCAGCACACAGCCGGTCACGTTCAGAGGTCCATCCGCGCGGGGTTTCAGCGACGCCGCGTAGGTATTGCCATCTTCCGGGTTGTAAATTCCGTCGCCCTGCCAGCGTCCGTCGCGAAGGCGCGAAATTCCGAAATATGGGTGTGCCGACAAGTGGTCGATCACGCAGGTGGGCGGCTGGGTTTTGTTTGTCCGTTAGCATACGCCCGCGGCCGCACGGTCGGTCCAAAACCCGGTGATCTGGTCACATAGCCGTTCTCCCGCGTTGCCGCATGGTGTGATGAAAATCTGTGCGCCATAACCCTGGAGTGCCCAGGTCCCGACGAGTTTTTCATGGTCGGGTGATTTCGCCTGGACGGGGGCTAGGAAAAACAAGCTCATCCCCAATAGAGGGCCGAGCCATTGCAAGCGTTGATGCATCTGGAAATCTCCTTTGGTGTCGTGACCAAAAGGTGGTGCAGATTTCACATAAGATCTTGCCGATTTCTGGGATCAGGCCTCAACCTGCGAAAACGCTCAGCTTTTTCAAAAATAGGCCATATGTTTGAACGGCTTGTCGGCGAGGTCTGCTCTGATGTCGGATTTCGCTGTGTCCGCCCGTCCTATGAACTGGCCGATTTTGGAGGGACTATGCTGTATTCAATTTTGATTTTCGGGGAAGAGGGAACGTTCGATCAGCTTTCTGAGGATGAACAGGCGGCGGTGATGAGTAAGCACTATGCCCTTCAGGGCCGTCTTGCGGAGGAGAAGCAGAACGGACCGGCGGCCAAGCTCCATGCGACGGCGACAGCAGTGACCCTGCGCGAGCAAGGGGGTGTGCCCGTTGTGACAGACGGCCCTTTTGTGGAAACAAAAGAACATCTGCTCGGATTCTACACAATTGAGTGTAACACGATTGAGGAAGCGATTGAGGCTGCAAAACTGTTGCCGTTGGATATTGCCTCGGTTGAGGTTCGGCCGATTAGCTGGTTTGGCCCGGGGCAGGTGACCGCCTCAGAAGATGACTAAGTCATCGCCTCTCTCCCGTCATTTTTCTTCTGCGCGACCACGCGCGATGGCGGCGCTCACGCGCTATTTCAGAACTGTCGATCTGGCTGAAGATGCCTATCAGGACGCCTGCATACGGGCGGTCAAGTCATGGCCAAAAAACGGTGTGCCGAAAGATCCTATCGCCTGGCTCATTCTGGTCGGACGAAATGCCGGCATAGACGCTCTTCGTCGGCGCGAGACAGAACGGACCGTGATTGAGGAGGGTGGGACCGAGGTTGACCTGGGCGACGTTGAAGCTGATTACGCAGAAGCGATTGATATGTCTGACTATCGGGATGATGTGCTCCGTCTTCTTTTCATGTGTTGTCATGACGAGCTGTCTGTTCAGGATCAGTTGGCGCTTGCGCTGAAGGTGGTTGTCGGGTTTTCGATTGAGGAAATCGCACGGGCTTTTCTCGTGAAACCGAAATCCATGGAGCAGCGGATTACACGGGCCAAGAAAAAGGCCGCTGTTGTGGTAGCGGCTCTTGAGACGCCCTCTCCTCAGGAGCGGGCTAAACGGTTAAACGCCGTGCTGGTGATGCTCTACCTATTGTTCAATGAGGGATATTCCTCCCATGGCGGTGTGGACCATATCCGTCATGCGCTCTGTCAGGAGGCAATCCGTCTCACGCGTCTGCTCTTGCAGCTTTTTCCAGCGCAACCCGAAGTGATGGGGTTGCTCGCGCTCTGCCTTTTGCACGATGCCCGCCGCTCAGCGCGTCAGGATGCAACGCAGACATTGGTGCCTTTGGATGAGCAGGACCGCAGACTTTGGGATCGATCCGCAATTGCCGAGGGTCAGGTTCTGATCGAAAAAGCACTACGTCGTGGGCGTCCTGGCGCTTTTCAGATCCAGGCGGCGATTGCAGCGGTCCATTGTGACGCGCCAAGCGCAGAGGAGACAGACTGGTCGGAGATAGAACGCCTCTATCGAGCCTTGGAACAGATGCAGCCCTCGCCGGTGGTGACCCTCAACAGATTGGTGGCGGTCTCTCAAGTAAGTGGTGCAGCAGAAGCGCTTAAGGGCATGGAAGCCATCGCCGCAGACTTGCAGAACTATCTCTATTTCCACTCAACGCGTGGCGCGCTTTGTGCCGACCTGGGTGATGAGACCGCCGCCCGAGAGGCGTATGAAAGGGCGCTTATGCTTGGGCCGTCAGATGCTGAGCGGGACTATATCCGAAGCCGTCTTTCCTCTCTGAAAAAGTAAGTCCTGCTTGTCGGGTTGGGCTTTGTCCAAGCGTCCTTGGGGTGATCGGGCACAGGCTCGAAAAGAACAAGGGAGAGAGACATGACAACAACCCCCACAACAACCCATGGTATGCCAAGCTGGATTGCCCATAACAGTGCTGAACCGGCAGCTGCGCGGAAATTTTATGAAAACGTTCTTGGATGGAATGTCGTCGATATGCCCATGCAGGACGGTTCAAGCTATCCCGGCATTATGGTCGGTGAAGGCCCGATTGGCGGTATTCCCAATACACCGTCCAATGATCCTGTCTGGGTCGTTTACATCACCGTTGATGATGTGGATCAGCGCTTTAACGCAGCTGTGAAAGCCGGGGCGGAGGAGGTGAGCGCGCCTGCAGATGCTCCCGGTGTCGGGCGCATGGCGACTATCCGCGATCCGTTCGGAGCCAGCATTGCGTTCATCTCCTATGAAGCTCCTCAGGGCTGAGCACCTTCCTGGCTCATGCTCGCCGGTGGTGCGAGCCTGGTTCTCGGTCGTTTGGTCTACGCCGTCAATTTTATGGGGTCAGGTGGCGGTGTCGGCGCTGGACGTGCGGTAGGCATGGCATTCACGACCATCTCAATGGCGGCTTTTGCGATTTACCGACTGATGATTTTTGCAAACGCTGTTTGAGGGGACCGCCCAAACTTATGCAGGCGGCGGCGAGCCTTTCGCTGCCGCTTCGTCGGGTTTGAAAAACATCCCGAGCTTCAGGCTTTCGGCAACACGCTCTGCCTTGTCGATGAAGATTTCGGCGGCAGGTGGCGGGCAGACCTCACTTGCCGTTTCACGAAACAGGGACAGCCATCTATCGAAATGTTGAGGTTCGACCATTTTGAGTTTCATATGAGCCATCATAGGCTGACCCATATAGCGGCCCGTCAGCATGGTCAGGGATGACCAGAAGGCGAACATCTTTTGAAGATGAGGCTCCCAGTCTCCGGTGATTACGTTCCCAAAAATCGGCCCGAGTTCTTCATCAGCACGGATTTTTGCGTAAAACGCGCGAACGAGCTTCTCAATCAGTGCCTCATCGATTGAGGAATGAAGAGGTTCTCGAAACGGTTTTCGTTGCTCGGACATGGATTTGGTTTCCTGAAGACGGAACGACCATTAGCATATAGAGAGTATTTAGTTTCTTTGCATGTGGCGGGACGTCTCAGGGGAATTTCATGAAATTTGCGAGTGATAATGGCAGTGGTGTCGCGCCTGAGATTATGTCTGCGCTGGCCGACGCAAATGACGGGTCAACCCCGGGGTATGGGGCAGATGAGTACACGAGGGACGCGTGTAATCGCCTCGCTGAGGTTTTTGAGCACGATGTGGCTGCCTTTTTGGTGACGACTGGGACCGCCGCCAATGCGCTCAACCTTGCTGCGATAACACACCCACATGGCGCTGTATTTGTGCATGAACGGGCGCATGTTCATACGGACGAGTGTGGAGCTCCGGAGTTCTTTATGCATGGGGCCAAATTGCTGCCGCTCGCTGGAGAACATGGAAAGCTCACCCCTGCGGCAATAGAGCAGGGTCTGGAAGGGTTTGCTCAGGGGGTTGTGCATCACCCGCAGGCTCAGGCCATCAGCCTCTCGCAGGTCACTGAAAGCGGAACGGTTTATTCCGTTTCTGAGATCGAAGCTCTGTCTGTCCTGGCCAAGAAGCATTCACTGCGTGTGCATATGGATGGTGCTCGGTTTGCCAATGCATTGGTGTCGCTCGGCTGCAGCCCCGCTGAGATGACCTGGAAGGCAGGTGTGGATGTGCTTTCCTTCGGCGCGACGAAGAACGGCGCGATGGGTGTGGAAGCTGTGATCGTCTTTGATGAGGGTATTGCCGCAGACCTTCCCTTCATGTGTAAGCGCGCTGGCCAACTCATGTCCAAGGGAAGGTTTCTCGGTGCCCAGATGGCCGCTTACCTTAAAGGTGGTCTTTGGCTCGACATGGCTGCTCATGCAAACGGGATGGCGGCCCTACTGGCCGCTGGTATCGAAAAGCTGCCGCGTGCGCGTCTCCGGCATCCGGTTCAAGCAAACCAGGTGTTTGCTGTGCTTCCCAAACCAGCACACAAAGCACTCATTGCTGCGGGTGCCGCTTACTATCCGTGGGAGCGTGAACCAGACGGGATTGCTGTGCGCCTGGTCACATCATTTTGTACGTCAAATGAAGAAGTGGAGGAGTTTCTCTCCATTGCTGGTGGTGCGTTGTGAGCGGAGGGTTCACCATTCCTCTTTGAATGGGCGCAGATCGAGTTCGTGTGTCCAAGCGCTCGGGTGCTGCACATGGAGCTGCCAGAAGGCTTCAGCGATCGCGCTGGGTTCCAAGGCGCCGTTGTTGCCTTTGCTCTCCAGATATCCTTCATAAATGCTGCGGACCATGTCGCCATTTACAACGCCATCAATCACGACATGGCCGACATGGACGCCTTTGGGTCCATAGTCCCGTGCGAGAGATTGGGTGAGGTTTCTGAGAGCGCCTTTGGCGGAGGAGAAATGCGCAAAGTTTGGTTTTCCGCGCATGGATGCAGACGCGCCAGTGACGAGGAAGGATCCTGATCCTTGTTCCGCCATAACCTTCAATGCCTTTTGCGCCACTAGAAAGGCGCCGTAGGCGCCTGTCCGCCAAAATTGTTCGAACTGTTCCGGCGCTACGTCTTCAAAAGGAATGATGGCATTGTTACCCGCATTGTAGAGCACAGATCCGAGAGGTCCGTATTCCTTGGCGTGGTCAAAAAGGGTCGCTACCTGATCGGGGCTTGTGACATCACAGACCTGTGTATAGGCCGTGCCGCCATTCGTTTTTACTTCCTCCGCGACAGCCTCAATCTTTTCAGCCGTCCGGCCTACAATCAGAACAGGCGCGCCGCCCTTGGCAAACCGATGTACGAGGGCGCCGCCGACGCCATTTGACGCCCCGACTCCGATGATAATGCTGAGGCCTTGAACTGCGTTTTCTGCGGTCATGTGATCTCTCCCTTTTGGTTTAGCACAATTTAGGGAGGTCGTGGAGACTTACAAGACTGTTGCCTGTGGAACCTCTTGCAACATGTGGGTTGCTGTGCCAGCGTCCCGAAAACAGGAGACGATACCCCATGTTACGACCCATTCTTCTCATCATTGCTGTTGGCGCCATTCTGGTTGGCCTGGGGTGGCTGGCCTTTAAAATGGTGGATGAGGCAGGGGAGACCAGAGGGTTTTCCAGGGTGCATGGCCCTGTCCTTACACTGGACACACATGTTGATATCCCGCCGACCTACACAACCATGCCCGAAGTTGATCCCGGTCTGGAAACACAGCTTCAGGTGGACCTGCCCAAAATGGAACGCGGCGGTCTCGATGCAGCGTTCTTCATCGTCTATGTGGGGCAGACGGCGCGGACAGAAGAAAACTATGCGGCAGCGAGAGAGGCTGCTCTTGTTAAGTTCAATGCCATCCACGCGATGACGGATGCGCTTTATCCGAGCCGCATCGGTCTCGCGCTGACGCCAGCGGATGTGGTCGATATTCACGGGTCGGGGCGCAAGGTTGCCGTGATCGGGATTGAGAACGGGTATGTGATCGGTAAAGACCTATCTCTGATTGAAGAATATTATGACCGCGGTGCGCGCTATATGACGCTTGCCCATGTGGGACACAATGACATTGCCGACAGTTCTATGCGGCGGATCGATCTCGGCGATGAGCCTGCAGAGCACGGGGGCTTGAGCGATTTTGGACGCGAGGTCGTTAAGGAGATGAACCGCCTCGGTATGATGGTCGACATTTCTCACATCTCGCACGATGCGATGATGCAGGCCGTTGCGCTTTCTGAAGCACCGGCGATTGCGTCTCATTCAGCCACCACGGCATTGGCGGACCATCCCCGGAACCTTACTGATGACCAAATGCGTGCACTTGCAGCAAAAGGCGGTATAGCCCAGATCGTTGCCTTCTCGACCTATGTGAAAGCAGATCCTGGCCGGACCGCTGCTGTGACGGCTCTGCGCAACCAAATTGCTGAGGAGCAGGGTGTGGCGCGGTTTAGCTTCCTTGCTCATGGCAAACTGCCGGAATTCCGCGAAGGAATGGCGGAGATTAATCGGCTCTACCCGCGGGCGACGCTTGCTCAATTTGTTGATCACATTGACCACGCCGTCAAAGTGATGGGTATCGACTATGTGGGCATTTCATCGGACTTTGATGGCGGTGGTGGCGTGATCGGTTGGGACGATGCTTCAGAGACAGCAAATGTCACCGCTGAGCTCCTCAAGCGCGGTTACACCTATGAAGAGATCGAAAAACTCTGGAGCGGCAACTTCCTGCGGGTCTGGACAGAAGTCGACGCGGTTGCGGCGCGTCTTCAGGCCAGCGCTGCAAATTAATCTTCGTGTGTATCAGGAGCGGTTTCTTGGTTCGTCTATCAGCAAGGCGACCATCAGCAGTGCGATGCACATGAAGGCCATGGCGCACCAGAAGACGGCTGCGTAGGAAAACCAGAGGGCGACGAAGCCACCCATGAGAGGCCCAAGGCCCATCATGAAGGAATTACCCATGTTGGAAATCGCAATCCGCATGGGTAGGTCCTGTCTGTCGCCAAACTCCAGCACCATGTTTTGCGAAGAAATCTGGAAGCCGCCAAGCCCTGCGCCAAGCCCCGCGAAGACCAGGCCAAGCAGGATGATGTCGTTTGCGAAGAACAAGAGAACCGTAGACAAGATCCAGGTAACCAGTGTGGCTATGAAGACGAAGCGATTGCCGGTCTTATCTGCAAGGGCTCCCCAACCGAGATTGGTTGCTGTCTGGCTCAGCAGAAAGGAAAGGGAGAGAATGCCGAGATTGGTCCCGCTCAGGCCCACGACTTCACCGGCAAAGAGCACATAGAAGGGCACGGCGATGGTCCCGAGCGCGCCCAGCGACCGCGCGACGAAGAATCTGGTAAAGCCAGGGTCGGCACGGAGGAGTGCTGGAATCTCTTTCATGCGGCCAAAGAAACTCGCCTGCGCGCGGATGACTGGCGGGACGGGCTCGCGGATGAATGCGAGAAGTCCGAGGCCAATACTCGTCAGAATGAAGGCGGTGAGGAAGGTTGCTGAATAGCCGTTCCCGAGCGCGTTTGTTTCGATGAAATATTGACCGCCCAGATAGGCGACACCGGACGCTGTCAGCCCGGCCATGAAATTGCGCAGTCCTGTCAGGCGACCCCTCAGGCTTACAGGGATCACCTTCGACATCATGTAGTTGAAGACCACGGCTTGCATGCCGTTGAAAAAGCCGAACAGGGCCAGAAACAAACAGGAGGCAATAAAAGCGATTTGCCCGTCCAGGAAAAGCCCTGCCAATGCCAGGCCCAAAACCTGCACCCGCATAAGGCCGCCGATCACAAATCCGATCGGGATCACTTTTTTGCGGTGCTCGATGAGAGTTGCGCCGAGGAGAGACGAACTCGCAGCGCCAAAATGCTGTGCGGCAAGCGCGAGGCCGACTGCTAGCTCTGATCCGGACAGGATGTAGATGAAGGCAGGCACAAAAGTTGGCGCGTGAACCAGCCGGAAACCTGTCTGGCCGAGCAATCCATGCACCAGATTGACAGCATAGTTTCGGGGAAGGTCACGTCGGACCTGCTCATCAAAGGCTTTTTCGGCTTTGGCGAGAGACTTTTCTTGGGCAGCGTTTGTCAAAAATACTCCGGTGGCCGACGGCCAGGGCGGTCGAATATGAAACGGGTTGAATGTCTGAGTGACTATTATAGGCGGTCTTCGGGTCAGTCCGAAATTTGGGCAAAACTTTATCCCCGGGTGGATTGGGTGCTTGTACCCTGACGGGGCCCGAGTCACAGTCCTTTTAGTCTAAGCCCAGCGAATCTGCGGGCCAAAATGAGGGTTTGCAATGCGAAGCTGGTCACTTCTCTTTCCGATTATGGTGTCACTGAGTGTCGCGGGATGCGACGGGGACGTGGATGAGGCAGCTGTTGCGCCTCCGCCGGTGGTGAAACTGGAGACTGTGAGTGAACGGGCAACCGGACAGGTGCGCAGCATATCTGGTGTCGTTGAGGCGTCGGACCGCTCTGCGCTCAGTTTCCAGGTAGGCGGACGAGTAACAGAAGTGAATGTCTCGGTGGGTGAGACTGTGGTTGCGGGACAGGTGCTGGCACTTCTGGACCGAACGAACTATCAGATTGCACTTGATAGTGCGCGCTCCCAGCTTACCAGTGCGCGGGCGAAGCGCTCTGAAGCGAAAGAGGATCTGGACCGCAAGCTTGCTCTCATCGACAAAGGCTTTGTGACGCAGGCCGCTGTCGACAGTGCCCGGGCCGCCTATGACGCAGCTGCTGCCAGTGTGAGCGTTTCAACGAGTGATGTAGAACGTGCTCAAAAAGACCTTGATCGAACCATCCTCTCCGCGCCGTTTGCGGGCACAATCTCCAGCCGGGAAATTGACCCCTTTGTGGAAGTGTCCGTGGGGACAACGCTTTTTGAAATTCAATCAGCAGGAGATCTGGAAGTTAGAGTCCTGGTGCCTGAAACCATCATCCGTGAAGTGGATTATGGACAGCCTGTTTCGGTCTCTTTTCCGACCTTGAAGGGCGAGCTTTTTGGCGGAGCCGTTTCAGAAATAGCGTCTCGTGCTGAAGCAGGTAATGCCTTCGCTGTGAAAGTGGCTCTTGTGGAGCTTGGTGATGCGGATATTCGAACCGGCATGAGTGCCAAAGTGACTTTCAACTTCCAGTCCTACCTGAATGGGCGGGAAGCATTTCTTATTCCGTTGACCGCGATCTCTATCAAGGATGCCGACCTTGGTGCTCAAGGGGCGCGATCTGCGGACAGGAATAGGGCGCCTGTCTTTGTTTATGATCCCGAAAAAGAGGTCGTCTTTAAACGGCTGGTTGGTCTTGGCGATGTTCGTGGCAATGACATTGAAGTGTTCTCAGGCCTTGCCGAGGGAGAACAGATCGTAACAGCGGGAGTTGCCTTTCTGTATGACGGCATGGCCGCACGTCCCTGGCAAGAGAACCAATAGGCCAACACCATGGGAAACATTGCCGCTTACGCCATCAAGAATGGCCGCTTTACACTTTTTGCTTTGATTGCCCTCGTGGTGACTGGCATCACGATCTATTTCAGCCATCCGAGTCAGGAAGACCCGGAGGTAACGATCCGTACAGCGGTGGTTACGGCCTATTTTCCAGGCATGTCGGCGGAACGTATTGAGCAATTGATCGTGAAGCCGATTGAAGAAACGGCCAAACAGATTTCAGAGGTCACCGATATGACTTCAACCGCTTCCACCGGGGCGGCGATGGTGAAAGTGGAGGTCGGGGACAAGTATTTCGACCTGGACCCGATTTGGACAGATCTTCGCAACAAGATGAATGACCTGACGCCCACTCTGCCATCTGGGACGTCCGGTCCTTATGTGAATGATGATTTCGGACGTGTTGCAGTTGCGACACTTGCTCTTACAGGGCCTGACTACTCAATGGCGGAAATACGCGAGGTTGCGCGTGATCTGCGAGATGCCATCGGTGCCCTGTCGCTTGTCAGTCAGGTAGATCTCTACGGTATCCAGGATGAGCAAGTCTGGCTGACGGCAGATCAGACCTATATGGACCAACTGGGCATCTCCCAGCAGTCCGTCATCGCTGCATTGACCGGCCAGAATGTCATTCTTCCGGGTGGGTCCATTGCGGCCAATGGGCAGAGGATTACGATTGAGCCGTCGGGTAGTTTTACCTCCGTTGATGAGATCCGTGATCTGCCGTTGGAGCTTCCACAAGGCGGGATTGTTTACCTCAGAGATATATTCGTGGTGGAGCGGGGGTATGTGGACCCGCCAAGCCGTCCGACACAGTTCAATGGCGTTCCTTCTGTGATGCTGGGCGTTGCAATGGTGAGCGGATCCAACATCGCAGAATTTGGCGTCGCTCTGGAAGCGTTGTTGGTTGACCTAAAAGAAGACCTGCCTTTGGGTATGGCGCTTGAGTTTGCCACTTATCAACCACCACTAGTGGCAGCTGCGGTGAGCGATGCGACGAACAACCTTCTCCAGACCGTTGCGACCGTGCTGGTTGTGGTCATTTTATTTCTTGGCGTCCGGACGGGATTGATCGTGGGCTCTATTGTGCCGCTTGCTATTCTGGCCGCTCTTGTCGGTATGAGCCTTTGGGAAATACCTCTTAACCGAATTTCGATCGCTGCCATCATCTTTGCGCTTGGTCTTCTGGTTGACAATGGCATCGTCATTGCGGAAGACATAAAACGCAGAATGGAAGATGGCGTTGATAGGTTGGAGGCGTGTGTGGGTGCACCCCGAGAGTTGGGGATGCCGCTGCTGTCCTCTTCCCTCACCACGATCCTGGCGTTTATGCCTCTTTATCTCGCGGAAGATGTTACGGGTGAGTATGTAGGTGCGTTGGCGCAGGTGCTCTTCCTTGCTCTTATCGCCTCCTGGTTTCTTTCCATAGCGATCACACCGACGCTCTGCTTCTGGTTGCTCGATGGTGATCTTAAGCGAGACGAGGGTGTCGACGTTTATGACAGTGCTGCCTATCGTGTCTACAGACAGGTTCTGTCTTTCATCCTGACGCAGCGCCTTCTTTTCATCGCAGCGATGGTTGGTCTGCTTGTCGTGGCAATTTTTGGGATGGGATATGTCACCTCCCGGTTGATGCCGCCATCAGACCGCGCGCAGTTCGTTGTGCATATTGAGTTGCCAACCGGGTCGGACGTGAACGAGACTATTCGCGTGACGGATGGTTTCCTTGCGTGGCTTTCAGACAAAGAGATCAATCCAGACGTCGTGCAACATGCTGCCTACATTGCTGACGGCGGCCCACGTTTCTTTCTTACCATGTCGCCGGTTGATCCAGTGCCCCACAAGGCGTTTGTTCTGGTTGACGTCATGGATCTGGATGTTGTTGGACCTATGATGGAGAAGTCATCGGCCTATTTCAGGGACGAAGTGCCCGAAGCGCAAGGCCGAGCCGAGACATTATTCTTTGGGACGACACCGCCTGGGACTGTCGATGTCCAGATTACCGGTCCTGAAGTCGCGCAGCTCTACCGGCTTGGAGCCGAGGTTGAAGAAGTCTTCCGCAGCGTACCTGGCTCTGCGAATATTCGAACGAATTGGGGCTCCCCGGTCGTGAAGGTGCTGGTTCAGATTGATCAAGAGCGGGCTCGTCGTGCGGGTGTGTCGAGTGAAGATGTCGCGAATTCTCTAGCCAGCTATTTTGATGGTCTGCCGGTGACCGACTTCAGAGACGGTGATACTGTGATCCCAATCAAAATGCGGGCAGCAGAAGATCAGCGAGACCAGCTTGATAAACTCCGGTCAATCACTGTTTACTCGTCTGCCAGCAATGTGGCTGTGCCGCTCATTCAGATTGCGGATATTGACGGCGTGCTCGAGCCCTTTGAAATTCACAGGTTCAATCAGGAGCGCGCCCTGAAGGCCTCTGCCATTTTGCCGGGGCGTCAGGCTTCTGAGTTTTATGCCGCTTTACAGCCTGGGCTTGATGCGATTGAGCTGCCGCGGGGGTACGCGATTGAGATTCAAGGGGAATTGAAGGATTCCGCAGAGGCGACTGGTGCGCTCTTTGCCTATCTGCCGCATTGTGGCGCTGCAATCCTGGTGCTGCTGGTTTGGCAGTTTAATTCCTTCCGCAGACCGGCGGTGATCCTGCTCACAATTCCGCTGATTATGATTGGTGCCGTGTCGGGCTTGCTGCTCACCGGCGCGTTCCTCGATTTTAACGCCATGTTGGGGCTCCTCAGCCTTGGTGGGATCATCATCAATAATGGGATCGTGATGATTGAGCGGGTGGACCTTGAAAGGGCTGAGGGCAAATCGGTGGAAGAGGCCGTGGTCGCCTCAGCGCTGGTGCGGGCGCGGCCCATTATTATGACGGCGCTCACAACTATTTTGGGCCTGACGCCGCTTATGTTGTTTGGCAGCGAACTTTGGTTTGCAATGACCATCGTCATCATGTTCGGCCTGGCGGCGGGGACAGTTCTTACACTTGGTGTGGTTCCTGTCCTCTATTCGCTGTTTTTCGATTTCGCACGGTCTGATGAAGGAACTTCCCCTGCGTTGGCCGCGGCGTGAGGGTGCTTTTTTGGCTGTAAAGGGCGGTTCCCTGGCCTTAAAAGTGCGTTCCGGGTGTCTGTTGGCGATGGATCTGCTTCGGTTCCAAGGTGTTTGCTGGTGCACACCCGAAAACGTGTCCGATTTTACCAAATATTCGGTCGATCCCCTGTTCACAAAGTGGCTCAGGCCCTTATGATGTCGGCCAAATGCGGAGGGCTACTCCGCTCAAATAATGTGAAATGGGCCCTGGTTCTCTAGGGCCTGCCTTATCTCAGGAAGGCCTCAACGGAGGAAGCCATGAAAGACACAACAAAATTCTACATTAACGGTGAGTGGGTTGCCCCGACCACGCCGAAGACAATGGACGTGATCAACCCGGCGACAGAAGAAGCATTTGCTACGATTTCAATGGGCAGCGCCGCGGATGTGGACAAAGCCGTTGCTGCAGCAAAAGCGGCTTTCCCTACTTTCTCGCGTACGTCGCGCGAAGAGCGGATTGCGCTCATGGAAAAAATCATTGAAGTCTATAAAGGCCGGTATGCGGAAGTGGCTGACACCATTTCCAAGGAAATGGGCGCACCGGCATGGCTTGCTCAGATTGCTCAGGCGGCAATGGGTCCAGCGCATTTCGCGACGGCTCTTGAGATCCTCAAGAAGTATGACTTTGAAGAAGATCGCGGTGCAACCCGCATCGTGAAAGAGCCCATCGGCGTGTGTGGTTTCATCACGCCGTGGAACTGGCCGGTCAATCAGATCGCCTGTAAGGTAGCACCGGCGCTTGCTGTGGGCTGCACGATGATCCTGAAACCTTCTGAAGTTGCACCGCTCAATGCGCATCTTCTGGCTGAGATTTTTGATGAAGCCGGTGTTCCAGCTGGTGTGTTCAATCTTGTGGATGGTGATGGCCTTGAAGTGGGAGCCCCGCTTTCCTCTCACCCAGACGTGGACATGATGTCGTTTACTGGTTCTACCCGTGCAGGTGTTGAAGTTGCCAAAGCTGCTGCTCCGACGGTTAAGCGCGTTGCGCAGGAACTGGGCGGCAAGTCCGCGAATATCATTCTGGAAGATGCAGACCTTACTGCTGCTGTTTCCGGTGGTGTGCAGAGCGTGATGAATAATTCAGGTCAGTCCTGTAATGCGCCAACACGTATGCTTGTTCCAGCTGGGAAGCATGGCGAAGCGCTGAAGATCGCTGCTGCTGCGGCGGCGGAAGTAAAAGTAGGTGATCCATCTGCTGAAGACACGAAGATTGGCCCCGTTGTCAGTGAAGTTCAGTTCAACAAGATCCAGGATCTGATCCAAAAGGGTATTGATGAGGGTGCTGAGCTGGTTGCTGGAGGCACAGGCCGTCCGGAAGGGCTCAACAAAGGCTACTATGTGCGTCCAACGGTCTTTGGTGGTGTTACCAACGATATGACGATTGCTCGGGAAGAGATTTTCGGTCCTGTGCTTGCGATCATGCCTTATGAGAGCGAAGAGGAAGCCATCGCCATTGCCAATGACACGGTCTACGGCCTTTCCGGCTATGTGTCCTCTGGTTCCATCGATCATGCGCGTGACGTTGCTTCGCAACTGCGCACGGGTAATGTTCATCTCAATGGCGCGGGCCCTGACGTCAATGCGCCATTTGGTGGGTACAAGCAGTCAGGCAATGGTCGCGAATGGGGTGAGTTTGGCTTTGAGGACTTCCTCGAAGTGAAAGCAGTTATGGGTTACACGGCTGCATAAACCCAACTCGGAAGAGAATAGAAAGGGCGTCCCTCGGGGCGCCCTTTTTTGTTTCAGAATGCGCCAATGCAGCGTGGGTATTAGGGAGCTCTTAACCGTTTAGACAAGTGCCGTTCCTCATCGCGCATGGTGTAACGAAGTTTTAGACCGGGTCCTTCAAAACTGATGAAAATCAGATCCAAATGTCCAGAAATTGGCATGGAGGGGGACAAGGAATGTCCGGAACACGCAGGTATTACATAGCCTTTATTGGACTGCTGGCCACATTCGCTTTGGCTGCGTGTTCTGAAGCGCCAAGCCAGCCCTTGCGTGTCGGGATTAATCCTTGGCCGGGCTATGCGCCGCTCTTTCTTGCCGCCGATCAGGGCTTTTTCTCAGATGAAGGTGTTGATGTAGAGTTGGTAGAACTCTCATCCCTGGCTGATGTCCGCCGCGCCTTTGAGCGGGGGCAGACAGATGGCATGGCCTCAAGCCTTGTTGAAGTCCTTGACGCTGACCGCAATAGTCATCGTGCCCCCATGATTGCACTCATGGCGGATTACTCCAACGGCGCCGATGTTATTCTGGCAAAGAGAGGCATCACTGACATTGCCGAACTCAAGGGCCAACGGATCGGTCTGGAGCCGAGTTCCCTCAATCGGTTCATTCTTGCGCGTGCCCTTGCACAAGGTGGTCTTTCAATGGACGACGTCGAGATCGTGAGTCTGCCGCAAGTGGGTCTGCAAGAAGCAGTTGAGATGGGAACTGTTGATGCGGTGGTGACCTATCCGCCTATTTCCACTGGCATTGAGCAAACGGGTCTTGTGGCGCAAGTGTTCTCTTCCGCTGACATTCCAGGTGAGGTTTCTGATGTGGTCTCTTTTAATCGGGAAACGGCGTCCAGACGATCAGCGGACATAGAAGCATTTGTTCGCGCGTGGGGACACGCCGTCGACCTCATTCGTACGAACAGACAAGAAAGCTATGCTTTGATTGGTCGTCATATCGGGATGAGTGCCGATGAGCTTGAGGATGCATATCAGGGAATAGAGATTATTTCTGCTGACCGGCAGGATGAATTCCTGCGTCCCGGTGGACCGCTGGCTAGCGGCATACTGGCACTCGGCGCGATCCTATGGCCAGGCGAAGCAGGCGAAGATGCTAAATCGGTTAGTCGGTTTTTTAGAGGTTCGGCGCGCACCTCCTGGGTAAGCGTGGAATAGGCTCATGTCAATCGACACAAATTCCTGGCTCGATAACTTATCGGTGAAGTGGAAGATACTTGCCCCTTTCTGCTTTCTTGCGGCTGTGATTGGACTATCGCTAATTGCGCTCTTCTTTGTGGCGTTTAGTCGATATCAGGATTCGGTTGTCGAAGACCGCGCGGAGCATTTGTCGAACAGTATCGTTTATGCGCTTGAGACCATGCGCTATCACACCGAATTGGAACGGTATGTTGCAATTCTTGGTGCTGAACCTGATGTGGACTTGTTGCTTATTGTTGATCCAGCGACTGAATTTGTGTTTGTGAGCAACCGTACTGCATTCCGTGAAAGTATGGCCCGCGATCTCCCCGATGGCGCATTGGCATTGGAAATTCTTCGTAGCATTGAGGAGCCCTCATCACGAAGAACTCTGATGTGGGGCAACAACACGGCGAGCTACGCTGTTGTTGCGCCGAGCCTGCGTCTTGACGGTGGGGCAGCAAGAGAGCTGGTCGTCATTGTCCGCTTGAAAACCAAAAGCGTGACGGCGCAATCCAGCGGCATGGCACAACAATTGGTGATCGGTTTGCTTGCCGCTCTGGCGCTAGCGATGCTTGTTGCCTCGAAGCTCCTCTATGACCTGGTGATCACTCCCTTATCCAAATTGTCTGCGATCGCTCATGCGCGCACGGTCGATCCAGAGACAATGGCCCCCTTTACGCGTCGGCTTGATGAATTCGGTGAGCTTGCTCGCAGTGTCCTGCAGTCCTTTACGGAGGCACGGGAGAATGCCAATCGGTTTGAGCATCAAGCGCAAAGCGATAGTCTGACAGGGTTGGGCAATCGCGTTTTGTTCAAAGAACGTCTGCATATGGCGCTCGCTCATGCAGAAAGGTCGGGCAAAATTGTCGCCTTGATGATCCTCGATCTGGATAATTTCAAGGATGTGAATGACACCCTTGGACATGACGTCGGTGACCAACTGCTTCAGCGGGTTGCGAAGATTCTCAAAGAGAGTTCGCGGCAGGTGGATACGGTCGTTCGCTTGGGTGGGGATGAGTTTGCGATAATTGTCGACGATCTTGATCGGATAGACGGTGTCGTTGTCCATGCAAACCGGATCCTGACGGCGCTGTCTGAACCCCAAACGATCAATGGGCATCAGGTGCATCCAGGTGTCAGCATTGGCATCACGAGTTACCCGCAGGATGCCCGAGATCCCGAAGTCCTGTTAAAGAACGCGGATCTTGCGCTTTATCGTGCGAAAGCGGAAGGCCGGGGTAACATTCAGCTCTATCGCCATGAGCTGCACTTGAAGGTGATTGAACGCCATGCCATTGAGAGGGATCTGCGGACAGCTATCGCCGAAGAACAGTTTGTTCTCTACTACCAGCTGAAGGTTGATACCGAAACGGGTGGTATTGTGGGTGCCGAGGCGCTTATCCGCTGGCGTCACCCAGAACGCGGTATGATCCCGCCGGATGTGTTTATTCCTGTTGCAGAAAAAAATGGCAGCATTTGTAAGCTCACGGACTGGGTGCTTGCAGAAGCATGCGCTGAGATCCGTCGTATGATGGATATGGGACTGCCGCCGGTAAGTGTTGCTGTGAATGTGTCTGCGCTTGATCTGCGCCGTCCGGATTTTACAGATCAGGTTGCCGCGACCCTTGTTCGAGCTGGTGTCTCTCCGAAATACCTTGAGATTGAAGTGACTGAGAGCACGGTGATGCATGACGTCGACCAGGTGATCGGCACTCTGCGACGTCTGAGAGCGCTGGGCGTCAGCATCAGCATTGATGATTTCGGAACGGGCTATTCCTCGCTTGCCTACCTTAAGCAGTTCCCCGTTCAGACACTAAAAATCGACCGCAGCTTTGTGTCCGATATGACAGATGACTTAAACAGCCACGCTATTCCACAGCTGATTGTCGACCTCGCACGCAATCTTGGGGTGAGTGTGATTGCTGAAGGTGTGGAGACTGAGGAGCAGCGAGAGCTTCTCCTTTCCATGGGCTGCGGTCAGGCTCAGGGTTATCTGTTCAGTCCGCCAGTGCCATCTGGTGCGTTCATTGAGATGCTCGAAGACAAGGTGTGTTTCCCTCGGGAAAACAAAATGCTTGAAACCTCTGAATCCGCCCTACCTGTTTCCGTCGCGTAATCTGCCGCTCTCTCGACGCCAGATGACGGCGCGCCCATGGGCTGCTAGTACAACCTCCAAAATGTCTCAACGTCGGCACGTTTCGTGCCCTGGTTACCGGAGGGTGATGCATGGATCTCGCATATGGCGCGGAGTACGAAGCGTTTCGGGAGGAAGTGAAGCGTTTCGTCAGTGAGAATAAGGATAAATCCCCACGGCAATCTGGGACCGGTCGCCCGTCGGACGATCAGCGCAAGTGGCAGGATCTTCTCATCAAGAATGGCTATGCCGCTCGCACAATCCCCTCTGAATATGGTGGATATGGTGCGGAGCCGGATATTCTGAAAAGCCGGATTATCGCCGAAGAATTCACCAGAGCCTCGCTGCCTCTCGGTCTCGCCAGCCAAGGTGTGTCCATGCTGGTTCCGACATTGTTGGAGTTGGGAACTGACGAGCAAAAGAAACAGTGGATCGAACCAACCATTCGCGGGGAAGTCGTGTGGTGTCAGGGGTATTCAGAACCCGGCTCCGGATCTGACCTTGCCAGCCTGCAAACCAAGGCGACAGAAGATGGCGACGACTTCATCATCAATGGTCAGAAGATCTGGACGAGTACCGCTCAAGTGTCAGATATGATTTTCTGCTTGGTGCGTACGGAGCCAGACGCTCGTAAGCACGAAGGGATCAGCTATCTGATCTTTTCCATGGATACGCCGGGGATTGAAGTCCGGCCTTTGATGACCATGACGGGGTATGCGGAGTTCAATGAAGTCTTCTTCACTGATGTGCGCGTCCCGAAAAATCAGATTGTTGCTGAGCGCGGGCAGGGCTGGTTTGTGGCTAACGCAACGCTCAAACACGAGCGTGGCATGCTGGGCGACCCCAATCAGGCCGGGACGCGGCTCGCTGCGATTATCGATTTGATGCACGAAGAGACGGTGTCCGGAGAGCGATTGATCGACAATCCGCTTTTCAGGGACCGGCTGGTTCAATTGCAGGCGCGGGTGGCGGCCATGCAGTTCCATGGCATGCGTTTGCTCACCGCGAGTGCCAAGAAGGAAGATCCAGGCATTGCGCGCCTGGTTGTGAAATTGATGGGTTGCGAGCTCAATCATCAGCTGGCGGCGCTGGCAATTGATGCGCTGGGCGAGCTCGGTGTGCTCTATGAACGAAGTCCGCACCTGCGTGCAGGCGGCCGCTGGCAACGCTCTTATATGTTTGACCTGGGGCTTATTATTGGCGGAGGCACGGCGCAGATCCAAAAGAACATCATCTCTGAACGCGGGCTCGGCATGCCCCGCGAACCGAAACCTGCCCGGAAAGAAGGAGCTGCATAATGGAATTCGCACTCTCCGAAGAACAAAGAATGTTGCAGGATACGGTCGGTCGGTTTCTCGCGGATGCATCAGAACTGGACATAGTTCGCAAATCTGCTGAAGCCCATGAAGCATTCTCCAAGACAATCTGGACGGGCTTTGCTGAGCTTGGGGTGGCGGGCATCCTCATTCCTGAGGAACATGGCGGATTGGGCCTTGGTATGCTCGAAGCCGCGTTGATGTCGGAAATGACGGGCCGGCATGTGGCTCCCATTCCTTTTGTTGGGACGGCTGTGATGGCGCCGTTGGCTCTGACCTTGGCAGGCAGCGATGAGCAGAAAGCCGCCTGGCTGCCACGCCTTGCCAGCGGAGACATTGTTGCTGGTGTTGCGGTAACCGAAACCATTAGCGCGCGAGATGGCGCTGGTGTCAGCTCGCAAGGCGATGCGTTGTCAGGCTCTGCGCTTTTTGTCATTGATGGTCCCGGAGCTGATCTCTTTATCGTCGCGGACAAGGAAGGTGCGCTCTTTCTGGTCGAAGCATCGGCTACGGGTCTCGAGCGGATTGACCTCACGACAATTGATCTTACGCGTCCAGTCTCCGAACTGCGTTTTGAAAATGTTTCTGCCGAACGGTTGCCGAACGGCAGTCCAGCGGTGGTTCAGCAGATGATTGATGCGGGGCGGACCATGATTGCCGCTGATACACTCGGTGCTGGTCAGATGATGATAGAGAAAGCTGTCGACTATGCCAAAGAGCGGAAGCAATTCGGTCGCGTCATTGGGTCTTTCCAGGCTGTGAAGCACTTGTGTGCGGAAATGGCAGCAGAGCTCGAACCCTGCCGGTCGCTTGTCTGGTATGCGGCCTATGCTCAGGATGCGATACCTGAAGAAGGGGCGCTGATGTCCTGCCATGCCAAAGCACATCTCTCTGAGGTTGGGCGGTTCGTTGCGCGGACCTCGACAGAGGTGCATGGCGGCATGGGCTTCACTGACCTTGTGGGGCTTCACTATTGGTTCAAACGGATTGGTCTTGATCGGCAATTGCTTGGCGGCCCGGAACGGGTGCGCGAAGAGGCCGCGCGCCTGCAAGGCTGGGCCGCCTAGAAGAGTTCGCCGTTTCGCACTTGGTTCTTTTCTCCCAAGACGCTTAAGGCTAAGGTCGAAGAAAATAGACCGAAGTCTAGTTTTGGGAGGAAGAGATATGCGTGCAGCTATTTTCAGAGATGGCGACATGGTGGTCGATACTTTGCCCGACCCAACGCCCGGCGAAGGCCAGGTTCTGGTTAAGACGCTGGCTTGCGGTATCTGCGGGTCGGACCTTCACGCCTTTCACCATGCGCCAAAGATGGTAGAGATCGCGGAGCGGTCTGGTGGTGGGTTCGGTATGGACCTCAAGCGCGACATTGTCTTTGGGCACGAGTTTTGTGCCGAAATTCTTGATTACGGACCAGGCGCCCAAAAGACACTGAAGCCGGGCACGCGGGTTTGTTCTATGCCGATCGCCATCGGGGCTGACGGCATCAGCACGGTAGGGTATTCAAACGACACTCCCGGCGGTTTCGCTGAACAGATGGTCCTTAGTGAAATGCTGCTGCTGGAAGTCCCAAATGGGCTTCCCACTGAGCAGGCGGCGCTCACCGAGCCTATGGCTGTGGGCTGGCACGCGGTCAAAAAAGCGAACATTACCGACGAAGATGTCGCATTGGTAATCGGTTGTGGCCCGGTCGGTCTGGCAGTGATTGCTGGTCTTAAGATTGCAGGTGTCAGTCCCATCATCGCGTCAGATTTTTCTCCGGCGCGGCGCAAGCTGGCGGAAAAAATGGGTGCCGACATTGTGCTCGACCCCGCCGAGACATCGCCCTATGAGCGTTGGAAGGATGAAGCTGCGCCAGAAGGGTATGATCCCAAAAACTGGATGACCATGATGGGGATTGGGCCGCAACTCCGGCCCGGCGTGATCTTCGAATGCGTTGGCGTTCCAGGGATCATTCAGCAAATTCTTGAGGGCGCACCTAAAGCCGCCCGCATTGTGGTTGTCGGTGTTTGTATGGAGCCTGATCAGTTTGAGCCTTTCTTTGGGATCAATAAGGAGCTGAATGTGCAATTCGTGCTTGGCTACACTCCTGAGGAGTTTGCTGAAACGCTCGGGTTCTTGGCTGATGGAAAAATCAAGGCGGAGCCATTGGTCACCGACAAGGTTGGTGTTGACGGCGTCAAAAATGCCTTTGGCGAACTGGCCAATCCTGAGAAACACGCAAAAATCCTGGTTGAACCCTGGAGGTGACTTTTTGCTAGTAAATTCAATAAGGTAAGAAGATTAGGCGTGGCTCATTTGTAGACCACGCCGCTTTTTTGCCATGATCTCGGCACGCGCGCGCCTTTCATATCGCCTATATTCAATAGGAAGAAACAATAATCAAAAGGAGGTCCTGTCCCATGTCCGGTGGAACTATTTTCGTTCTTGTGCTGTTTGCTCTCGCCCTTGTCATCCTGATCAAGGCGGTGGTTATGGTGCCGCAGGGATTTGTCTACACGGTGGAACGTTTCGGCCGGTATACGCAGAGCCTTCAACCAGGTCTTTCTATCATCACACCCTTCATCAATCGCATTGGTAATAAGGTGAACGTGATGGAGCGCGTTCTTGATGTGCCCAGTCAGGAAGTCATTACACGCGACAATGCGATGGTGACCGCCGATGGTGTTGTCTTTTTTCAGGTGATGGATGCGGCACAGGCGTCTTATGAGGTGAATGACCTGGAATATGCGATCCTCAATCTCACCATGACCAATACGCGGACCGTGATGGGGAGCATGGATCTTGATGAGCTGCTGAGCCAGCGTGACAAGATCAATGCACAGCTTCTCGCTGTTGTTGATGAGGCGACCAATCCCTGGGGCGTGAAAGTCACCCGAATCGAGATCAAAGACATTAATCCGCCTCGCGATCTGGTGGATGCCATGGCGCGCCAGATGAAGGCGGAGCGCGATAAGCGTGCAACAATCCTTGAGGCAGAGGGCGATCGTCAGTCTGAAATCCTGAAGGCGGAAGGTCAGAAGCGTGGCGCCATTCTGGAAGCTGAGGGCCGCCGGGAAGCTGCTTTCCGAGATGCGGAAGCCCGGGAACGGGAAGCACAGGCGGAAGCACAGGCGACGGCTGATGTAAGTAAGGCCATTGCTGACGGTGATGTTCAGGCGATCAACTACTTCGTGGCGACCAAATATGTGGAAGCCTTACAGGCTGTTGCGGCTGCCCCTAACCAGAAACTGGTGATGATGCCACTGGAGGCGTCGAGCCTGATTGGTGCCATTGGTGGTATCTCAGAAATCGCCAAAGAGGCGTTTGGCAAGGATGGTGACGGTTCTGGTGGTGGCGGTTCTCGCGGTGGTTCAGGCTCTGTTCCCCGCGTAACGCCGGGGGCCTAAGCCATGCAGGAGTTCTTTACAAGCTGGGGCAGCTGGACCTGGTTGATCCTGGCTGTTGGTCTGGCTGCACTGGAAATGGTGGTTCCAGGGATCTTGCTGATCTGGCTTGCAGGCGCTGCGCTTGTCGTTGCCCTGGTCGATCTTCTCTTGCCGCTTAGTTGGCAGGCGGAAGTGGCCTTGTTCGCCGTTCTATCGGTTCTCTTTGCCTATGCGGGCTATCGCTGGTCGAACCAACCGGATCAGCGGATATCTGACAAACCCAACCTCAATATGCGTGGCCAGACCTATGTGGGTCGCACCTTCGTCGTTGCTGAGGCGATTCAAAATGGGCGTGGCAAAGTGAAGGTTGGGGACACGCTTTGGGTGGTCTCGGGATCTGACGCAGATGTTGGCGCGTCGGTTCGAGTAACTGACGTTGATGGGGCTATGCTGGTTGTTGAGCCTGCCTGACCTTTATTCAACCGCTTAAAGTTAAAAAAAAGCCCGGCGCGTGCGCCGGGCTTTCTCATTTGTGGTGTCTGACTTTGTCCTTAGGCAGCGCGGATGCTCTCCAGGAAGCTTCGTACTTCGCCGTCGAGGTTTTCTGTGTAGCTGCTCAATGACTGGAAGTTTTGCACCAGATTTTTCGCAGCTTCGCTGGTTTCCGTGATGCCGGTCTGGATACCCCCAGCGTGGCGCGTCATCTCCTCTGCACCCTCGGCTGCGAGCTGCGTCGCCCGGGTGATTTCGGCGGTTGCTGCTGACTGCTCTTCGATTGCCGCGGCGATGGCGCCACTTACAGTGCGCATCTCGTCGATGCGTTCGCGGATCGCGGAAATGGAACTTACAGTGCCATTCGTTGCCGCCTGAATTGAGTTGATCTGCGATGTGATCTCTTCAGTTGCTTTGGCGGTTTGGCTCGCAAGACTCTTAACCTCTGAGGCCACAACGGCAAAACCTTTACCTGCATCACCAGCACGGGCTGCTTCGATTGTCGCGTTCAGTGCCAGGAGATTTGTCTGCTCGGCAATATCTGTGATGAGACTGATAATCTCGCCGATCTTGTTTGCCGTTGTCGCCAATTCTTGAACCCGGCTGTCTGCTTCTTCTGCGTCCCCGACGGCTGATTCTGCTACATCTGTGGAATGACCAACCTGCGTCGCAATCTCGCGAATAGAGGCAGACATTTCTTCAGCTGCTGACGCAACCACTGTGACATTCTCAGATGCCGCCGTGGAAGACTGTGCTGCCGCGCCGCTCTTCTCAGCCGCACCTGTTGCTGTATCGCTCATGATGCCTGCAACATTTGCCATGGCAGATGTTTCTTTGGTGACGGATGCCACAAGGTCGCCGACTGTTTCTTCAAATCGGGTCGCAACCTGGCTCATTGCCTCGGCACGTTCAACTTCGCTTTTCTGCTGAAGTTTTTCAGCCTCTGCAGACAGAAGCTCTGTTTGCGCGAGGGCTTCCTCCGCTTTTTCAAGCGATGCGTCAGCGCTTTCAAAAGCATCGCGCATCTGTTTTACAGCCACGACCAGAACGGTCGTCTCAATGACAATAACAGCTGCATGAACAAGTACGCGGCTGAAGTCAGCGCCGCCTGCCCACAGAAACTCTGGGACGAGAAAGCTTAGACCAACGTGATGAACAGCAACGACACCCGCAGCTGCCAGCAAGGCTCTAAAATCGACAAAAACAATAAGAGTTGCCAATGATGCCATGAAGTAGAGATGTGCATCGATCTGCAAAGCGGTGCCCTGAAGCTGATATACGCTCAGCATTGCCATGATCATCAAGGAGACGGCGAAAGCATTTCTCATCATTGGCGAGTTGCCGACTGTTTTCCAGAAAGCCGTGGTGGCACCAGCAAACAGGATTGCGGCCGCCGGGGCGATGAGCCAACCATTACCGCTCCAGATTCCGAGGGCTGCGATTACCGGCACATGCGCCCAAAGGTAGGGGAGCATGTAAGGGTATGATTTTTCCCGAATTTTGTCTGTCGTTTTCATTTTCTCATCCCGGTTTAAGAGTTTTCTGTCTTTGTTTTCTGGCCTCTGGTCCACCCACCAGCCGTGCAGAGTTCTGGCGGCGTGGCTGACAGGATGAGCCATGCACCGACATCTCTGAGTGATTGTGTTTTGGTCTCTTCGCCGAGACGTGCAGTGATCACGTTACCGGCGAAGCCCACGTTTAAAACCGAAGCGCCGGCGTCGTTCACGCGGGCGGCTGCTTCGTCGAATGAAATATGAGGGGCAAAGACCGCTGTTACGTCGCGATCTGTTGGGGCTGGGAGTAGTTGCAGGAGGCCGACTACACCTAGACCACACAGTGCCATAGTGCTTGGAATCAGAATGCTTCCACGCGCATGCTCTTGTGCTGTCCTATGTCCCGTCTGTCCCGCCACCCAGATATCCCCTCTTTCTGGTTAGCGTTATTTGTAGGGACGAAGTGCTAATAAAATGTTCGTTCGAGAGGAGAATCAACGCTTTAGATTGAAGGGCTTGGTCAATTCAAGCCTTAAGGATTATGAGTTGAAATCCTTAGACGCTGCCTGAGCAGTTTGGAAATTGCTTGAGAGTTGGCTTTGGTCTGCATCGGCATAGCTTACAGCCCTGTGAAGCGCATTTGCCGTCGCATTGACCGCCTCTTTGACCATCCGGACCGCAGGTGCCGGCATGGCTGCTGCCGCGCGTGCTAATTCAAGTGCAGCTTCTACGACCTTTCCATCATCTGCAATCTCTTCAATGAGGCCCCAGTCAAGGGCGTGCTCGGCGCTCATGCGTTCGCAGAGGATGCAGATGCGTTTGGCGCGGGCGGGCCCAACCAGGGTGATGAGACGGGGCAATGCACCCCATTGCAGATTGATGCCGATCTTCACTTCGGGAACATAGAGAAAGGCGTCACGTCCCATAACACGCCAATCAAGGGAAATCGGCAGCGCGACGCCTGCACCGACAGCCATACGTTCAATGGCGGCAATAGTGATCTGAGGCATATCTTCCCAGGCCTGGCAGAGCCGTACCCCGGCATAGTATGTGCGACGTAGTTCCAGATCGGACTGGGTGCCGGTGAAACGCTGCTGGCGCTCTTTCAGGTCAATTCCTGCGGAGAAAGCTTTGTCCGTTCCAGTGAGAACAACCGCTTGGGTTTCCAGATCGTCCTGAAATTGCCGGGCAATATCCGTCAGGTCTGAGATAGCTTGGTCATTGAAGGCGTTGAGATTGCCCCCGCGGTCAAAACGGACCAGGGCAACAGGCCCTTGTTTCTCGACTGTGGCGGTTTTCCAGCTCATTTCGTTCTCCCTGTTTTCTTTTTCCAGCATATCCAAGCGTAGATGACTGCACCAATCGAGTTTTATTTTCGCGTTGGCCTATAGATAGGGGGAGAGGAGCCGGGCTGCGTTATCTCGCAGTTTCACTGAGAGGGGCCGCCCGCGCAGGGTGGTGAGGGTTTCTTGTCTGGCGGTTGCAATTTTCTCGTCGATTATGGCTTCAAGGGTGCCCACGAATTCAGGGCAGAAACATTCAAGATTGAATTCGAAATTGAGGCGCAGGCTCCGAGGGTCCCAATTTGCTGATCCGATGGAACACCACACGCCATCGACTGTCATCATCTTGGCGTGGTCGAAAGGCCCGTCGGTCATCCAGATTTGACAGCCGCTTGATGCCAGTTCATCCAGCAGCGCTCTGCTTGCCCAGGCCACATAGACGAGGTTGTTTTTCTGAGGGAGCACAATGTCGACGGTAACCCCTCGCATGGCGGCCAGCGACAGAGCGGTGATGAGATCGCTGTCGGGCAGAAAATAGGGGGTGACAATACGGATGTGTTGTCGGGCCTCAGAGAGCCCGCCAAGAAACGTCCACCGGATGGTATTGCGGCTCATATCCGGGCCTGCCGGGAGACCTCGTGCGATGACCTCGCCTTTGCTTGCCAATTCCGGTCGCCAAAGCTCGCCGACCAAAAGCTCGCCGGTACTGAAGTGCCATTCATGGGCGAAGGCTGCCATGAGGTGGGCAACGACGGGACCTTCTACTGCGTAGTGGATATCCCGGATGGGATGCTTGGCGTCGGCGCGCAGCAAATTGCCTGCTGCAATATTCATGGACCCGGTAAATCCAATCTGGCCGTCCACCACCAAGATCTTCTGGTGATTGCGGAGATTGAGATAAGGCATTTGCCAGGGCAGGAAGGAATGAAGGAAGCGGGCGTGGGGAATGTCCGCATCCCGTAGCTTTTTGATCATGGACGGGAAGGAATACCAAGACCCAACACCGTCGATCAGGACGCGGATCTTGACGCCCCGTGCATGTGCCTTTTTTAACGACTTCAGGAACTGACGTCCTGCTTCATCATTGTTGAAAATATATGTGGACAGAGCAACGCTGCTTGCGGCCTGATCTATCGCCGCGATCATTGCGGGATACGCGTTTTGGCCATTGCGGAGCACCTCAATGCGGTTGCCATCGGTGTAGGGAGTTTTGGCGATGCGGCGCCCGAGTCGTGCCATCTCCACAACCCGTTCGGTGATTATTCCGTCGCTCGCTTGTCCGACCAAACCGCGATGGTCCGAGATATCAACATCGCCCGTTATATGTCCACTGCCACGGAGTTCTTCCGCCCGGCGGGCGATACGGTTAATCCCGAAAATGAGGTAAATCGCCCAGCCAAAGACAGGAAGCAGGATGATGACGCCAATCCATGCAACCGCCGCCCGGGCATCATGTTTTGTAACAAGGGCGTGGCCCGCTGCGGCTATTGCCGCTGCCAGGTTGATGAGCCCGAGAAAGACGGGCCATAGTTCAAGGCTTGCTTGTGGCTCCATGACCCTAACTTAAGTGGCAGATAAACGAAATGTCATGTTTTGAGTCAAAAACGCACCGATGCGCCGATTTGTACTGCACGGTCTTCACCCGGAAAGAAGCGTTCGACGGCAACACCGGCACCTGGTCCGCGCACTATGATATCTGCGCGATTAGCAAACCGAGTGTCTGCCAGGTTGGTGATGCGTGCATAGAGACCAAAGGCGTCGGTGACGTCAAATTGGCCGCGCAGGTTTAGAAGGTCATGCCCCTCATAGGTTGATGTGTTGCCGGGATCCATGGCGTATTTCCCGACATGAACCCATTCAAGTTCAGTGCGTGCTCTTCCACCCAGGAAGCTGTAGCCAAGACGCACATTCGCGAGCGTGCGGGGTGCTGTATCAATGTCGTCGCCTGATGTGATGGCATTGGCAGGATTGGCGGCCGACCGGTCGAAAGCGTATTTGTGGATAGCGTAGGTGGCAGAGCCGGAAATATCAAAGCCAGCGCCCAGCGGGGTGAAGGCTTCAAGCTCTATGCCGTAATGCTTCGTTTCGCCGTTGGGCACGTTCAGGCGGGCTGAATCTCTGAAGAAGAAGTTGCTCTTCTCCATATAGTAACTGGCAAGTTCGTAGCTGACCCCATGAAGAGCGCCGCGTGCGCCAAGTTCAATGCTGTCGGTGCGTTCGCTTTCCACCTGCCCCGGTATCTGGTTGTCCTGAAGGCGATAAAGGTCGGTTGTTTGAGGTGCGCGCGCGCCGCGAGCGAGATTTGCAAATCCGGTGATGCTGTCGTTGAACGCGTGTGTAATTCCGAGCTTCGGCGTTACATCAAAAAATTCATCGATCCGGTCAGGCGTACGCTGAAAGCGACCAACCGTGTTGTCAGGTGCGTTATTGGTGTAGTCGTACCGCGTGTATTCAACGCGGGCGCCTGCGGTAATTTTTGTTGCGTCAGACAATGACCATACAGAATGAATATAGGGTGCTGCGACCAGCGCTTCGACGTCATAGTCGTAGTGAAGTCCCTGGACGAAAGCACCGAAGACCGTTGGGCCGGACTGAAACTCTCTGAGTGACCCTTGTGTATATTCCAGGTCGGTTCCGAAGATGATCTGATGGCCGCCGTCCAGATTCATGAAATAGGCTGACTGGACGCCGGTGCTCCAGTGCTTGTTTTCTTCAAGCGCGTCTCCTGGCAGGAAGTGGAGGAGGAAATCCATATCGTTGACGCGCGCATAGGGCGTGATGGCGAGAGAGTTGCCATTGTCCAAGCTGCGCTCCCAACGCACCGCCATGCGGGTCGACCATGTATCGCGGAATGCTTCAGGGTTCGGATTGGTTTTGCGCAGCGTATCTGCTTTATAAGCGTCAATGCCCTCAACGAAACCAGCTGTCTCCTGATTGAGGTTCTGCCCAGAAAGTGTCGCACGGATGTAATCCTGTGTGCCCCTATAGTCGTATCTCAGCTGGAACTTCTGCTGTCCGTAACTTGAATTGGCGCGGAACCCGTCGCTGTCTTCGGCGAGCTCGAAACTTGCCCGTACAGCATGGTTGCCTTCGCCGCCACTTGCCGTTCCAAAAACATTCACGATCCCATGTGGCCCGACGCGGGTCCGCAGTTCTCCCTCAGGTTCGATTGTTGGGGCAGCTGATAGCACGTTGATCAATCCGTGTACGGCGTTTGATCCGAAGCGAGCGCTTGCGGGGCCGCGGACAATCTCCACGCTGTCGGATGCTTCGATGAAGCTGTCAAAGAGACCGTTGACGTTTGCAAAGCCCGGTGCGCGATAGGGAATGCCGTCTTCCAAATAGAGGAAAGACCCAGCGCCGGCGCCTCCGGTCAGGACCGGCGAGCGGATTGCCGTTAGATGTTCCTGCCCCGATCCTTGTTGCACGAATACGCCGGGCGCCCGGTTGACGACTTCGCTTGGGTGGTCGGGGGCGATGATCTCAATGTCGCCGCTATTGATTTTGCTGATATTGCTGGGGTGGGTGGCGCGCCTGGTGCCTTCGCCGGTAGACGTGACGACCAACTCGTCCATCAGAAGAGGTTCATCGGCGGCAGCGACGGCGGCAGGTATAAGTGCTGAGATTAGAAAACTCACAGCGGTGGCAGGTCCACCGAAACGCAACTTTGATGACATTTACACTCCCCCAAGCTGCCAAAAAGCCCGGTTTTCCGGCCGATGCAGCTTTATCCTTGCCTTTTGTTAGAGGATCAGCGGACTCTTTTCAAATAGGACATTTAACGGACCCTCTTCATGTTTCCGATTGCTGATGATAATCCCACCCACTCTTCACCGATTGTGACGTGGTTTCTCATTGCCATAAGTGTCGCTATTTTCGCTTGGCAAACGTCCCTACCAGATAGCGTGGTTGAGACAGTTTTCATTACGTATGGGGCGATCCCTGCGAATATTTTTGGCAGCCCGACAGGGGCCGTCCTTCCGTTTCCGCCTGAAATGACCCTTGTGAGCAGCCAGTTCCTGCATGGCGGTCTGATGCATCTGGGCGGCAATATGCTCTATCTCTATATTTTCGGGGACAATGTGGAAGCTGCCATGGGGCATTTGCGGTTTTTGGCCTTTTACTTGGTCGCTGGTGTTGTCGCAGCGCTTACACATGGGGCGCTTGCCCAGGCGTCTGGAATTCCGATGATCGGCGCCAGTGGCGCCATTTCAGGTGTTTTGGGGGCTTATCTGTTGCTCTATCCGCATGCGCGGGTCCGGATCCTATTTCTTCCTCTGCCCATTCCGTTTTTCAAGATTTTTGCCGTTCCGGCAATCATTGTGCTGGGAATTTGGTTTGCCATTCAGTTTGTGAGCGCTGCCTATAGTTCACCTGAAGGCGGCGGCGTGGCTTTTTGGGCGCATGTGGGCGGTTTTGTTGCTGGCATGGTTCTGCTGCCTCTCTTCAAGCAAAGGGGCGTGCCCTATTGGCAGTCGCCGTCAGCTGAAGTGATTGATACGCGACGGCCGCCCGGTCCCTGGACGCGGGTAGACGCGCGTGAAGATCATCGCGGAGGTGAACCGTCTCGCGACAATGCACCAAGCGGTCGGAAGCGTGGCCCCTGGGACAGTGCCGGGGAGGGGTAATCCGACCTCGAATCCCTTAGATTGACGCATTTCCGAACCACAAAAGTCCGCAACTTTTAGTTGGAAATGCTCTATTCCCCAGCTTCCATCTGCGATTGCTGATAGTTTTCGAGGCCCACGCGGTTGATCAGATCAAGCTGAGTTTCCAGGAAGTCGATATGTTCTTCTTCGTCTTCCAGAATGCGCTCGAAAATCTCGCGGGACACATAGTCGGAAACGCTCTCACAATAGGCGATTGCCTCTTTGTAGAACTTGTGTCCGTCATGCTCAGCGGCCAGGTCTGACTCCAGGCATTCCTTCACATCTTCGCCGATGCGCAGACGATGCAGATCCTGCAGATTTGGAAGGCCTTCCAGAAAGAGAATGCGCTCAATCAGTGTGTCCGCATGCTTCATCTCATCGATGGATTCTTCGTACTCGACCTTGCCGAGGCGTTTGAGACCCCAATTGTCGAACATGCGTGCATGAAGGAAATACTGGTTGATTGCTGTCAGTTCCAGCTTGAGGGCACCATTGAGGAACTCGAGAACTTTTTTGTCGCCTTGCATGATGGTCTCCTTCAGGACGAAAGTGCAGAATGGCCCACGTCTCGAACGTTCAGCCTTTCGGGCACAATCTCGAAATTTCTTCAGGAAAACAAGGCTTTAGGTGACTTGTTAGTCAGCCGCGATTGCAAGATCCGGAGACCCCGTTCCAATGGCCTGCAATTGCGAGGCGGTGCGAACTTTCGCCCGCATGTGATTGACGCAGGAACCACACCGGGGTGAGCATCCATGATGTTTGAAGACGTCAGAAACGGTTGTCGCGCCCTGGCTTAGAGCGTTATCTACCTTCTCGTCATTCAAAGCGTTACAAATACATGCGTACATGCGAATGCCTGTCATTTTCGTCTAACAGAAGTATTACGAACTTTAAGAATGATTGTCAATTACATTGGGCGTTTTGCGTGGAAATGAACGTCTATGTCGCACATTCCTCCGAATCGAACGTTTCTCCTGAAAAACAGGGGTTTATTCGATGCCTGGAGCTCTTAAATGACACCAGCACGAAGGAAATCATGGATGTGAACCAGGCCGACCGGCTTGTCTTCATCGACAATAAAGATGCTGGTGATCTGGCTTTCGTTCAGAATGCTTAGTGCCTCTGATGCGAGGGTGGAAGGTGCTAGCACTTTTGGATCAGCGGTCATTATCTCTGACACAGGCTTGGAGAGCAGATCAGCTCCCATATGACGTCTCAGGTCGCCGTCGGTAATAAGGCCGATCAACTCACCCTCTGCATCGATTACTCCGATGCAGCCCAACCCCTTTCGGGTCATGATGACCAGAGCGTCGCTCATAAGTGTATCGGGCGAGGTTACAGGAAGTTCGTCGCCGCTATGCATGATGTCGCTAACGTGAGTTAGCATGGCCCCTAACTTACCGCCGGGATGGAAGTCTTTGTAGTTATTGGTGTCGAACCCATTCCGCTCCAATAAAGCGGTGGCAAGAGCGTCGCCCAGCGCCAGCTGCATTGTGGTGGATGTCGTTGGTGCTTGGAGACCGTTAGGGCAGGCTTCAGCGACTTTGGGCAAGAGAAGAGCGATGTCAGCTGCTTCGGCTAGCGCGCTCTCGCTGCCAGAGGTCATGGAAACCAGCGGGATAGCAAAGCGTTTTGTGTAGCTGATGAGATCCCGGAGCTCGGCTGTTTCGCCCGACCAGGATAGCGCTAGCACGACGTCATCTTTGGTAATCATTCCGAGATCGCCATGGCTTGCTTCGCCTGCGTGCACAAAGTTGGCAGGTGTACCTGTTGAGGCGAGGGTCGCTGCGATCTTCTTGCCGATATGGCCGCTTTTACCAATGCCAGAGACGATGACGCGACCGGAGGCTGTCCCCATGGTCTCAACGGCGTTAATAAATGGCTCTCCCAAAGAGGCGATTAGGGCCTCAATTCCCTCGATTTCCAGCGTCAGCGTCCGGCGCGCTGTCACGAGGTAGGGGTGTGGGTCTTTGCTCGCCATTATCTACTATCCGGGGCCCAGGTCGGCCTATTCTGCGGTTTCTGTTCGCTAGGGCGCACTCTGACGCCGCTGTCTTTATGTCTCTGGGGCTTATAGCAGAGACGCGGGCGGGCTGTACAAGTGCATCATTTGCTTTCCGGTAACCATTTGGACCGATGATTAATGGATGCGCCACGTAGCAGAAAATCGCTGGTTTTTTGAGAAGTCGAGTAGGCCCTTATGGATGGCGGCTTTTGGCTCCGTTGCCGCTGCAATGATCTTGAACAGCAGTGTGTATGCAGAAGACATCCGGGGGCAAGGCGTCGCTGAGCGTCAATATGATGGTTACACGGCACAGGGCGTGCGGGTCGGGAGCTTTGTGTTGCGTCCTTCCCTCACAGTTTCAGAAACCTATGACAGCAATGTTTTCGCCTCTGATACAGGCGAGGTCAGCGATTTTGTCACTGAGATTAATCCGAACGTTGTTTTTGAGTCAGATTGGGCGAGCCATTCCTTGCGATTGGAAGCAGATCTTGAGCAGAGCCTTTATGCATCCGCAGGCAGCGAAGATGCGACTGACTGGACGTTGGGTGCATCCGGCGGGGTTGATGTGCTGAGGGATACGCAGGTGCGTGTTGGGCTGCTCTATGGTGCGCTCACCGTGAATCGCGGTGGGCCCGAAGAAGTCGGTTCCGCAGCCGAACCGACGAAATATAAAATTTTTGATGGATCGATCGGGCTCACCCAGCGCATCAACCGACTGTCCGTTGATGTGGACGCGGGATATACGGACTTAGACTTTGATGACACCCCGCTTATTGGGGGTGGTTTGGATGAGAATGACGACCGGGACCGCAGTGTGCTGGAGACCGCGGTCCAGGTTGGCTATCAACTCGTCGGGGATACGATCGTCTTCCTGCGCGGCACCTACAATGAACGAGACTATGATCTGGACACGCCCGCAGTAGCGGTCAATCGCGACAGTGATGGATATGAAATTGTTGCGGGGGCTTCATTTGAGTTGGGGAGCCTTGCTACCGGTGAGGTATTTGCCGGGTATCAGGAACAATCCTTCGATGATCCCAGTTTCTCACCAGTTTCGGGCGTGGCCTATGGCGCGTCGGTTGATTGGTATGTTACGCCGCTCACGACCCTTCGCTTTAGCGCAGATACAGCGATCGAAGACACAACGTCTGGTGGTGCGTCGGCTTTTCAAAGGCAAACACTTGGCGTTGGGGTGGACCATGAGTTCCTCCGTAATCTCGTTGCCAGTCTAGACCTGGACTATACGGAAGAAGACTTTGCGGGTTCGGTCCGCAAAGATGAGATTTATGGGGTGGCGGTCGGCATTGATTACCTGATTGACCAGGTTTTCTCGATCGGCGTGTTCGTCGGCTATGACGAGCGAGACTCGAGCATTGCTGATCTTAGCTTCTCGCGTGAGGTTGTGGGTGTCCGCCTGAGATCAGCGCTTTAAATCGCCTCTAATCTGAGGCATCAGCTCAATGAGCCGTGGGCCAATGTCCTCCCTCGCCAGTCCATAGGCAAGATTAGCAGCTAAGTATCCCGCCTTGTCGCCACAATCGAACCGTTCACCTTTGAACCGTACTGCGTGGAAGGGAACGTCACCGATGGTTTTCGCCATGGCATCGGTCAGCTGGATTTCACCGCCCGCGCCCAGATTTCCGTCTTTGAGTTTTTCAAACACTTCGGGCGAGAGAATATAGCGACCGGTCATTGCCAGGTTTGACGGTGCAGTTCCGGCTGCAGGCTTTTCGACTAGACCTTTGACTTCAGCAACGCGCCCGTCGTCTGCTCCCGGTGCGACGATGCCATACTGGAAGGTTTGGTCGTCTGGCACCTCAGCCACAGCGACAATGTTGCCTCCTTTTTCATTCCAGGCGTCCGCCATTTGGGCAAGACAGCCCCGCTCGTGACGGACCAATTCGTCTGGCAGGATAACGGCAAACGGCTCATCGCCTATGATGTCGCGCGCGCACCAGATGGCATGGCCGAGGCCTAATGGTTTTTGCTGGCGGACAAAGCTTGCCGCGCCGTGGCGGAGTTGTGTTGTTGAGAGGGCCGCCAGCGCTTCTCTTTTGCTTCGTTCGCTCAATGTTGTCTCTAGTTCGAATGCGTGATCGAAATAGTCTTCGATCGCACCTTTGCCGCGACCGGTGATGAAGATGAAGTGTTCTACCCCAGCTTGTCGTGCCTCCTCGACGGCATAGTCGATGAGCGGCCGATCAACGATTGGGAGCATTTCCTTGGGGATCGACTTTGTGGCGGGCAGGAAACGGCTTCCCAGGCCGGCTACCGGAAAGACAACTTTTCTGATTTTAGATGTCAACGCTTCAGCCTCATCTCTTCGTCTCTTCGTCGCCAAAAGGCGCTGTTTCTTATGTCCGCCGCACGCGGTTGGCCGAAGTTTACAATCAACGGCCTACCAAATTGTGACGTAATTCGGCTGTGAGGCCGTTTTGACGGCGTATAAACCCAAAATGATCCTGTCAGGGGGCTGAATTAACGACAATTGCGACCTGTTGTCCCCGGCCAGGGCAGAAAAGCAGCTAGGACTTTCCGTCCGCGCGGGGGATGGGGTAGTGTGCGCGCAGGTCTCGTAGGCCTTGTTTTCTGTCCAATGCGGAGAGTTCTGACGATGAAGGTATTCCCGGTCATTTTGTCTGGGGGCGTAGGGTCTCGTTTGTGGCCCACGTCGCGCGCGCTTTATCCAAAGCAGTTGCTGCCTCTGGTCTCAGACCGGGCCATGTTACAGGAAACAGCAGATCGGGTGACAGATAGCTCGGTTTTTGCCCCGCCTATGATCATTTCCAATGAAGAGCACAGGTTTATCATCGCTGCGCAGATGCAGGAGCTGGGAATGGACTCCCTGGTTCATGTGTTGGAGCCGATGGGGCGAAATACGGCGCCTGCGGCCGCCGTTGCTGCGGAGATTGCTCTGTCTCAAGATAAGGATGCGGTGTTGCTGATTCTGCCCGCAGACCATCACATTGGAGATCAGGCTGCTTTCAGATCAGCGATTGACGAGGGAAGCAAGCTTGCGGCAGACGGCCGTCTTGTCACTTTTGGTGTTATCCCCACAGGTCCTGAAACGGGATATGGGTACATCAAGGAAGGCGATCTGCTGGAGGGTGGACGCGGTCGGGATGTTGCGCGCTTTGTGGAAAAACCTTCATTTGAGAGGGCGAAAGAATATCTCGCCGAGGGCGGGTATTATTGGAACGCGGGTATTTTCATGTTCCGGGCGGATCAGATCCTTGCCGAAATGGCGGAACATTGCGCCGAAATTCGCATCCATGCAGCAGAAGCCGTGAAGTCTGGTGCGAAAGATTATGATTTCTTCAGGTTGGACGAGGAGGCATTTGGACAGTGTCCATCCGACTCCATCGACTATGCGGTGATGGAACACACGCAGTCTGCAGCAGTCATCCCCGTGGATATGGACTGGAGCGATATTGGCAGCTGGTCGGCGCTTTGGGAAATTGGGCAGAAAGACAAAGCCGGTAACGTGCTGGCAGGTGACGTGCTGCAGCTCGACGCTCAGAACAGCTATATCCGGGCTGAAAATAACCTGATTGCCGCAGTGGGGATCAAAGACCTGGTTGTTGTTGAGACGGGTGATGTGGTGATGATTTCGCCGCGCGACCGTGTCCAGGATGTGAAACTCCTGGTGAAAGATATCTCGTCCTCTGGGCGCAGCGAACATCACGCGCACACGAAGGTGTATCGGCCCTGGGGCTTCTATGAAGGGTTGGATCAAGGCGACACCCATCAGGTGAAGCATCTGATGGTTAAGCCGGGCGCCTCTCTTTCCCTTCAAATGCACCACAAGCGCTCGGAGCATTGGGTTGTGGTGAGCGGGGAAGCTGAAGTGACTGTTGGCGACAAGGTGCAGACGCTGCGTGCCAATGAGTCGATTTACATTCCTGTTGAAACGAAGCATCGACTGCGCAACCTCACCAGTGAGCCGCTCAGCATTATTGAAGTGCAGACCGGGTCCTATTTCGGGGAAGATGATATTGTGCGCTTTGACGATGTCTATGGTCGGGTCGCCGAAGAGAATTAGGCGCTGATTTCTCTCAAAACCTGTTTGAGGAAGGGCCGCGCGACAAAGCCCGCGCCGGTGCCAACAATGGCGCCTGCCAGATTGGCTGTAGCGTCCAGCAGAGAAGGGACACGACCTGGGAGTAGGAACTGCGCCGCTTCCAGACTTAAGCCGATGAGACAAACCCCTGTTGCGATGGCGAGGGCCTGACGTAGTGATGACGCAAAAAGCGTTGGTAGAAACGCTAATGCCGCATAGGCAGCGAAGTGTCCCACCTTGTCGAGATGGTGACGGTCGGACACAACACCTTCTGGCCATATTGAAAGAGCGGCGATTAACACCATCATGACGGCCCAGCCGACCAGGGCGAAACGCCTTTGGGGGCTTAAAGACGGCAGGATGGTGCTGCGCACACCTGCGACGTCTGCTAGTGGGTGATTATCTCTGTCGTTTTCCACGGTCATAGGCTTTATTGTCGGAGAAAAGCGTTAGCGGTTCGTATCATTGCCATGAGGATATGCGCATGTTTCGGAGTTTGTGTCTTCTTTTTGCGGGTTTTTGTGTCTCAATTGTGTCTCCGGCGACCGCTTCCGCGCCCATCCCGAACCCACCACCTGGCTTTGTAGACGAGGCTTTTGCAAGCTGGTTGACTGACTTCCGCCAGGAAGCGCTGGCAGCAGGAATTTCTGGCACCGTCTTTGACCGAGCGATGCGGGGCGTGCGCCCGGACCCTAAAGTGGTCGATGCGAACAATAATCAGCCGGAGTTTGTGCGGCCTGTGTGGGACTATCTGGCATCTGCCATATCCGACACACGAGTCTCTAACGGTCAGGAGAAACTCCGCGCCTATAGAACATTGCTTAGCCGTCTTGAGGACCGCTATGGCGTGGACAAGGAAGTGCTGGTTGCGATCTGGGGGCTGGAAACCGGCTATGGCGCTTTCATGGGCAACCACAGGGTGACCCAGGCTCTCTCGACGCTCGCCTATGATGGTCGTCGCACCAAGTTCGGGCGTGAGCAATTGCTCGCTGCGCTCAAGATTTTGCAGCGGGGCGATATTACGCCGGAAGCCATGACCGGGTCCTGGGCTGGCGCCATGGGCCACACGCAGTTTATCCCGACAACCTATAATGCCCATGCAGTCGACTTTAATGGTGACGGCAAACGCGACATTTGGAACACGATTGGGGACGCGCTGGGCTCTGCTGGAAACTATCTCGCACAATCAGGGTTCCAGACCGGCGACAGCTGGGGCGGTGAGGTGAAACTCCCCGCCAATTTTGATTTCGCTTTGGCGGATGCGGGTGTTGAGAAGACCATGGGCGAATGGGCGGTGCTTGGTATCACAGGGGCGCAGGGCGGGGCACTTCGCCGGGATGATCTGAAAGCACGGCTCATTCTGCCCGCCGGGCACAAGGGCCCTGCCTTTTTGGTGCGGAACAATTTCCGTACGATCCTGCGCTACAACAATTCCACGTCTTACGCGCTGGCAGTGAACCTGCTCGCGGACCGCTTTCGAGGGAAAGGGCAGATTGTGGGAGCGTGGCCAACAGATGACCGGCCGCTGGGGCGCACGGAGCTTCAGGAACTACAACGCCTCCTCACCGCCAAAGGCTATGACACAGGTGGGGTCGACGGCATTATTGGCGGTAACAGTCGCAAGGCGCTGAGGAACTGGCAAGTGGCGCAGGGTCTGCCTGCAGATGGTTATCCGACTGCGGCACTTTTGGCTCGGTTGCGCCGGTAATCAAGGACCCTCCCGTCCAAATTTGATCAGATTCCTTGTCAATTACGGTCAGGGAAAGACTGGCGCCACCCCCTGTCTTTGACCATAATCCCGGCCAACAGATAAGACTTAAAGGGCAGGGAGAGCCACATGAAAACGAAAATCACTGAAATGTTCGGTATCGAGCATCCCGTCATTCAGGGCGGCATGCACTATGTCGGCTTTGCCGAAATGGCGGCGGCTGTGTCCAATGCAGGCGGCCTCGGTATCATCACCGGCCTCACCCAGCGCACGCCGGAAGATCTCGCTAAAGAGATAGAGAAGTGCAAGGGCATGACCGACAAGCCGTTCGGTGTGAACCTCACCTTCCTGCCTGGTTTTGCAGCGCCTGATTATCCGGGTTACATCAAGTCCATCGTTGATGGCGGGGTGAAGATCGTGGAAACCGCTGGCCGGTCTCCGGAAGCCTATCTGCCAGCGCTGAAAGAAGCGGGCATCAAGGTCATTCACAAATGTACCTCTGTGCGTCACTCGCTCAAAGCAGAGCGCATTGGCTGTGACGCGGTGAGTGTTGACGGCTTTGAATGCGGTGGTCACCCGGGTGAAGACGACATCCCGAACATGATCCTGCTTCCCCGTGCGGCGGAAGAATTGAAGATTCCTTTTGTGGCGTCCGGCGGCATCGGCAATGCCCAGCAGTTGGTGGCGGCTCTCGCCCTTGGTGCGGACGGCATCAATATGGGCACGCGCTTTATCGCGACGAAAGAAGCGCCTGTGCACCAGAACGTGAAAGACGCGCTGGTTCAGGCTTCTGAGCTCGACACCCGTCTCATCATGCGCCCATTGCGCAACACAGAACGTGTGCTCAACAACCCGGCTGTAGAGAAAATGCTCGAGGTTGAAAAAGAAAAAGGCGACGCAACAACCATTGAAGATGTTGCGGAGTTTGTCGGTGGTGTGTATCCGAAAATCATGCAGGAAGGCACGATGGAAGCAGGCGCTTGGTCCTGCGGCATGGT